>Ga0307505_10000414_pt1 | contig 48056 bp, 53 predicted proteins | sample 23_S_MG_FD_202183 | JGI IMG/M metagenome (GOLD analysis project Ga0307505, IMG submission 202183) | Soil microbial communities from Populus trichocarpa stands in riparian zone in the Pacific Northwest, United States - 23_S | ecosystem: Environmental > Terrestrial > Soil > Riparian zone > Trees...
TACGAGTGGGACCCCGCCGTATATATGAAGGGCGCGACCGAGCGTGACCTCATCGGGCTGGAGGCGCCGCTCTGGAGCGAGACCATCCGCAACATCACCGCGGCGCAGTACCTGGCCGTCCCGCGACTGCCGGCGCTGGCTGAGGTGGCGTGGACGCCACAGAACGTTCGCGAATGGCAGGGGTTTCGCCGACGACTCGGCGCGCAAGCGCCGCGCTGGCGGCTCCTGGGGATCAACTTCCACCAGTCGCCGCAGATTCCCTGGCAGTAGCCCTTGCCAGCCCGCCCGGGGGCTGGCGAAACTCAGGGGCAGGAACCACCCGAACCAGGACTCACCGATGCATCGCTCGATGATCGCCGTTGCGACCCTTGCGCTGGCCGGCCTCGCCAACGCGCAGCAGGCCGCTCCAACCCTTCAGGCCGCGCCCAGCACGCGCGCCACCGTCGTCGTCTCGCTCACGCCGCCGCGTGGCGTGCAGGGACTGGCGCCTGGCCGGATTGTCATTGATTACGGGCAACCACACCTTCGCGGCCGCAAGCTCCACACAGGCGGACTCGTCGCGCTCGACAGCATCTGGCGGCTCGGCGCGAACGAGGCCACGTCCCTGCAGACGGACGTTGACCTCGTGATCGGTGGGCTCACGGTCCCGAAGGGCAAGTACTCCCTGTTCGCCCTTCCGTCCTCGACGGGGTGGAAGCTCATCATCAACCGGAACACCGGCCAGTGGGGCACGCAGTACTCCGCGGAGCATGATCTCGGACGCGTGGACCTGCGCAAGCGCGCACTCGCGACGCCGACCGAGGCGTTCTCCATGTGGCTTGTGCCCTCGTCGCAGCCGGGGGTGGCGCGCGGTGAGCTGCGGTTCGCCTGGGGAGAGGTGGAGCTGACCACGGACTGGGCAATGAAGGCGCCCTGACACGTCCGATCGCCGGAGAGAAATGGTGAAAGCGTACATCATCGTTGACGTGGACATCCACGACCCCGAGACCTACGAGCGCTACAAGACCCTCACTCCGGCGAGCCTCATCCCGTTCGGGGGGAAGTTCGTGGTGCGCGGCGCCGCCACCACCACCCTCGAAGGGAGCTGGACGCCCAAGCGGTTCGTCATGCTGGAATTCCCTTCCGCTGACGCGGCCCGCGCGTGGTGGAGTTCGCCAGGGTACGCCGAGGCCAAGAAGCTGCGTCAGTCGGTGGCAACGACACAGATGATCCTCGTCGAGGGGGCGCCGTTCGATCCGGCCGCGTCGCGCTGACCTCCGTTCATCAATGCCCCACAGCCACGAGGTGACGCCGTGTCGCGCGCGTTCGTGAACGAGGACGCCGGGAGCGGCGGCCCCCGGCGCGATTATCACCTGCCCGAGCGCGACGACCCCGAGTACGACCGGGTCGCGGCGCGGGTGCTGCTCGAGGCCGCCCGGATCGGCGAGACCGACAGCGCGGAGGAGGCCACCGGCTACCGCTGGGGCGACCCGAAGCTGGCGAAGCACGTCCGGGTGGTGCTGGCCGCCGCCGAGCGCGAGGGGGACGACCGCCTCGAACAGCTGGCGCGGCGGTTCCTGCGGTAGGGAACGCCCTCGCGTGTCGCTCGTGTGGCGCCACGTGCAGTTCGTGACATGAGCCGGACCCGGCACCCCCCAATGGCGTACTCCATGGCAGAACACCTCGGTCACAGTCGGCGCCGCAACGGCACGACGACGACCGCCAGGTACCTACCAGGAGAGCGAACCATGAAGAAGAACATCCTTGTCGCGGTCGGCCTGGCGCTGTCGCTGGCCGGCGTGGCGTCTGCCCAACAGGGCGGTGCCCGTGGTGAGCGGGGTGAGCGTGGCGACCGCGCGCGTGGGGCGGAGGACGCGACCCGCGGCCCCCGCGCGGATCGTGCCCGCGGTGGCCCGGACGGGCTGCTGCTCAAGGGAATCACCCTGACCGAGGGCCAGCGCGCGCAGATCGCGCAGGTCAGCAAGGCTCAGCGTGACGCCTTCACGGCGCAACGCGAGTCCCGCAAGGCCGAGATGGAGCAGGTGCGCGCGGCGCGCCAGCGCGGCGACACGGCCGCGGTGCGGGCAGCGATGCAGAAGAACCGGCAGGCGATGGAGCAGCAGCGCGCGACCCGCGTGGCGACCATCCGCAACATCCTGACGGCCGAGCAGCGGGTCGTATTCGACCGGAACGTCGCCGAGCTGCAGCAGCGGCAGACTGCACAGAAGGGTCAGAAGGGCCACAAGGGCCAGAAGGGCCAGAAGGGCCAGCGGTCGAAGGGCCGCTAGTCCGGGACTGACCGCGGAGGCGCAGAGACGTCTCTGCGGTCAGTCCAGCCCTCGCCGCGTCACAGGCCGAGTTTCTTCTCGAGGGCTTCGATCCTCGACCGGCTCACGCGGAGCCGTCGCCCGCTCTTGAGCTGCACCTGATAGTCGCCCCCGGCTCCCTTGTGCAGCGTCTCGATCAACTCGAGCCGCACGATCACGGAGCGGTGCGTCCGGATGAACTGCTCGGGATCGAGCCGGTCCTCGAGATTCTGCATGGATTCACGGATCACGTGCTTCCGGTCGCCAGAGTACAGCTCCGCATATGGGCCGCTCGCGATGATGAAATCGATCTCGCCCACGGGCACCACGCGCACCTTGCCGCGCATCTCCACCGGGATGCGCTGGAGGTATCCTCCGGCCCCGGCCACCGCGGGCTCACCGGGATCCTCGATCGTGGTGAGCCGCTCACCGGGTTCCTGACCCTGCAGCACCGACAGGAGCTGCGAGCGCAGGCTGTCCACCTGCTGGAGCTCCAGCATCCGCCGCGCGCGACCGAGCGCCTGCTCGAACCGCTCGTCGTCGAATGGCTTCACGAGGTAGTCCACGGCCGCCACCTCAAATGCCTCGAGCGCGTGCTGGTCGTAGGCGGTGACGAAGATGGTGAGCGGCATGTCGGCCACCCCCACCTCGCGCACGACATCCAGTCCGGTGAGCCCGGGCATCTGCACGTCGAGCAGCACGAGATCGGGCCGGAGCTCGCGGATGGCGGTCACCGCGTCTGTGCCGTTGTCGCGCTCCCCCACGACCGTGAAGGCAGCGTCGGCAGCAAGCATGTCCGCCACGCGCTGGCGCGCGAGCGGCTCGTCGTCCACGATGAGCACGCGAACGGGGGACGCCGCGCTCATGTGCGTGGTCCCTCGGTCCGGTACGGCAACGTCACCACCGCCTCCGTTCCCCCCGAGGGTCCCGGCCGCAGGAGGACGCCGTACTGGGGGCCGTAGAGCTGGGCGAGCCGCGCGTTCGTGTTGCGGAGTCCCACTCCATCCGGCCCGCCGCCGGGGCCGATGCCGCTGTCCCGCACCACGAGCTCCAGGGTATCACCGGCGCGCGCGGAGGCCACGGCGATCACGCCGCCACCCAGGCGCCCGACACCATGCTTGATCGCGTTTTCCACGATGGGCTGGAGGATGAGGTTCGGCACCAGCGCGTCGCGCGTGTCGTCGCTGACCGCCAGGGTGACCGTGAGCTTCCCCTGGAAGCGGATCTGCATCAGCTCGACGTACTCCTCGAGCAGGTCGATTTCACGCCGGAGCGGGACCTCGGCCTCCGTGCTCTCCTCCAGGGTGTAGCGCAGCAGGTCACTGAGGCGCGCGATCATGCGCCGCGTGCCCCGCGGATCCCGTTCGACTAGCGCGGAGATCGCATTCAGGGTGTTGAACAGGAAGTGCGGGTTGAGTTGCGCTCGCAACACGTCGAGGCGCGCCTGGGCGAGCTGGGCCTGGAGGATGGCTGTCTCCTCCTGACGGGCGCGGAAGCGCAGGAAGTAGTCCCGTGCGACTCCCGCGCCGGCCACCGCCAGGTACACCGTGAGGTCGTCGATCATGCCGAGCCCGAGCAGCTGCGGCGGCAGGCGCCGCCGCGGCCGCGACACCTGCTCGAGAAGCGTCTGCCGCACCTCGGCCATGATGACGTCCATGAGCATCGCGATCGCGACACCGAGCACCGCCAGCAGGAGCACGCGGCCCACGCGCTGCCCTCGCTCGATACTGTAGCGGCTGGTCAGCCACAGGATGGGCAGGGTGAGCACCGCCCACAGCGCGTATTCCACGTAGGTCGCGTTCACCACGGCCGAGGTGAGGCGGTTGGACAGCCCGGGCACGCGAGGGTCCAGCTCGCGGCCTGCCGCGGAGATCATGGCCATCAGGGTCCAGAAGGCGAGCACGGCGAACACATCCGTACGCCTCAACGGATAGTGCTCGCGCCTGCCATGACTGATGAGTCCGCTGTCGTTCATGACATGAGCCGAGCGATCCGTGACAGGAGGGTGTAGGAGCGCCCAACCGAGCCCCTGCACCCTCTATCCTGCTTGAGTGCCGGCGAGATCCGGCGCTTCACGCAGTTGAAAGGAGGAAGGCATGATCAATACATCGATCAGGCACGCACTGGCGCGTCGCAAGATTGAGGCAATCACCATCGGCGCCGTCGCCACGCTTTCGGCTGCCGGACTCGTCCGTCAGGACGATCCGAAGCTCCAGCTGTCTGCTGCCGTCGCCAAGGTGGTGCATGTGGAGCAGCCCGCAGCTGCTGAGGCTGCCATGAACCGGATGGAGCTTCCCAACCTGGACCACCCCACCGTGGATTCGTGGATCACGCGATTCACGACAACGCAGCGGGGGAGCATGGCCACGTACCTCAGCCGCATGACGAAGTACGAGGGCATGATCACGAGCAAGCTGGCCGAGCGCGAGATGCCGAAGGAGCTGATCTATCTGGCGATGATCGAGTCGGGATTCAACCCGACGGCGAAGTCGCCGGTGAAGGCGGCGGGGCTGTGGCAGTTCATGAGCCCCACGGCGCGCGAGTATGGCCTGCAGGTTCGCGGCCGGGTGGACGAGCGCATCAATCCCGCTCGCTCCACGGACGCGGCGCTGACCTATCTGACGAAGCTGCACGGTCGCTTCGGCTCGTGGTACCTGGCGTTCGCGGCGTACAACACCGGCCAGGGACGGGTCGCGCGCATCATGAAGGAAGAGACGGGACAGACGAAGGGCACGGACGCGGACTTCTACCGCATCGCGCACCGCCTCCCGAAGGAGACGCGTGACTACGTGCCGAAGATGATCGCCGCCGCGCGCATCGGTAACGAGCCCGCGAAGTACGGCTTCAAGGTCGGCAGCTGACGTCGGCGGCTACCGTCGGGGGCTGACGCCGGCTGGCGGAGCCGCCACCGGGACGGTGTCCGCCGCGGGCACGACCCGACAGTAGTCAGTCGTATCGGTGCCGGCCGGCATCTCGCCGCCGCGCACGAAGCGGAGCACCACATGCCAGTCGCACGGGCGGCTGGACGTCAGCAGGGCGGAGTGGCCGGGGCGCGGGTGTTTCACCAGCGCGCGCCGGCCACGCAGCGCGCCCACCACACGCTCGGCGTCCGCCAGCGGGAAGCGCGGATCGGCAATGCTGTGCACGGCCAGCAGGGGCACCTGCACGCGCCGCGCGGCGCTGACGTTGTCAGCGATGTCCACGATGAAACGCTCGAGGAAGCGCGGAATGCGCCCGTCGCGGATGGCCGCCTCGCGCACGGACGCCGTCACGCCCTCGATGACGGCGCCGTGCACATGCGGCTGGATGCTGTCGATGGCCTGGAGCAGCACCGTGGCACCCAGCGCGCTGCCGAAGGCGGTGCGCCGCACCGGGCCGGCGCTCTCGGCGAACACGCGCGCCATCGCGCCGGCGTCGGCCACGGCGCGCGACAGCGATGCCTTCCCCCCGCTCGCCCCGAAGCCGGTGTAATCGAATAGCATCGTGCTGATCCCCTGCCGCCGGAAGAAGCCCAGGAGCGGCACGTAGTCCGAGATGGACGACCGGTTGCCGTGCAGGAAGAGCACGGCCGGCGCGGGAGCGAGAGAGTCGGTGCCGCGCACCCACCATCCGATGAGGGTGCGATCGCCGCTGGAGATCGCGAGGCGCGCGAAGGGAATGCTGTCCGACATGGGCGTCGCATCGCCCAGCAGCTTTGACGTCATGGCCCGCTCGTCCATGAGGAGCGTGACGTACCGCCGTGCGCCAAACCCGGCGGCGGCAAGCAGCACGAGAAGAACGACGATCCAGACGAGGGCTTTCTTCATTCGTGGCGAGGCGCGCAGAGGGTCGAAACCACCTGGCGCAAGTTATACCGCGCCGCTGACGGGCAGGAAGGCCGCATGATGGCGCGTGTGCACCACCGCCATGGTCATGGACTGTCGGAGGCTGATCGCCCCGAAGAACGGGTGGGTGAGTGTTCGCTCCGGCGTCTGTCGCCAGGCGTCGGCGAACACCCCCTCGCACTCCCCGACGACGCGCTCCAGCTCGGCCAGGAGATCCTCACGCGCTCCCCGCTCCTCCGGGGGACGCACCTCGCGAGGCGCCCGCACAGCCCTCGGGATCCGCCTCAGGTACAGGATCGAGGACAGCCCGATCGCGCGCGCGATGAGTCGCCGGAGCCCGCGCGTGCGCGGCGCCATGGAACGGCCGTCGCGCAGGTCCGCGATGATCGCCTGGTACGAGAGGATGATGTGTCGCGTCTCCTCCGCCGGCGTCCACTTCCCCTCCGCTCTCGGCACCAGCCACCGATCCGCGGGCACGGCCCGCGCGCGCGTCACGAAATGCGCGACCGAGTCCCGGTGCTCCGCCAGCCATCCGTCCAGTGCGGTCATGCGGTTTCCTCAGTGGGTGATGCCGATGCCGCCGAGCCAGTGGCGCGCCGCCTCGCGCACCTCGTCGAGCACGTCGCCTTCGGTGCGTCCGGAAGACTTCAGCACACGGAAGCTATGGTCCGCCCCCTCGAGCCAGTGCATGGTCCAGCGCGCGCCAAGGCGCTCGAGCACCCGATCCATCAACGGCCGCTCGCAGAACGTGTCGCGCGTGCCGTTGAGGCACAGCACCGGCACCGGGATCGCCGGCAGGTGCGCGTCACGCAGCTTCGACGTCTGCCCGGGCGGGTGCAGTGGATAGGCCAGCAGGATGAGGCCGTCGCAATCTCCCCCCTCCGCGGCGAGCATCGAGGCGGCGCGCCCGCCCATGGATCGCCCACCGAGGAATATCCGCGGCGGATGAAGGTCCGCGCGCGCGGCGTCCGCCACGGCCGCGATCGCCTGCGTCAGCGTCGAGATGGGGTCCGGGCGCCCTGATTTCCGCTCGCGATAGGGGAAGTTGAAGCGGAGGACCGCGAGCCCGGCGGCCCCGAGCGCGCCCGCCACGGCCACCAGCGTCCGGTCCGCGTAGCTGCCCCCGGCGCCGTGCGCGCAGATGAGCAGCGGCACATCCGGGCGGTGATCCAGCGCGCATGTGACGCGGCCGTGCGGCGTTTCCACGAACCCGTCGGCAATGCTCACGGTGCCCGGCCTCTCCTTTGCAAGCTGGCAGTACCATCGGAGGGAACTGCCATGGCTGAAGTGCTCGTCAAGTTTACCGAACCGGTGCGTGGAAGCGATGGCCGGGCCTGGGATGCGCAGGCGTGCGCCAGCGTGGCCAACGACGGTCTCTGGCAGGGCTGGATCGAGTTCACACCTCGTGAGGGTGGAGCGAGCATCCGGACCGGGCGCGAGACCGAGCAGCCGAACCTCGCGGACCTGCGCTACTGGGCCCAGGGGCTGAGCATGGTCTATCTCGAGGGCGCGCTCGCGCGCGGGCTTGGCGAGCCGCGGACGCGGGCACAGGCGCAGCTTCCGCCGGCGGCGCACTCGAAGTTCGAGGGACCGGCAGGACATCCCTCATCGCCTCGCGTCATCGGCGCCCGCCCCATCCTGAACCCGTTCCTCGTGTACGCCGAGGGGCCGGACCTCCTGCGGCAGCAGCTCCACGCGCTCTCGCGCGACCAGCTGGTGAACATCGTGAAGTGGTACAGCCTGCCGGTGATCGTGGACCTCGACACGGGCTCGCCGGCGGCGATCGCCGACGACATCGCGCGGTCCATCGGCGAGGCGCGTCGTCCGCCGCGCACGACCGAGGCCCGGCGGCGCGCCGGCTGACCCGCAAAAGAAAAAGCTCCCCGCGAACATCGCGGGGAGCTTTTCCGTTCGTGCAGGATCAGAGACCCAGCGAGCGCGCGACGTTGATGCGGCCCTTGCCGTAGACCGGATCGGTGCCCTTCGCGCCAAGATCGTCCGCGCCCTTCTTGATGGCGTTTGCGATCTGGCCGGGGTTCTTGCCCTCCGTCTCCACCAGCAGCGCCGCCAGGCCAGCGACGTGCGGTGACGCCATGCTGGTGCCGCCGTTGCCGAGTATGAAGATGGAGTTGCGGTTCGCCGGCGCGGAGCACGTGTGGAAGAACACCGTGCCGGGCGCGGGGATGACGTTCGTCGGCTGCGCCGGCGACACGATCAGGATCTGGCGCGAGCAACCGGCCCACACCAGGCCACCGTTGCCGGGCAGCGGACCCGTGCCGCCGGGCGCCGCGAAGCTGATCGCCGAGCGGCCATAGTTGCTGTAGGGGGCGCGGCTGTCCACGTCCGTCCACGGTCCGTTCACACCGGCGGCGTTGGCCGGCCCGGTGGCCGAGACGCAGATGACATGCGGCGCGTCGCAGTACGCGGCGTAGCCGGAACCGTTGTGGTCGAGGTCCCAGTTGTCGTTGCCCGCGGCAACGACGATGGTCATGCGCTTCTGGTTGGCGTAGTTGATCGCCTGGTTGATCAGGGAGACGAAGCCGGGGTTCGCGCTCTTCAGGAAGGCGCTACCGAGGCTGACGTTGAGGACGTCCACGCCATTGTCGGCGGCGTACATCATGCCGGCGAGCACACCAGCCGTGGAGCCGCTGCCGTTGTGCCCGAGCACGCGGAGCGCGACCAGCGTCACGTTCTGCGTCACGCCCGCGAAGGTGTGACCGTTGCTCGCCACCGTGGAGGCGACGTGCGTGCCGTGCCCATTCATGTCGATCCAGGCCGGCATGGTGGGGAAGGCGATCGCCTGCAGGTATGTATTCGCCACCGTGTTGACGAAGTTCCGCGAGCGCGCCGCATCAATGCGACCGACAAGCTCCGGGTACGTCGGGTCGATGCCGCTGTCGAGGATGCCGACGGTGACGGACGCAGACCCGCGCTTGCCGGCGGCCCAGGCGACGTCCGCCCGGATCGCGCGATGGTGCCACTGGCGCGGGAAGGCGGGTGCCGCCGCCGGGTTCGCATGCGTCTGGCCCTCATCGAGCGCATCAGCGCCAAAAGCTTCGGTCGCGCCTTCACCCACCGCTTCCCCGATGAACTGGAACTGCTGGTCGGGAATGACGCTGCCCGCGCCGAGGCTCGCGGCCGCGGAGGCGTCGAGACCGGACACGACAGCGACACGGATGCCGTCGAGCGAGTGTTCCAGCGTGCCTCCCGCAGCGGCGACCCGCGCGGCAAGGTCGGACGGGATCCCGCCGTTGAACTTGAGCATGTGGCGTGACTCCCCCGCCACGTTCGCAGACTGGCTCACAGCCGTCATCGAGGGGGTGGTGGGGACTTCGGTGGTACAGGCGCTGAGCGCGGCCGCAACGATCGCGGCGAGGGCGAGATGACGATGCACGTGGCTCTCCGAGGGGGACGCGGTGACGGCGCGATTGCGCTACAGCCCGGCGGCGTCGCCCGGCGGCTTGTCGTCTCGCGTGTGCGGTGGGACTCTACAAATTGTCTCCGGAGAGCGGGTGATGTCAACATCACGTTTATGGTAACGCGCGTGACGCATGACGGCTCCGGAACGAACTGGGAAAGGAGACGGTTTGTCCCCTTCCCCTCGCCCGCTCGACCCGCGAGGGATCAGCCCGCCGCGTTCACCATGTCGAAGATCGGCAGGTACATCGCCACCACCATGCCGCCGACGACGACGCCGAGGAACACGATCATCATCGGCTCCATCAGCGCGAGCAGGCCGGATACCGCGGCGTCCACTTCCTCGTCGTAGAAGTCCGCGATCTTGCCGAGCATCTCGTCCAGGCCGCCGGTCTGCTCGCCGACGTTGATCATCGAGATCACCATGGGCGGGAACACCTGCGACTTCTTGAGCGGCGCCGAGATCGTCTCGCCGCCCGCGATGGAGGAACGCGACTCCATGATCGCGTCCTGGATGACGCGGTTGCCCGACGTCTTGGCGGTGATCTCGAGGCCGTCGAGGATGCTGACGCCGGAGCCGATGAGCGTGCCGAGGGTGCGGGTGAAGCGCGACACCGCCGACTTGCGCAGCACGTCGCCGAGCACCGGCGCCTTCAGCATCAGCCGGTCGATCACGAGCTTGCCGTCATTCGTGGCATAGTACTTCTTGATGGACCAGCCAATGGCGAAGAGGCCGAGGCCCATGGCCCACCACCACTGCTGGAGTCCCTGCGACATGCCGATGACGATGCGCGTCGGGAGCGGGAGCGGGATGCCGGCTTCCGCGAACATGCGCTGGAAGGTGGGGATCACGAAGATGAGCAGCACGAGGATGGCGCCGCCGGCCACCGTCATGATGACGCCCGGGTAGATCATGGCGCCCTTCACCTTGCGGACGAGGGCGTCGTTCTTCTCCATGAACACCGCGAGGCGCATGAGGATGGTGTCGAGAATACCACCCGCCTCGCCGGCGGCGACCATGTTGACGTAGAGGTCGCTGAAGGCGGTGGGATGCTTGCGGAAGGCGTCGGCCACCGTGTTGCCGGACTCGACGTCGAACACCACCTGCTTGGTGATGTCGCGCAGGTTCGGGTTCTCGCTCTGCTCCGCGAGGATGCCCATGGCCTGCACGAGCGGCAGGCCCGAGTTGATCATCGTCGAGAACTGGCGGGTGAAGATCACGATGTCGCGCATCGAGACCTTGCCGCCCTTCTTCTTCTTGGTCTGCTCGTCGATCTTGATGACGTTCAGCCGCTGCTTCTTCAGCTGGCTGATCGCCTCTTCGCGCGACGGCGCCTCGACCATGGCGCTCTGGAGCTGCCCCTTCGCGTCGCGCGCCGTGTACGTGAACGATGCCATGCCCTTCTCCTGTGGTTACCGCTTGGCCGCGGGAGCCGCGGCTTTCGGTGCCGTCGTCGGCGCTGTGCCGTCCGACTCGAGCTGGATGCCGCACATGCGCGCGAGCTCGATGGGGTCGGTCGAGGCCCGCACGACCTCCTCCCACGCGACTTCGCGCGACATGTAGAGCTGGTACAGCGCGTCGTTCATGGTCTGCATCCCCCATTTCTTCCCCGACTGCATCATGGAGTAGATCTGGTGGATCTTGTCGTCGCGGATGAGCGCGCGGATGGCGGGCGTCATCACGAGGATCTCGGCGGCCATCGCGCGGCCGCGGCCCTTGGCCTTGGGCAGCAGCGTCTGCGTGATGATGCCCTCGAGGCAGAACGCGAGCTGGGCGCGCACCTGGGACTGCTGGTGCGACGGGAACACGTCGATGATGCGGTTGATCGCCTCGGCGGCGGAGTTCGTGTGCAGCGTGGCGAACGCGAGGTGGCCCGTCTCGGCGATGGTGATGCCGGCGTGGATCGTCTCGAGGTCGCGCATTTCGCCGACGAGCACGACGTCGGGGTCCTGGCGGAGCGCGTACTTGAGGGCGTGGCCGAAGCTCTTCGTGTCCGCGCCGACTTCGCGCTGGTTCACGATGCACACCTGGTGCTTGTGGATGAACTCGATCGGGTCCTCGATCGTGATGATGTGCCCCTTCATGCTCTTGTTGATGCGGTCGATCATCGCCGCGAGCGTCGTGGACTTGCCGGAGCCGGTGGGGCCGGTGACGAGGATGAGCCCGCGCGGGCGATCGGACAGGTCCGCGATCACCTTCGGGAGCTTGAGGTCGTCGAAGCTCTTGATGTTGAAGGGGATCTGGCGGATGACCATGGAGATGCAGCCGCGCTGCTTGAACACGTTGCCGCGGAAGCGCGCCAGGTTCTGGATGCCGAACGAGAAATCCAGCTCGTCCTCCATCTCGAAGCGCTTCTTCTGGTTCTCCGTGAGCACCGAGTACGCGATCTGCATCGTGTCCTTCGGCTGCAGCACGTAGTCGATGCTGGAGCTCTCGATGTCCCCGTCGACGCGGATCTTGGCGCGCTCGCCCGCGGTGATGTGCAGGTCGGAGGCCCCCTTCTGGATCATCTCCTCCAGCAGGACCTTGAGGTTCAGGCCCTGCGGGGCGACGCCGGGTGCGGCGGGAGCGGCGGGTGCGGGAGCGGTGGGTGCAGTCATCTGGATCGGTTGGAAGCTCTCGGCTCTCGGCTTCCGGCGTTTCGGCGACCGCCGAGAGCCCAAAGCCCAAAGCCCAAAGCGGTTAGGCAGTCGTTTCTCGAATCATCTGCTCGAACGTCGTGATGCCCTTCATCACCTTCATCCACGCGTCCATGCGCAGCGTCAGCATGCCGCATTCGATGGCGGTTTCCTTGATCTCGGTGGCGCCGGCGTTGGACATCACGGCCTTTCGCACCGCGGGGTACATGGCCATCACCTCGTAGACGCCCTGGCGTCCCTTGAGCCCCGTGCCACCGCACTTCTCGCAGCCCTTGCCCTTGAAGATCGGGATCTGCGACATGGTGGATTCGACCGTCAGGTCCTTGAGGTACGGCGCCGCTTCCGGTGTGGCGCGCTCCTTCGCCGCGTCGAGCTGCTCCTGCTTGAACTTGAGCTCCTTGAGCTTCGTGTTCGGCGTGCACTTCGCGGCCTCGTACTCCTCGGGGGTGAGGTTGACCTTCTCCTTGCAGTTGCCGCAGATGCGGCGCAGCAGGCGCTGGGCCAGGATGAGGTTCAGCGCGGACGCCACGTTGAACGGCTCGAGGCCCATGTCGAGCAGGCGCGTCACCGTCTCCGGGGCGGAGTTCGTGTGCAGCGTGGACAGCACGAGGTGGCCCGTGAGCGCGGCCTTGATCGCGATGCCGCCCGTCTCGAGGTCACGGATCTCGCCGACCATGATGATGTTCGGGTCCTGGCGCAGGAACGCCTTCAGCGCCGCGGCGAAGGTCATCCCGACCTCGTTGCGCACCAGCACCTGGTTGACCCCGTACATGTTGTACTCGACGGGGTCCTCCGCCGTCATGATGTTCGTGTCGATGCTGTTCACCTTCGCGATGCAGGAGTACAGCGTCGTGGTCTTGCCGGAACCCGTGGGGCCGGTGACGAGCACCATGCCGTACGGGTTCATCACCGCCTCCATCAGGTCCTTCTCGGCCTGCTTCTCGATGCCGAACTTCTCGAGGTCGAGCGTCAGGTTGCCCTTGTCGAGGATCCGGAGCACGACCTTCTCGCCGAAGATCGTCGGGAGCGTGGACACGCGGAAATCGATGACCTTGCTGCCGACCTTCAGCTTGATGCGGCCGTCCTGCGGCACGCGGCGCTCGGCAATGTTGAGCGACGACATGATCTTGAAGCGCGAGATCAGCGCCGCCTTCATCTTGAGCGGGGGCTTCATGATCTCCATGAGCGCGCCGTCGACGCGATAGCGCACGCGCAGCTCGTGCTCGAAGCACTCGAAGTGGATGTCGGAGGCGCCGCGCTTCACCGCGTCCGTGAGGATGCCGTTCAGGAGCTTCACCACCGGCGCGTCGTCCACGGCCGCCGCCAGGGCGGCAGCGGACATCTCCTCTTCCTTCTCCTCGACGACCTCGACTTCCCCGTCTTCCTCCGCCGTCTCGATGCTCTTCAGCAGGTTGCCCAGCTGGGCTTCCGTGGACTCGAAGAGCTTCTCGAGGATGTTGCGGATGGTGAACTCGCCCGCGATGACCGGGAAGACGTCGTAGCGGGTGATGAACTTGAGGTCCTCGACCACGCCGAGATTCGTCGGGTCGGCCATGGCCACCGTGAGCGTGCGGCCGTCGCGCTTCAGCGGGAGCACCAGGTTCTTCAGCGCCATCTCCGCCGGGATCAGCTTCGCGATCTTGGCGTCCACCTGGAACTTCGAGAGATCCACCGCCGGCATCTTGTACTGCTTGGCCAGCGTCTTGGTGAGCTCCAGCTCGGGGATGAATCCCAGCTTCACCAGGTTGTAGCCCACCCGCGTGCCGCTCTGCTGCTGCTCCCTGAGCGCCATGTCGAGCTGTTCCTTGGTGATGAGCCCCTCGCGAATGAGGAGGTCACCAATGCGAACGGTGGTGGCGGCAGGAGCGGCCATAGTCGGGAGCGGGAGGAGGCGTTGCGCGCGGGAAACGAACGGCGGGGAGCGGCCTGGAAGCAGGCAATTCCGCGGAGCGGGCGCCCTGGTCCCAGGCGCGCCATGGAGCTCTGGCGCGTAGGTGAACCTGCCCGTGCGTAAGCCCGCTGTCAAGAATGGGTTAGGCCGTTCCCGCGGCGCGCGGTTTCCGCGAATTCCGGGACGGCTTCGAACCCCCGTCACACGCGCCACTTACAGGACGGGACGGGGCACTGAACGTCACCAGCGGACTGAGCCGGCGGGACATGGCCGGGCCCACGCCGCGCACCTCGCACAGCGCGTCCAGCGAGCCGAATGACCCGACCGAATCCCGGTAGGCGATGATCCGGGCGGCCAGCGCCGGCCCGATCCCGGGGAGCGCGTCCAGCTCGGCGGCGGTCGCCCGGTCGACGTCCACGGGAAAGACCGGCGCCTGCGCGGCCGGCGCCGCGGCCTTTCCCTTCTTCGGGCGCTTCGGGGCGCGCTGCGCGGAGTCCACGCGGGCGAGCTGCCGGTCGAGGGCGGCGACGCTGGCGGCGGGGGGCGGCAGGTGGCTGCGCCACAGCCGCACCGACGCGCCGGAGACCGCGATCGCGACCAGGAAGCCAAGCGCCTTGCGTTCACCCGCCGTGGGCATGCCCTCACAACTAAAGGCTGCAGCGGCTGGCCACGGACCAATTCCGCATCAACCGCATCCTTTTCGTTCCAACCGCCACGCGGACAACGCGGACAAATCCGGACTCCGCGGACATGGGCCTCCTGCATATCTCAACAGCTGCGCACCCAGTCAATGTGCCGGGTTGGAATCAACTGCGGGCACAGGTCACTGTCCGCGTTCGTCCGGGCAGTGACCGTGTCGTCCGCGTGGCCGTTCGCTACTTCACGAGCAGCGTCAGACCCACGTCTCCCACGATCTGCAGGCTCCGGGCGCTCACGCGATCCACGTCGTCACGCAGGGTGTGGTGGAGATTCCCCTCCTGGAAGCAGCCCGTGCCGCCGTCCTCGCAGTAGTCGATGTCAATGACGTTGATGACGCGGAACCCGTGCTGGAGGAACGGCAGGTGGTCATCGGTGATGTACCCCTTGCCTTCGGAGATGAACACCTTGCCGTATCCCAGCTCCCGCGCCACCGCCCAGACGCGCGCCACCACCTCGGGCGCGTTCTCGATGGAGTGCTGCTCCTGGTAGATCTGCAGCCCCGCGTCGCCGATCATGTCCCACACCACCCCGAACAGGGGCTGGTACGTGCGCGGGGCGGTGCGCACGAAGTGCTGGGACCCGATCAGCACATCCTTGTTCTGGGTGGTGTCTTCCCACTTCCCGAACGCCCCGTAGTCCTCGCCATCCACGAACAGGAGGTCTACCCCGTAGAGGGGCGGGCTCTTCGCCAGGGCGTCGGCGAGCGCGATGAGGAGCGCCACCCCCGACGCGCCGTCATTCGCGCCGGGAATGGGCCGCTGGCGCGCGCCGAGGTTGCGCTCGTTGTCGGCCATGGGACGCGTATCCCAGTGCGCGACGTACAACACGCGCTGCGCGGCACCGGGGTTGACCTGCGCGAGGATGTTGCGCATCGGCAGCCTGGTCCCGTCGCTCGTGACGTGGATCCACTCCTGCACCGTCACCGAGTCCGCGCGCGCGCGCATCTGCGCCACGATCCAGTCCCCGGTGGCGCGATGACCGGGCGTGCCGGGAACCCGGGGCCCGAACGCCAGCTGCGCGCGCACGTAGCCGAGCGCGGCCTCGCCGTCGAACGCGGTGCGCGCGCCGCCGGTCATCCGGGCGACGCGGTCGCAGCCGCCGAGCAGGAGGGAGGCGGCAACGAGCGGGAGCAGGAGCGGCGGGACTCGGGGCACCAGCGCGGAAGGTCGGGGTAGGAGGCCGGGTATATTGACCTGATGTATCACGCGACCTGGTCTATCCTATAGTCCGTTCAGTGCGAATCATAGGTCGTTACGTCCTGCGGGAGCACGTTGGTCCGTTCGTCTTCGCGTCCACGGCGCTGACGTCGCTCATGCTCCTGCAGTACATCGCGAAGAAGTTCGGCGACCTCGTGGGCAAGGGGCTTCCCGCGAGCGTCATCGCCGAGTTCATGGCGCTGTCGGTGCCCTTCACCGTCGCCATGACGCTGCCGATGGCGGTGCTCGTGGCCGTGCTCTACGCCTTCAGCCGGCTGGCCTCCGAAAACGAGATCACTGCCATGAAGGCCAGCGGGGTCTCCATGCGCTCCGTGCTGGCACCGGTGCTCCTGGGCGGGCTGGCGATGTCGCTCGTGATGCTGTTCTTCAACGACCAGGTGCTGCCCCGCGCGAACCACCGGCTCGCCATCCTCCAGCTCGACATCTTCCGCACGAAGCCCACCTTCGCGCTGCGCGAGCAGGTCATCAACGAGATCAAGTCCGGGCAGCTGTACCTCCGCGCCGGCGACATCGACGAGGCGACGTCGAAGCTGCAGCACGTCGAGATCTTCGACCTGAGCGACCCGTCGCGCCGGCGCACCATCTACGCCGACAGCGGGCGCCTGAACCTGGCCAGAAACCGCACCGACATCGAGCTCGTGCTGTACCACGGGGAGATGCAGGAGGTGCCGAACCGGAAGCCCGAGGAGCTGAACCGGATGTTCTACGAGAAGACCACGAAGCGCGTGCGCAACGTGATCAGCTCGTACCGGGAGTCGAGCACCGGCAACGTCAGCAAGGGCGACCGCGAGATGTCGGTGTGCGAGATGCAGGCCGAGATGTCGCGCGCGATGTACTACCAGCGCGTGGCGGAGCACGACATCGCGATGGCCGAGCACGAGCATCGCAACGGTCCGAAGCCAACGCCCGCGACGCCGCACAACCCGCGCGGCCTCGGCCGCGCCTACTGCGCGGTGCTCGGGCTGCTGGCGCCGAAGGAAGCGCGCGCGCAGGCGCCCACCCCGGGCGCGGCGGCCACCGGCCAGCCTGGCAACGCCGAGTACCAGATGCGCGTCCAGGAGGCGCGCTTCCGTCTCGAGGATGCGAAGCGGGAGCGCAACCGGTACGGGGTCGAGATCCACAAGAAGTTCTCCCTCGCGGCGGCGTGCGTGATCTTCGTGCTGGTCGGCGCGCCGATCGCGCTGCGATTCCCCCGTGGGGGCGTCGGGCTCGTGATCGGCGTGAGCTTCGCGGTGTTCGGCATCTACTACGTCGGGCTGATCGGCGGCGAGAGCCTGGCCAACAAGGACCATCTGCCGGCATGGCTCGCCATGTGGGCGGTGAACATCCTGCTGCTGGCCGTGGGGCTCGTGCTCGCCGCGCGGATGGGCCGCGAGTCGAGCACGGCGCGCGGCGGGGACCTCGGCGAGCTCCTGGCCACCCTGCGCGCGAAGCTGCTCGGCTGGCTGCGCCGGTACGGCATCGCGGTCGAGCGCCGGCGCGCATGAAGCGTCGCGTCACCATCGGGGGCCCGCTCGACCGCTACGTCTTCAGCGAGTTCGTGAAGATCCTCGTGACGACCTCGCTGGGGTTTCCCCTGCTGCTCGTCATCATCGACCTCACCGACAACCTCGACAAGTTCCTCGCCCGGAACCTGCCGAAGCAGGACATCGCGCTGAGCTACCTGTACTGGATCCCGGAATCCATGTTCATGGTGCTCCCCGCGGCGGTGCTGTTCGCGACGGTGTTCTCGATCGGCGCGTTCACGCGCCACTCGGAGATCACGGCGGCCAAGGCATCGGGGATCAGCTTCTACCGGATCGCGATGCCCATCTTCGCGGGGGCGCTGCTGGCCGCGCTCGCGGACCTCGCGCTGGGCGAGGTCGTGCCGGTGACCAACGCGCGCCGCAACGACCTCCTCGCCGAGGACCAGTTCCGGGGCACCACCACGCGCTACAACTTCGCGTTTGCCGGCGAGCACGGCCGGGTGTACAAGGTGGGCACGCTCAACACGAAGACGTCCACGCTGGACCTCGTGCAGATCGAGCGCCGCGGCCGGAGCATCGAGTACCCCACCATGGTCATCGCCGCCGAGCGGGCGCAGTGGGACTCGGCCGGCGGGTGGACCCTGAGCAACGGCGAGGTGAAGCTCATCGCCGACTCGACCGCCGACTTCGCGCTCTCGTACGCCCGGATGCGGGACAACCAGTTCGCGGAGCGGCCCACCGACATGATGGCGAAGCCGCGCAGCCCGGCGGAGATGCGGTACCGCGAGCTGACGCGCTTCATCCGGTCGCTCGAGCGGTCCGGCGGCGACGCGAACCAGCTGCGCGTCGAGCGCGCGCTGAAGATCGCGATCCCCGTCACCTGCATCATCATCGCGCTCTTCGGCGCGCCGCTGGCCACGAGCACGCAGCGCGGCGGCGCGGCGTACGGCATCGGCATCAGCCTCGCCGTCACCGTCATCTTCCTCATGCTCGTGCAACTGACGAAGGCGGTGGGCAGCAAGGGCCTCATGCCCCCCGACCTCGCGGCCTGGATCCCCAGCATGCTCTTCGCGGTGCTCGGGGTCGTCCTCCTCGCCCGCGTGCGCACGTGAGCTACTCCTACCGCTTCGAGCACCCCCCCGAACGCCGGCCCACGGAGACGTTCCCGATCGTCCAGCGCGGCGGCATCCGGTTCTTCCGGAAGGTGACGCGCGCGTGGCGCGGCACCTTCCAGCAGATCGGCGCGCGGGGGCTGTTCATGCGCGACACCCTGCGCGGCTTTTCCGAGCCCGATACCTGGGGACGCGAGACCATCCGGCAGATGCGCGTGATCGGGGTGGACTCGGTGCCGCTCGCGGTGCTCGTGGCGGCGTTCATCGGCGGCGTGATCGCGCTCCAGACGCGCTACCAGCTGTTCGAGGGGGTGCTCCTCTCGGTGGTGGGGCTGGCGACGCGCCAGACGATCATCCTCGAGATGGGGCCGCTGCTCACCGGGCTCGTGCTCGCGGGGCGCGTGGGCGCGCGCATGACGGCGGAGATCGGCACCATGCGCGTCACCGAGCAGATCGACGCCCTCGAGACGCTGGCCTACGACCCGCTGGCGTTCCTCATCGTGCCACGGCTCATCGCGGCCACGATCATGCTGCCGGTGCTCACCATCCTCGCCGACTTCGTCGGCGTCTACAGCGGGTACGTCATCTCGGTGGCCGCCACCGACATGACGTCCGCCGACTTCATTGAAGGCGTGCGCCTCGCCTTTGCGCCCTTCCAGGTGGTCTACAGCCTCATGAAGGCGACGCTGTTCGGCATGGCGATCGCGTTCGTCTGCTCCTATGAGGGCTATATTACGACCGCGGGCGCAGAGGGCGTCGGCCGCTCGACGGCCCGCGCCGTGGTGATCACATCGGTGACGATCCTGGTGCTCGACGCGCTCACCGCCGCCCTGTTCGCCCCCTTCCTCCAGGCATGAAACGTCGCGACGAGGTGACCGTCGGCATCCTGCTCACGGTCGCCGTGCTGGTGCTGGTGCTCGGCCTCCTGTGGCTGGTGCGCGGCGGCTTGAGCCGCGGCTATCCGCTCCACACGCGCTTCGCGTGGGGGCAGAACCTCAAGCAGGGGCAGCCGGTGGTGCTGGCCGGCGTGACCATCGGCGTCGTGACCAGCGTCGAGCTCGACCCCGCCGGCTATCTCGACGTGGACATCAGCGTCCGCAAGAACTACCAGGTCCCGCGCAACAGCGTCGCGGAGGTCATCCCCGTGGGCATCTTCGGCGACGTCTCCGTCGCGCTGAAGCCCACCGGCCCGAGCCCACTGTCCTTCCAGCCCGGCGACACGGTTCCCTCCCGCGCCGCCACCGGGGGCATCGACGCGCTGGAGGCGCGCGCCGACTCGATCCTCGCGTCGGTGTCGCGCGTGTCGCGCGCCATCGAGACCGAGTTCGTCGAGGCGGGCGCCCTGCGCGACATGCGCAGCGCGGTGGGCGCCACGAACCGCCTCGTCACCCAGATGAGCGGCATCGCCGCGGAGCAGAACCGCAACCTCACGCTGACCCTGGCGAGCCTGCGTCGCGCCTCGAGCGCCGTGGACTCGGCCCAGGTGGCAGCGACCGTCGCGCAGTTCCGCGCCACCGCCGCCAGCGCGGACTCGCTCATGCAGCGGCTGTCCTCGAACACGACGCAGCTGCAGGCCATCCTCGCGCGGCTCGAGCGTGGCGAGGGCACCGCCGGGAAGCTGCTCTCGGACACGCTGCTCTACAGCGACATGCGCCGCGTGATGGCGAACGTGGACTCGCTCATGGCGGACTTCAAGGCCAATCCGCGGAAGTACATCAACCTCACGATCTTCTAGCCATGCCGGTGCGGTACTGGGTGTTCGCGGCCTGCGTCGTGGCCTGCGCGGCGGGCCACCTCGCCATCCTCATGTCGGTGGCGCGCCGTCACGCGGCGCCGGTCGAGCCGGGCGTGCCGCGGCCTCGCCGCGGGATCGAGATCCTCTGGGCGCTGCTCCCGGCGCTCGTGCTCGCGCTGGTGCTGACCGCCACCTGGGACCGTGTGCGTGACCGGCGCGCCGAGCCGCCCGAGATCATGAAGGTGGCTCGATGAAGGGACTGGCCCGGATCGGCACGGCCGCGGTCGTGCTCACCTACCTGCACCTCGTGTTCGGCGGCGTGGTGCGCATCACCGGGTCGGGGATGGGGTGCGGCGACCACTGGCCCAGGTGCAACGGGTCGTGGATCCCGCCATTCACCGACACGCTGGTGATGATCGAGTGGACACACCGGCTGCTCGCGCTGCTCGTCGTCCTGACGATCGCCGGATTCGCGTTCACGGCCTGGCGGCGGCGCGCCGAGCCGGACGTCGCCGGCGCGCGCGGCGTGCTTCGTCCGGCGGCGATCGCGCTGGTCCTCGTCGTCACGGTGGCGCTGCTGGGGATGGTGACGGTGAAGCTCGGCAACTCGACCTTCGCGACGCTCGCGCACTGGACGCTGGCCATGGCGCTCATGGCATTCCTGCTGGCCGGCACGGTGCGCGCGGGCGGCCTCGGCGGAGCCGCCGCGCGCGCCGAGGGCGGATCCGCGCGCGCCATGCGGTCGATCGCGGCCGGCGCCGTCATCGCGTTCATCACGGTGGTGCTGGGCGGACTCGTGGCCAAGTATCCCGGAGCCAATGTCGCCTGCCCGGGCTTCCCCCTGTGCGGCGACACCCCCGCCTCGGTGGCCGCTGGGGCGTCGCACATCCAGCTCACGCACCGCGTGCTCGCGTACCTGCTCTTCTTCCATGCGCTCGCGGTCACGATGGCGGTGGGGCGCCGCGCCGGTGAGTCGGCGATGGTCAGGCGCGTGCTCCGGATCGCCGCGGTGCTGGTGGTGGTTCAGCTCGTGCTCGGCGCCGGGATGGTGCTGATGCAGCTGCACGGCCACCTGCGCATGAGCCATCAGGCGGTGGGCGTGGCGGTGTGGCTGATGCTGTTCCTCGCGGCCTACCTGGCGCGCGTGGCGCAGGGCAACCCGCGCCCCACGGAGCTCGCGCCGTGACGGAGGCAGCCGTGGACGGGATGGGCGCGCGGTCGCTGGCGCGCGACTTCGTGACGCTGACGAAGCCGCGGATCATCTCGCTGCTGCTCGTCACCACCATCGCGCCGATGTTCGTGGCGGGGCAGCCGTCGTGGGAGCTGGTGCTGGTGGTATTCATCGGCGGCTACCTCATGGCCGGCGGCGCGAACGCGGTGAACATGTACCTGGACCGCGACATCGACGACCGGATGTCGCGCACGCGGCTGCGCCCGATCCCGTCCGGGCGGATGCATCCCCTCCAGGTGCTGGCCTTCGGGCTGCTGCTGGCGACCACGGCGACCTTCCTGCTCGCGCGGTTCGCCAACGTCCTCACCGCGGCGCTCGGGCTGGGCGGGTTCTACGCCTACGTCTTCCTGTACACGCGCTGGCTGAAGCGGAGCACGCCGCAGAACATCGTGATCGGGGGCGCCGCCGGCGCATTCCCTCCGCTCGTCGGCTGGGCGGCGGTGACGGGGCGCGTGGACCTCATGGCGGTGTACCTCTTCCTCATCATCTTCTACTGGACGCCACCGCATTTCTGGGCGCTCGCGCTCAACAAGCAGCGCGACTACGGCCGGGCCGGCGTCCCGATGGCGCCGCTGGTGTGGGGAGAGCCCGAGACGAAGCGGCAGATGGTGTGGTACTCGGTGATCCTCTGCGCGCTCACCGTGCTGCCGTGGGTGATGGGCGAGTTCGGCGCGGTCTACCTCGCGAGCGCGCTGGCGCTGAACGCGCTCCTGATGCGCGGCGTCGTGCGCGTGCTGCGCGCGAGCGACTTCGTGAAGCCGGCGTGGTGGCTGTACGGGTACTCGCTGCTGTACCTGGCGCTGCTGTTCGTGGCGATGGCCGTCGATCGGGCGATTGGGGCTTAAGGATTGAAGATTGAGGATCGAGGCCTGCTCGCCAGAGTCCTCAATCCTCAAGCCTCGATCCTATTTCAGCGCCACCTGCAGCTGGACGCTTCCCGTCCCGCCCGCGCCGAGCACCACGCTCTGCTCTGCCGGCTGCGCCATCCCCTCGTGCCACACCTTGAGGGTGTAGGTGCCCGCTGGCAGGTCGGCGATCGAGAAGGCACCCTGCGCGTCCGTGACGGCGAAATACGGGTGGTCGAACACCGCGACGTACGCGCGCACCCAGGGGTGGGCCTCACAGCGCGCCTCGACGATGCCCGCCTTCTCGGCGATCTGTTCCGAGGGAACGACCTGTCCGGCATCCACGGTCAGGATGTTCGCCACTGGCGTGCCGGCGCCCTCGCGATAGAACCGCAGGTTGTGCGACGCGCGGTCGCGGCTGAAGACGTTGATGGTCGAGCCGGCAACCACCGCGGTGACCCGCGGATCGAAGGCGCACTTCTCGAGGGTCACGGTGCTGCGGCGCACCTGCGGCAGCGCCTTTCCGGCCGTGATGCCGTCCACCCATACCAGCGCGTTCCCCAGCGACGTTCCGCTGAGCCGCACCTCTCGCATCCGTACGCTGTCCCCGCACACCCGCTGGTCGCGTGAGACCGCGACCATCGAATCCGCCGGCGCGGAGTCCGCCGCTACCACGCCGGAGAGCCGGGCCGGACTGGACACGGTGCCCGGCGTGTAGCCGCGGGATCGGATCCCGAGCTCGACCGTACCAGCGCTCGATTCGACGACCCGGCCGCGCGAGGCAACACTGTCTTCAGAGCAGGCGAGCGCGGGCAGCAGGAGGGTCCAGAGGAGTTTCCGCATCGCCAGCCTGAAAAAGCAAGCGACGGGCCACGAACGGCCCCGGGGGCCCGATGCTGGAGAGCAGGGCCCTGGCGGCGGCGTTTCTCCAGTCTCCTGACTCCCGCCCCCTGTCCCGACCCGTCATTCGCCGACGACGAACAGCTCCTTCTGGTACTCGGTTGGCGTCACGACCGCCTCGCCCGGCACGAGGTACACGTTCACCTCGCTCCGCATCCCGATCTCGCCGGCGATGTAGATGCCGGGCTCGATGGAGAACGCCACGCCGGGGATGAGCAGCCGCTCCTCGCGAGTCTCGAGGTTGTCTATGTGCGGGCCGCTGCCGTGCAGGTCGCGCGGATCGATGCTGTGGCCGGTGCGGTGCGTGAAATACTTCCCGAAACCGCGTCCCTCGATCACACCGCGGGCGGCGTCGTCCACCTCGCCCCCGCGCACCGGCTCGCCCGCGTTCACGCGCTGCTGCACGAGGGCGATCGCCGCATCCCGCGCATCACGCACCGCCGTCCAGACTTCCCGTGCCCGCGCCGTGGGGGCGCCGAGCGATGCCATCCACGTCTGGTCGGCATAGACGCCGTCAGGGGTCTGCTCCCTGGCCCACAGGTCGATGAGCAGGATGTCGCCCGGCTTGATCAGGCGCGGCGAGGAGGAGGACGGCGCGTAGTGCGGATTCGCCGCGTTCTCGGTCGCCGCGACGATGGGACCGTGATCGCAGAAGAGCTTCTGCTCCGCGAAGCGCTCGAGGATCCACCGCTGCAGCTCGTGCTCCGCCATTGGCGCGCCGCCGCGCGCGCGATTCCCCGCCACGGTGAAGGCATCGCGCGCCACCTGCGCGATGGCCGACGCCGCGCGCCGGTGCGTCTCCACGTTCGCGGCCGACCACCCTGCATAGAACCGCGTCACCAGCTCCCCGGACGACACCACCTTTGCGCCCGCCGATTTCACCATCTCGAGAACGCCGGCCGGCACCCGGTCGAGATACGGCACCGCGTCCCCCGGCGAATATTCCATTGCCACCCGCTTGCCCTTCACGAGCTCGCCGAGCCGCTCCTCGAGCGTGCGCCAGGAGCTGTAGACCACCTTGTCCCACTCCGCCGGCCAGTGCTTCCAGGGTCCCTGCTCGATGGCGTGGGTGATGGCGACCGGGCGCCCTTCGCGCGGCACCAGCGCAAAGATGCGGCGGGTGAGCATTCCGTTGAGCCCGAGCATCCCCGCCGCGACCGGGTTCAGCCCGTGAAAGTCGAACAGCAGCCAGCCATCGAGCTTCTGCTCGCGCAGCTCGGCCTGGATGGCCGAAAGCGTCCGTGGATTAAGCACTGGCCTCGAACGATTTCCAGTCGGCGCGCCACTCGCACGAGCCTTCGCCGCGCCCCGCGCACCGCACATGGTCCACGGAGCCCACGCCCCCGATCAGCAGCGCGAGGATCTCGCGGAGCATCGCCTCGTAGTACGCGCAACCGACGCTGCCGGGCGCGGTATTCAGCGTGACGGAGCGGGGCACGTCGAGCAGCACGTATCCGCCTACCCGCCGCACCGTGCCGTTGGTGTAGCGCAGCGCGATGCCGCGAGCCCGGCGGAGCGCGAGGGGACGCGCCAGGATGGACGGCAGCACGCGGATCAGCTTCCGGCTCACCGGGTTGATGGTCTGGTACGACTCGCGCGCCAGGTAGCGGCCCGCGGCGCGAAAAACGGCATCGGCGTCGGGGCGGCGCCCGATCAGCTTCGCGAGCGCCACCGATTCCTCGTGTTGCGCGCGCTGGCCCTTTCGCACGGCGTCGGTATACCGGCGGATCTGGGAGTACACGGTATCACTCAGGCCGAGGCGCTTGTTGCGCAGCTCGTCCACGAATTCGGCGTCGAGGTCGGCGGGTTTGTCCACGTCCCGCACGGCTTCGAGGAGACTGAGCGGCAGGAGGGCATCCACGGTCGCGAGCATCCCACAAAGCTGACCTGCCGGGACGCCGTTTTCCAGAGAGCTAATCTTCCTTGCGTGACGGATGCAGCGAGGTGGGGCGCTGGCGCGGCCCTCGCGATTGCCATTGCGATCGGCGCGCGCGCCGCGGGATGGCTGTCGGCCACCGGCGCTGCCGCGGCCGCGGCCCTTGGCACCGTGGCGGTCGGCGCCGGCTGGGGCTGGGGTGTGCTGCTCGTGGCGTATTTCGTCACGTCCAGCGCGCTCTCGCGCCTCGGCCGGCCGGAGCGCGAGCGACGCACCGCGGGCCGAATCGAGAAGGGGGGCGCGCGCGACGCCGTTCAGGTGGCCGCCAACGGGGGCGTGTTCGGCATCGCCGCGGCCGCGTTCGTCGTGACACGTGAGCCCGCCTGGTTCGTGCTCGGCGCCTCCGCGCTCGCCGCCTCGGCCGCGGACACCTGGGCCACCGAGATCGGCACCCTGGCGCGGGCCAGCGCGCGCTCCATCCTCACGGGTCGAGTGGTGCCGGCTGGGACCTCCGGTGGCATCACGGCGCAGGGTCTCGGGGCGGGAATCGCCGGGGCGGCGTTCATCGGCGTGCTGACAGCCGCGCTCGGCATGCCGCGCGGAGTGGTGACGGCGGTCGTCCTGGGCGGCGTCTTCGGCATGCTGCTCGATTCCGTGCTCGGCGCCGGCGTGCAGTCGCGGCGATGGTGTGCCGCGTGCGCATCCGCCACGGAGCAGCGCGTGCATCGGTGCGGAGAGCGCACCGACCTTCGCGGCGGCCTTTCCTGGCTGGACAACGACGGCGTCAACGCCGCCAGCACGCTCGGCGGCGCCATCGCGGGCGCGGTGCTGTGGAGCCGGTAATGCACGACGTGATCGTCGTCGGAGGCGGCCCCGCCGGGGCGAGCGCGGCGTTCCACCTGGCAAGGGCGGGTATCAGCGTCCTCGTGCTCGAGCGCGCCCGCTTCCCCAGGGACAAGGCCTGCGCCGAGTGCCTGAGCCCGCAGGCGTCGCGGATCCTGCACACCATGGGAGCGCTGGACGCGCTGACGCGTGCCGGGAGCGCGCTCCGCGGGATGACGGTTCGATCGCCGGAGGGCGTTGTCGCCCGCGGCGACTACGCGGCGGTTCAGGGATTCAGCGCGTTCCGCGACACGGGCCTCGGCATCCGACGCGACGTGCTCGACGCCACCCTCCTGGATCGCGCCGGCGCTGCCGGTGCGCGGGTGGAGCACGACTGGCGCGTGATGGACGTGGCGCTGGACGCGCGTGGACGGGTCGCTGGCGTGGTGGCGCTCGACCGTGCGGGCGCGCGGCGGAGGTTTCCGGCGCGTCTCGTCGTCGGCGCGGACGGGCTGCGCTCCATCGTGGCGCGGCGCCTGGGGCTGGCGCGCACCGGCCGGTGGCCCGCCCGTCTCGCGCTGGTGGCGCACTATCGCGAGGTGGGCGACGTCGGCGAGCACGTGGAGATGCACGTGGAGCGCGACGGATTCGTCGGCATCGCTGACATCGGGGGAGGAGTCACGACGGTGGCCGCCGTGTTCCCGGCGCGCCGCTCGCGCGAGATCGCCGCGGACCGTGCGGCGTTCCTCGCGCGATGGCTGGCGGACAAGTCGCAGCTGCGGGGCCGGTTCGCGGGAGCCGAGTCGCTGCACCTGCCGCGCGCGACCGGGCCCTTCGCGTCGCACGCGCGACGTGCCTGGGCGCCGGGCGCCCTGCTGGTGGGAGACGCCGCGGATTTCTACGACCCCTTCACCGGCGAAGGGATCTATGCGGCCCTGCGCGGTGGCGAACTGGCGGCGGAGGCGGTGCGGGCAATGTTCGGCGGCGGCTCGCGTGACGACGACGCGCTGCGGGAGTACGATCGCGCCAGGACCGCCGAGTTTCGGGGAAAATGGCGCGTGGAACAGCTCGTGGCCGCGGGCGTGGCGGTGCCCGGGGTGGTGAACCGCGCGGTCCGGAGCATGGCGCGGCGAAAACCGCTCGCCGACCTCCTGGCCGGCGTCACCGGCGACTTCGTGCCCGCCGACCGCGTGCTGCGCCTCTCATATTTGTCGCAGCTCTTCCTCTCGCCTTCCCTGGTTCCGCGACGACTGCCATGGCAATAGACCCGGACGAATTCCGCGCCGTGCTGGGACGCTTCGCGTCCGGCGTCACCGTGCTCACCGCCCGGCATGGCGACGCGGACCACGGGATGACCGTGAGCGCGTTCTGCTCCGTGAGCCTCGAGCCGCCGCTCGTGCTCGCCTGCGTGGACAAGGCGGCGGAGATGGCCGCAGTGCTGCCGCAGGTCACGCACTTCGGCGTCAACATCCTCGCGGAGGGACAGGAAGCCTGGTCGCGCCGGTTCTCGGAGCTCCCGGCCGGGCGGTTCGACGGCATCGGCTACACGCGATCGGAAAGCGGCGTCCTGCTCCTCGACGATGCGCTGGCGCACCTCGAGTGCCGGCGCGTGGCCTCGCACGACGCGGGCGACCACGTGATCCACGTTGGCGAGGTGGAGCGGGCGCGATGCGAGCAGGACCGGCCCCTGCTCTACTACCGCGGCGGGTATGCGCAGCTCGAGCGCTGAGGATGATCCGGCGCTGGCTCACGCCGGTGCGTCAGCGCGGCGTGGAGCAGCTGGACCTCGCGGCGACGCCGGACGCGGTGCGCGCCGCCGCCATGCGGGACCTCGAGCGCTCGAACGTGCTGTTTGGCGGGCGACGGGCGGTGCACCGGGCCGCGCGCCCGCTCCTTGCCCGCCTGGCCCCGGGCGCGGTGGTGCTCGACGTCGCCGCCGGAACCGGTGACATCCCGGCCGCGCTGCGCGCGCGGCGACCCGATGCCTTCTTCGTCGGGCTGGACGGCTCGGCGGCGCTGGCCGCGTCCGCGGGCGCGCGCCTCGACGGCGCGGTGGCCGGCGACGCGCTGCGGCTTCCCCTGCGCGATCGCAGCATCGACCTCGTCACGTGCTCGCAGGCGCTGCACCATTTCTTCGACGGGGATGCGCGCCGCCTCGTCGCCGAGCTGCATCGTGTCGCGCGGGGGCACGTCGTGATCGCGGACCTGCGGCGCAGCCGGATCGCCGCGGCCGGGTTCTGGCTCGCCGCGCTCGCGCTGCGGTTCCATCCGGTGACGCGGCGCGACGGCGTCACCTCCGTGTTCCGCGGCTTCACGACGGCGGAGCTGTCCGTCCTCGTGCGGGAGGTGACCGGCGTCACCCCGGTGATGCGCCGCGGTCTCTTCTGGCGGCTGAGCGCCACGTGGGCGGCGCGACCGGATAGTATTACCAGATCATGACGAATGGCGCCCCGAACACTCTCGGTCCGATGCCCGCGACGCGGCGCATGCGCACGGTGGACGAAGCGGTGGTGCGCGCTGGCGTCCGCGAGATGTTCGCGGTGGCCGCCGACGTCGAGGGGTGGGCGCGGCTGCTCCCGCATTACCGCTACGTCCGCTTTCGCGAGGGGGACGCCCGTCGCGGCGTCGTGGAGATGTCCGCCAACCGTCCGTTCGGCCCGCTGAACTGGCCCACCTGGTGGCTGTCGCAGATGGAGATCCAGGAGCGGGCCCCCGACGGCTCGCGGCCCGCCATCCGCTTCCGCCACATCGGCGGGATCACGACGCACATGGACGTCGAGTGGAGCTTCACGGCCGTGAGCGGGGGCACGCTCGTCTCGGTCGTGCATCTCTGGGATGGTCCGGCCTGGCCGGTCATCCGCACGGTGGCGGCGCGCGCGGTGATCGGGCCGGTGTTCATCCACGGGATCGCGTCGCGCACCGTGGCCGGCCTCGCGCGCGCCGCGGAGCAGGGCCAGACTTCCAAGCCGGTGGCCACAGGAGCGCAGTAGCAGGATGCCGAGCCGTCGCAGGGTAGCCATCACCGGGATCGGGGCAGTGACGCCGATCGGGATCACCGCCACCGGGATGTGGGACGGGCTGCGCGCCGAGCGTTCCGCGATCCGGAACATCACGACGTTCGACCCGACACCCTACCGCAGCCACAACGCGGGAGAGGTGCGCGATTTCGACGCCGCGGACTTCATGGAGCGCAAGCGGGCCAAGCGGCTCGACCGGTTCGGCCACTTCGCGGTGGCCAGCGCGCGGCTGGCCATCGAGGACGCCGCCCTCGATGTCGCGAAGGAGGATCGCGAGCGCATCGGCGCCACCATGGGCTCCGCCCTCGGCGGCGTGGGCTATGCCGAGGAGCAGTTCGGGATCTTCCTCAAGGACGGGATCGACCGCGTGGAACCGCAGCTCGCGCTCAACGTCTTCGTGGGAGCGGCGAGCTGCAACGTCGCGATCGAGTTCGGGCTGCAGGGCCCCAACAGCACGAACGGCATGAGCTGCGCGAGCGGCACCATCGGCGTCGGCGACGCCTTCCGGCTCATCCGCGACGACTACGCGGACGCGATGGTGTGCGGCGGCGCCGAGGCGCCCCTCATGCCGCTGTGCTTCGGCGCCTTCACGATCATCCGCGCGATGTCCACCCGGAACGACGCGCCGGAGAAGGCGTCGCGTCCGTTCGACCGCGACCGCGACGGGTTCGTCATGGGTGAAGGGGGCACGGTGCTCGTGCTGGAGGAGTGGGAGCGCGCCCGGGCGCGCGGCGCGCGCATCTACGCGGAAGTGGTGGGCTACGGCAACTGCAACGACGCGCACCACATGACCGCGCCGCGTCCCGACGGCTCGCAGGCCGCGCGCGCGATGCGCATGGCGCTGCGTGACGCCAACGTCGCGCCCTCCGAGGTGGGGTACGTCAACGCCCACGGCAGCTCCACGCCGCTCAACGATCCCACCGAAACGGCCGCGATCCGCCAGGTGTTCGGCGACCACTCCGACCGGCTCCAGGTGAGCAGCACCAAGGGATACTACGGCCATGCGCTGGGCGCGTCCGGCGCGTTCGAGGTGGCGATTTCCGCCATGGCGCTCGCGCGCGGCTGGCTCCCGCCGACGCTGAACTTCGACGCTCCCGGCGACGGCTGCGACCTCGACTACATCCCGAACACCGGGCGCGAGCGGCCGGTGGAATACGCGCTCAGCAACTCGTTCGGGTTCGGCGGCATCAACGCGGCGCTGGTCCTGAGGCGCCCCGACTAGCTTTTGCCCGCAGCGGTTTCCTCCCCCACCCACCGGCCTTCGGCCCGACCGCCCACGCCATGAAAGACTCCGTCCGTCACTTCGTCGCCGAGTTCGTCGGCACCTTCGCGCTCGTCTTCATCGGAGGCGGCGCGATCATCGCCGCCCAGGCCACGCAGATGGACGCGGGGCTCATCGGCATCGCGCTCGCGCACGGCATCATCCTCGCCGTGCTCGTGAGCGCGACCATGCGCATCTCGGGCCACTTCAACCCCGCGGTGACCATCGGATTCCTGGCAGCCCGCCGGATCGAGGCGATGATGGCAGGCGTCTACATCCTCGCGCAGCTGCTCGGCGCCGTCATCGCCGCCTACGCACTGAAGACGCTGCTTCCGGAAATGCTCACCACTCCCACGCGGCTTGGCGGGCAGTCCATCGCGCTCGAGGTGTCCGCCGGACAGGCCATCGGGCTGGAGGCGATCGCGACCTTCCTGCTGACATTCGTGATCTTCGGGACGGCGGTGGATCCCAAGGCCCCGCGCATCGGCGGGCTCGCCATCGGCGGCACGGTGGCCGCGATGATCCTCGCGATCGGGCCGTTCACCGGCGGCTCATTCAACCCGGCCCGCTCCTTCGGACCCGCCGTGGCGAGCGGCATCTTCGAGGGACAGGCGGTGTACTGGATCGGCCCCATCGTGGGGGCGCTGGCCGCGGCCCTCCTGTATGAGATGCTGTTCATCCGCCGCGACCGCGAGCCCGCCGATCACGGCGCGGTGCGGCCGTAGCTCAGGCATCGCGCATGGCGCCGGAGAAGAAGGATTCGCTCACGCTCCCGCTGGAGACGCAGCGGGAGAAGGTGATCGAGCTGCTCTCGCGCCATTTCGCGCACGACACCCTGTCGCTGGACGAGCTCGAGCGGCGCATCGAGCTCGCGTACCAGGCGCGCGGCAGCGCGGAGCTGCACGACCTCACGCGCGACCTGCCCGCGGAGGGCGCGGCGCTCGCGAAACCGGCTGCCGCGCCGCTGCCGGACGCGTTCGCACCCGTGGAGGATCGGATCCTCTCGATCATGACCGAGACGAAGCGCCGCGGGGTGTGGCGCCTCGCCCGCCACATCGACATGTGGAGCATCATGTCGGACACGCAGCTCGACCTCACGGAGGCGATCTTCCCGGATGGCGTGACGGAGATTGACGTCTCCGCGGTGATGACGTCGGTGAAGGTGATCGTCCCGCCCGGGGTGCGCGTCGTGGTGCAGACGACGTCCGTCATGGCCACGGTGTCCGACGAGTCCTTCGAGCCGCCGGACGTCGGGTCAGGTGCGCCGGTCCTGCGCCTCACCGGGTTCGCCCTGATGAGCGAGATCAAGGTGCGGGTGCGGCTCCGCGAGCGGCTCCTCGAGTCTCTCTAGCACACTCGATCTCGGCACCACAACCGCGAAACACTGTTCACACTGGAAGCGCACACTGTAACCGCCACTGATCAACAAACACCCTGCAATTGCAGTTCAGTGTGCCGTCACAGTGTGTACTCACAGTGTCAACCGTGTTTCGCAGTTGCAGACGGTCGCATGACCCATGACCCGTCGTGGTTAGGGGCCGACGGTGAGGTTCTGCAGGTCTGGCTCACGGTCCCCGGCTCTCGGCACGATCTTGCGCGCGCGCCACGCGAGAGAAGCGACATAGCCGGCGAACAGGATTCCCGTGACGACGTACGCGGCGACGTAATAGGCGAACGTATCAGGCATTCGTCACTCCCCCCACGCCCTGCCGCGCCAGCTCCAGGCGGTAGCGGGCACGGATCAGGACCACGCAGAAGAACAGGAACGCGAACACCGCGAGCGTCCACGTCAGGAGCATTTCCGATGGCAGCGACGGCCGCTCGGGCTTCAGCACGATCGGCATGGGGTGCAGCGTGCGGAACAGGTACACGCTGAGGTGGATGAAGGGGACGAGCAACGCGGCCAGCACCCCGAGCACCGCCGAGAATCGGGCGCGCATCGCAGGATCCTCGACGGCGCCGCGGAGCACCAGGTAGGCGAGCGTCAGGAACCAGAGAAACAGCGTGAGGCTCAGGCGCGCGTCCCAGGTCCACCAGGCGCCCCACACGGGTTTGCCCCACAGCGGGCCGGTGCAGAGCACGACGCTCGTGAACAGGAACGCCACCTCGGCGGCGCTCCAGGCCAGCAGGTCGGATCGCTCGTCGCGCAGCCAGAGGTACACGATGGACATCACCGCCACGACGAACAGCGCGAGATAGGCGCTCAGCGCCGCCGGCACGTGGATGTAGTAGATCTTCTGCGCCGCGCCCTGCGTGGCCTCGTACGGCGTGAACCAGACGATGCGAATCAGGACGCCCGCCACGCCGATCAGGGACAGGATGAACAGCCAGTCGAACAGCGGCGCGCGGGCCGGCGCGGCACGGGGAGCGGTCATTCCTCGATGGTGAATGGGTACGCCATGGTGCAGGCCACGACGAAGATGATGTCGAACGCCGCCAGCAGCCTGAGCCAGGGCATGGCCTCCTCCAGCGGACGGCCCGCCAGCAGTCGCGTGGACGCCTGCGCCGATGCCATCACGACCGGAACAAAGAAGGGCAGGCTCAGCATGGGAAGCAACAACTCGGAGAGGCGCGTGTTCACCGCCATCGCGCTGAACAGCGTGCCGACCGCGACCAGCCCGATCGCCGCGAGCACCGCCACGGGACCGAGCATCAGGATCGTGCGGCCGAAGGGCAGGTTGTAGAAGAGCGCGAGGGCCGGGATGGCGATCGCCAGCACCGCGGAGACGAACGCGACGTTCGCCAGCGCCTTGCCGAGGTAGATGGCCTCGCGCTCGATCGGCGCCACGAGCAAGGCATCGATGGCGCGGTCCGGCGACTCGACGCCAAACGAGCGGTGCAGCCCGAGAAGGCCGGCGAAGGTGAACGTCACCCAGAGCACCCCGGGCGCCAGGTCCACCGCCGATACCGCCGTCTGGTCCCAGGCGAAGAAGAAGGTCACGAGTGCCAGGAGAGTGAACACGAGCACCGACAGGAATGCGCTCCGCGTGCGCAGCTCTATCGCGAGGTCCTTGCGCGCGATGATCAGCGCGGCGTGGAGCGTTCCGGGCGCCCTATGCATGGCGCACCAGCGCGCGGTACTCCGAGGTGTATCGCGCAACGTCGAAGCCGGCCGCGGGACGATCCTCCACGCGCTCCAACCGCCCCTCCCGCATGACCGCCGCGCGGGTCGCGACCGCCAGCCCTTCGTCCACATGGTGGGTGACCAGCACCAGCGTGGCACCGGCGGCCTGCATGGCGCGCAGCATCTCCGTGAGCGCCTCCGCGCCGGCCGCATCGAGGCCGGTATATGGCTCATCGAGGAGCACGACATCGGGCCCGTGAACCGTGGCCCGCGCCACGGAGACGCGCTGCTGCAGCCCGCGGCTCAGCGTGCGCACGGGGGCAGCCGCCCGGTCGTCCACCTGCATGGCGGCCAGGGCGCGCAGCGCGGCGCCTTCCGGATCGGCCACGCCCTGCAACCGCGCGGCGAAGGCCACGTTCTCCTGCACGGTGAGCGCGGGATAGAGCATGCTGTGGTGCGAGATGAATCCCACCCGCCCGCGCGACCGCGCGTCCCGACGCATGTCCACGCCGTGAACCTGCACGCTCCCCGCGCTCGGCTTCAGCAGCCCGGCGACGAGGCGCAGCAGGGTGGTTTTTCCGGCGCCATTCGGCCCGAACAGCGCGAGGCAGTCACCCGCGCCGAGCGAAAGGTGCACGTCGGCCACGGCGGTGCGGGTGCCAAACGTCCGCGCCAGCGCCGACGCGAGGACCACCGGAGCGCTCACGCTCATTCCAGTTCGTGCGGTCCCGACACGATCTCGTCCGACTCCAGGATGTGCAGCCCGGGCACGTCCTCCTTCGCGGCGCGCACCAGCCGAGCGGCGACGTCGCGCGCTTCCACCGGGCGATATCGTCCGGGGACGAGGAAGGCGAAGCGCTTCGCGACGGCCTCCCCGAGCCGGAACTCGGCGCGCGCGCCGAGCAGCAGCGAAGGACGGACGATGGTGACGCTGCGGAACCCGAGCGTGCGCAGCGCGTCCTCGAGCTCACCCTTCACGCGGCTGTAGAACACCCGCGAGCCGGCGTTCGCGCCGATGGCGCTGACGAGCAGGAAGTGCCGCGCGCCCTGCTGCCGGGCGATCCGCGCCGCCGTGAGCGGGATGCCGAGGTCCACGTCGCGAAAGCGCTCCTGCGATCCGCCCACCGCCTTGATGGTGGTGCCGAGCGCGCAGATCACCTGATCCACACCGAGGAGATCGGGTCGCTCCTCGAGCTTCTCGAGATCGACGAGGTGCCCCTCGACCCGCGGCGCCATGGCTTCGGCGAACTTCCGCCGCGCCAGCACCACGACGCGCGAGAAGTGCGGGTCGGACGCGAGGAAATCGAGCACGTGCCGGCCGACGAGGCCGGTGGCACCGAGGAGGGCGACGGAGGGCACACACAAAGATAGGGGTCAGGGGTCAGGGGTCAGGGGTCAGGGCTCGCCGACGCCGCTTGCATGACCTCTGACCCCTCACCTCTGGCCCCTGAACCCTGAACCTTTACGCCGCCGTCGTCTCCCCGCCCAGGAGGGTCAGCACCTCGCCGGTGATGTAGGACGAATCGGTATTCGACGCGAAGAACACGAATGCCGGCGCGACTTCTTCCGGCTGCGCCGGGCGCTTCATCGGCTGGTCGGCACCGAACTTCTTCACGTCCTTCGCGTCCTTGTCGGACGGATTCAGCGGCGTCCACACCGGCCCGGGCGCGACGCAGTTCACCCGGATCCCCTGCTCCACCACGCTCTGCGCCAGCGACTTCGTGAAGGCGTGGATCGCGCCCTTCGTCGCGGAGTAGTCGAGCAGCTTCGCGCTCCCTTCGAGCCCGGTGATCGATCCGGTGTTGATGATCGAGCCCCCGGACGTCATGTGGGCCAGCGCCGCGCGCGCCACGCGGATGTACGCGTAGATGTTCGTGCGGAAGGTGTGATCGAGCTGCTCGTCGGTGAGGTCCTCGATGGACTCGACGTGCTGCTGGTATGCCGCGTTGTTGACGAGGATGTCGAGCTGGCCGAACTCCGCCATGGTGCGGTCCACGATGTCCTGGCAGAATTCAGGATCGGTGAGGTCGCCCTCGAACAACAGGCACCGGCGCCCCTCCGCGTTCACCGCGGCCCACGTTTCTTCGGCGTCGCCGACCTCCTGCGGCAGGTGGGTGATGGCGACGTCGGCGCCCTCGCGGGCGAACAGCACCGCCACCGCGCGCCCGATGCCGGAGTCGCCCCCCGTGATGAGCGCGATCCGTCCATCGAGCTTGCGCGATCCGCGGTAGTGCGGCGCGAGGTACTGCGGCCGCGGATCCAGCTCGGATTCCTTCCCGGGCTTGGGTTGGTGCTGGGCCGGCAGCGGATTGCGGGGATACTGCTTCACCCGCCGCTCGGCGGCGCGAGACGTGCGCGGGGACTTCGTGCGGCGCTTGCGCGCGGTTTTGCGGGCCATCGGTGCTCCTCCTGAGGTCGGACACTTCGAGGCAAGGGGTGCGCCGGGAGGACGGCTTCAGAAGCGGCTTGAACAGCAGCTTGAACCCGAGCTTGTTAAGCTGTCGTTCAAGCCGTAGTTCAAGCCGCAGTCGAAGCCGTCGTTCAAGCCGTACACCAAGCCCCGTCGCCAATGTCAGAGATTGACGCGCTGCTCCAGGAAAACCGGAAGTTCCCGCCGTCGGACGAGTTCCGCCGCGCCGCGGTCGTGGGCGACGAAGGCGTCTACGAGCGGGCCGCGGCCGATCCGGATGCGTTCTGGGCCGAGCAGGCGGCGCAGCTCGCCTGGATCCGCCCGTGGAAGACCGTCAGCGAATGGAAACCACCGCACGCGAAGTGGTTTCTCGGCGGCAAGCTCAACGTGTCGCAGAACTGCGTGGATCGGCACGCCGCGACAGCGCGCCGGAACAAGGCAGCCATCGTGTGGGAGGGGGAGCCCGGGGACCGCCGCACGCTGACGTACTGGGACCTGTACGTCGAGGTGCGCAAGTTCGCGAACGTGCTGCGCTCGCTGGGCGTGAAAAAGGGAGACCGGGTGGCGATCTACCTGCCGCTGATCCCGGAGGCCGCCATCGCGATGCTGGCGTGCGCGCGCATCGGCGCCATCCACTCCGTGGTTTTTGGGGGCTTCTCGCCCGAATCGCTGCGCGACCGGATCAACGATTCGCAGTGCAAGGTGCTCATCACGGCCGACGGCGGCTACCGGCGCGGCCAGGTGCTGCCGCTCAAGCGCAACGCCGACAAGGCGATCGAGGAGTGCCCGTCCATCGAGAACGTCGTCGTCGTGCTGCGGCGCCCGGGCGCCGGCGGCGACGAGGCGTTCGCCGAGATGCGCGAAGGTCGCGATCACTGGTGGCACCGGCTCATGCGCCACGCGGCCATGGAGTGCGAGCCGGAAGCCATGGACGCGGAGGACGTCCTCTACATCCTCTACACCTCGGGCACCACGGGCAAGCCGAAGGGCATCGTGCACACCACCGGCGGCTACCTCGTGGGGGTCACGTATACCACGAAGGCGGTGTTCGACCTGCGCGAGGACGACGTCTTCTGGTGCACCGCCGACGTCGGCTGGGTCACCGGTCACTCGTACCTCGTGTACGGGCCGCTCGCCAACGGCGCCACGGTGGTGATGTACGAGGGCGCGCCGGACTGGCCCGAGAAGGACCGGTTCTGGGAGCTCTGCGAGCGTCACGGGGTCACCATCCTCTACACCGCGCCCACGGCGATCCGCGCATTCATGAAGTGGGGCGACCAGCACCCCGCGAAACACGACCTGTCGAAGCTCCGCCTCCTCGGTTCGGTGGGCGAGCCGATCAACCCCGAGGCGTGGATGTGGTACCAGAAGAACATCGGCGGTGACCGCTGCCCGATCGTGGATACCTGGTGGCAGACGGAAACCGGCGCGATCGTCATCTCGCCGCTTCCCGGCCTCACCGCCACGAAACCCGGCAGCGCCACCACTCCCCTCCCCGGCTATTCCGCGGCGCTCCTGGACGCCAGGGCGAAGGAGATCCCCGTGGGCGGTGGGCTGCTCGCGCTGACACGACCCTGGCCGTCCATGCTCCGCACGATCTGGGGCGATGACAAGCGGTACGTGGAGACCTACTTCACGAAGTGGCCGGGACGCCCCGACCTGTACTTCCCCGGCGACGGCGCGAAGCGCGATGATGACGGCTACTACTGGATCCTCGGCCGCGTGGACGACGTGCTCAACGTCGCGGGACACCGCATCGGCACCATGGAGGTGGAGTCCGCGCTCGTCGAGCATCCCGCGGTCGCGGAGGCCGCGGTGGTCGGCAAGACGCACGAGCTCAAGGGGCAGGCGATCGCGGCATTCGTGACGTTGCGGGAGGGGCAGAAAGCCACCCCCGCGCTGCGCGACGAGCTGCGCGAGTTCGTCGCGGAGAAGATCGGCGCCATTGCCCGCCCCGACGATGTGCTCTTCTCCGCCGACCTGCCGAAGACGCGCTCGGGGAAGATCATGCGACGACTGTTGCGGGACATCGCGGAGGGACGCGCGCTGGGCGACACGACGACGCTGGCGGACCCGAATGTCGTCAATTCGCTGAAGGAGCAGTACGAGGCGACAGAGTCGTAGCGTCTGAGATCCGTGGTATGCGACCTGCGCTATTGCCAGCACCCCGAACCCCTCAGGTCGCGATGTCCATAAAGAACTGGTTCAAGCGTTTCTTTCCCGAATCGATCTTCTCACGGAAGATGGATCCGGCCGCCGAACGTCGAGTCCGGCTGGCGCAGGCGCGCGCGGAGGAAGCGATCATTCGCACGCATGTGGACAACGCCCTGATGTTCGTGGACGTGCTCGCCGAGGACATGACCTTCGATCGCGCCATCGATGCGTACGTGCGCGAGATGGCCGTCGCGGAGCCGCTGGCCAGCACGGTGGCCACCCGGACGCTCGTCATCCTCGGCCAGGAGCTGGTGCCGTATCGCAAGCGGGCTCAGGCGGCGGAAGAGGAGCGGCCGAAGCTGCGGCTGAACGATGCCAGCGAGGGCCGTCAGACGCGGATCAAGCGGGCCTGACGTCAGGCGTCCGACGCCGGGGCCTCGTCGCGCGCTCTGGTTGCGCGCCAATCGAGCACCGCGAGCGCGAACAGCACCACCGCGATCACGGCGCTCACGACGCACCACCGGCAGATGGCGTGAATGACGAAGAGCTCGAGGTACTTGAGCCACGCCGAGAACAGCACCCCCCAGCCGGTCAGGAGCACCAGCGCCAGGGATAGCGAGCGCGAATCCGCCCATCGCTCGAGCGTGGCCATGAAGGCCAGGGCGAACACGACCGCGTAGAACGCCACTCCCCACGACGCGACCGGGAAGCCGAGGAAGTCGGCCCACCGGCTCGATTGCACCGTATCGCAGCCGCCCGAGCCGCAGGCGAGTGTGCCGATCACACCCGTCTTGTAGAACGCGAGGTACAGCGCGATGAAAAAGCCGACGAGCGCGACGAGCGCCGTCAGCATCCGGCGATTCATCGGGGCCGCGGCGTCGCTCCGGCAGGCGCCGCCTTCGTGGCGGAGGCGGAATCCGCGCGGGTCCCGCCCCGCGGCGCCGCCGCGAGGGCCTGATCCACGACCCGCTTGAACTGGTCATACCCCAGGGAGCCGCTCACCTGCTGGGTGCCGATGATGAACGTCGGAGTGGAAGGGATGCCGCGCCGCAGCGCCTCGTCGTAATTGGCCTTGATCTGCGGATGGAACTTGCGGCTCTCGACGCACCCCTCGAACTGCGGCATGTCCAGGCCGAGCTGCCGCGCGAGCGGGATGAGCACCGCGTTCGGACGGCGGGTTGCCTGCGTGGACCAGCGGTCCTGGTTCTGGAAGATGAGGTCGTGCATCTCCCAGAACCTGTTCTGCTCCGAGGCGCACCACGCCGCGTTGTGCGCGGCCCAGGTGTTCGGATGGATGTCGAGCGGGTAGTCGATGAACCGGAAGCGGATCTGCCCGGTGTTCACGAGGCGGGCGCGGACGTCCGGCTCGGTGAGGTTGGCAAAGCTGCCGCAGGCCGGACACTCGAAATCGGCGAACTCGACGACTTCGACGGCCGCTGTGGGGCTGCCGATGACGTGGCCCTGGTTCGCGATCGGGGCGACGTTCGGGTCGAGCTGGATCACGTTGCCGCTTCGCGTCGCCAGCCACGACAGCGTCCCGATGCCCGCGACGAGAAGCACGCCCAGCAGGATGTAGAAGGTCCGGTTCTTTCCGCCCTTGTGGGGCGGGGTCACCACCCCTTTTCCTCGTCCTGCGTCCTGCGTCCACTCGCTCTTTTGCCATTGGTTGTCCTGTTCACTCTGGGCGTCGGCGACGATGCGCCGGTTCTCCGCGACCTCGGGGGTATCGTATGTGGCGCGGACTTCGTAATGGAACAGCTCGCTCCGGACATCGCCGATCAGCTTCATCAGTTCACCAGCCTCGGAGAGCAGGCGTCCCTGACGGTCGAGCTCGGCAATCCGGTCGGCAAGCCCCCTCAACAGCGCTTCCAGGTTGCGCGCCCGTCCTTCGTTGTACGTCTGTTCCGGCTCCGACATGGGCTGCAGCTGCCTCGGTAGGGTCCTGCGGGCGTTGGAAAAAACCTAGCGGTATCGAGGTTGCCTGAGCAACTGAGGGCAGCTGCGCGAAGCGTCGCTGATCGAAGTGACTACACCCGAAACCGACCGAGGATACTCCCATCGACGCTGATCTCCTGCGGGTACCCGTGGGCCCGGGCTCACTGCACGTGGAGCGCTACGGCCATGGCGGGCAGCCCATCCTGCTCGTGCACGGATTCGGCACCTGCAGCTTCGTCTGGCGCAACGTCGGGCCTCAGATCGCGCTGGCGAACTGCACCGGGTTCGCCGTGGACCTCTTCGGCTACGGCGAGTCCGATCGCCCCTTCGATGCCGACTACGGCATCGCGGCCCAGGCCGAGTACCTGGATCGTGCCCTCACGGCGCTGCGGCTGTCGAGCGCGATCGTGGTGGGCCTCGATCTCGGTGCGGCGGTGGCGCTCCGGCTCGCGGCCACGCAGCCGGACCGCGTGGAGAAGCTCGTCCTGGTGAACCCCATCGCCTTCAGCGACATCCCCGGCGACGACGTCAAGTCGCTCCAGAAGAACACCGCCCGGTTCGCGTTCCAGGTTTCCCGCGGGATCATGGGGGCCGCTCCGCTGATGCGCGAGCTCCTGCAGAAGAGCGTGGCCGACCCCGCGCGCATGCCGGAGACTCTCGTGGCCCGCTACATGGCGCCCTACGTCGGCCGCGACGGCGTGGACCACCTGCTCCGCGTGTCGCGCTTCGTGGATGGAGAGCCGCTGGAAGAGCTCAACCTTCGCGCGCTCCCGCACCCGACGCTCGTGGTCTGGGGAGACCGCGATCCCTGGGTAGACTCGAAGGTGGCGGACCAGCTCGCGGACACCATCGGCGGGAGCAGGCTCGTGCGAATTGCGTCGGCCGGCCGGCTGGTTCCCGAAGACGCCCCCGAAGCGCTCAGCCAGCTGCTGCTGGACTTCATCGGCGCGCGCGCGCCGGGAGGCACGAATTAGGCATTGGGAGTGCAGCGATTCCCATGTGCCTGTTACATTTATTCGTCTGTTTCCTTTCCCCAATACATGGCCAAACCGAAGTCCAGAGGACGAATTCCAGCCGGTCCGACGCCGTTTGAAGAGGCGCGTGACGAGCTGTTCCAGCAGATCATGCAGTGTGGCGTCGTGGGCGCCGACACCGAGCATCAGCACGAGTGGTTCGAGGAGACCCTGAAGTACTTCGCGGAGCGGTATCCGGAGCTCGGCGAGGGGCAGGTCAAGGACCTCAGGAAGCTCGGCGAGCGGTTCGCACAGCCGCCCAAGACCAGAGCCTCCGCCTGATCACCGAACGGGGCCGCAATCGCGGCCCCGTTTGCTAGCCGGCTACCGGCGGCCCGGGCGCGCGCCGCGCACCCGGATCCCCGCGCGCCAGCCGCCGCCAATGCCCGCCTGGAGCGCCGGGCTGACGCCCCGCCACCGCGGCCCCTCCATCTCGGCGACCGCCAGCAGCCTGGACGAGCGGCCAAGGCTGACCCCCCCACCGAATGAGAACCCGAACCGGCTGCGCCGGTACGGGTCCAGGATGACGCGGGCGACGAGATCCCCGCGGGCGTCACGCCCCGGGTCAGCGAACGCCATGGCGCCGATCGCGGAAAGGCGCGCGTAAGTCCCCGCCGGCCAGGTGGCTCCCGCCAGCCCATACCACGCGACCTGGTCGGCCGTCCAGTGAGCGCTGACGCCGGCCTCGCCCTGTGGGCGCTGGGCCAGAGCGGCCGCGGGGAGCAGCGCGAGCAGCAGCGCCGCTCCCCTCACCGGGCGCGCTCGCGGTGCAGCATCCAGGTGTAGTCCGCGATCGCCCACGCCGACGCAACGGCGATCATGACGATCAGCGGCTGCGCGGCTTGCGGACGCAGGAGCAGCACGATGAAGGTGGCCAGCTGCAGGACCGTCACGAGCTTCCCGGGAAAGCGCGCCCGGAAGGCGACCGCGCGCAGCGACGGCATGAGCCGCGCGACGACGAAGCCAACCGCGGTCATGATGTCGCGCGAGATGAAGATGAAGTACCCCGTCACCGACAAAACTCCCTCGAAGAGGAAGACGGACACGCAGACGAGTGCGAACACCCGGTCGGTGATGGGGTCGAGCAGCGCGCCCATGCGGGTCATCGGCCCGTACTGCCGCGCAATCCACCCGTCGAGATAGTCGGTGGCGAGGGCCAGCATCACGAGGATGATCCTGACATCCACGCGGTCGAACACCACGAAAGCGGCGGCCAGCAGCAGCCGCGAGAGCGAGAGCAGGTTCGGCAGGCTGCGCAGCTCGGAGAGTGCGCGCATGGGAGAAAAGGTAGCCTGCCCGAAAGTGCTTGCCACTGAATGGTTTGGGGTCTAGCATAAAGCACATGACGGCCCCCAAGGACATCCTCCGGAACGTTCCCATCTTCAAGGACCTCGACGAGGCGGAACTCGACGCGGTCGCTGAGGTGTGCAAGGAGGAGAAGTACGAATCGGGAGCGTACGTCTTCCGGGAAGGCGAGGCGGGCAACCGCCTGTACATCATCGCCTCGGGCGACGTGCGCATCAGCCGCGACGTGCCCGGGAGCGGCGAAGAGGCGCTGGCGGTGCTGAAGCCGGGCGCGCTGTTCGGCGAGATGTCCGTGTTCGACCGCAGCGACCGCTCCACACATGCCATCTCCAACGGCGGCTGCACCCTGCTCACCATCACGCGCCCCGATTTCGAGATGCTCCTCGACTTCAACCGCGAGCTCGCCTACAAGGTGCTCTGGGCCTGCGTGCGCGTGCTCTCCAGCCGGCTGCGCTCCACGAACGACTCGCTGCGGTCGTTCCTCGCCATGTCCATGTTCTGAGGAACGGCAACCGAAGGTGAGCGAGCGCGCCACGGCACTCTTGCGCGCAGATCAACTACACATCCGAATTTCGTCGCATTCATCCGAATTGGGTCCCACCGGCATTCAAGGCTCCTCTCACCAGGAGCTTTCTTGTTTTACCCTTCCGGATCTTCCCGCCCGGTGAGATCATCCTTCGTCACGGTGGGATTTATTCGGATTGATGTCTTGCATTCGGATGTGGAGTTGCTGTTGACTCGAGCCCTATGAAAATGCGCCACCTCCTCCTTCTCGCGCTCGTCGCATCCTGCACCGCCACGCCGGCGTCGCAGCCGACATCCGCGCCGGCACCCGGCGCGCCGCCGCCGATTGCCTTCCGCGAGCACGCCTTCGTCCGGGAGACACCGCTCGATACGCTGAGCGACGTGCCGCGACTGCTCGTCGCGCAGCTCGACCTCGAGCGCTACAAGGCCACGATCAAGGGGCTGACCGGGTTCGGCGACCGTCGCCAGGGCACCGCGCGCAACCGCGCGGCGGTGGACTGGATCGAGGCGCAGCTGCGGAGCTACGGCTGTGCCACCGAGCGGATGCACTACGTGTACGACCCGCCGCGCCCGGACAGCGCGAGCCGCGCCGCGGCGCTGGCGGCCGCGGCAGCCGCGCGGGCCCGCGCCCCGTACGCGAACTCGGTGGGCGGCGGACGCATTCGCGGCAACCGCACCCGCACGGGCGTCAACCACGATTCGCTGCGCCAGCCGGACGCGCGCCGCCGCGCGCTGAACGCCGAGCCGTCCACCCCGGGACCGCGCGAGCAGGTGTACTGCACGAAGGTCGGCACCACGCGCCCCGGCGAGATGTACATCGTCGGCGCGCACATGGACGGCATCGGCTGGGGTGAGGCCGCCAACGACGACGCCTCGGGCTCCGCGATCGTCATGGAGCTCGCGCGGGTCTTCAACCAACCCGGGGTCACCACCGAGCGATCCATCCGGTTCGTGCTCTGGAACAACGAGGAGACGGGGCTCAACGGGGCGTACGCCTACGTCGAGCAGCGGCACGCCTTGCAGGGGAAGGAGGAGCCCGCGGGCTCCGGGCGCTATCCCGAGCCGCGCTGGCTGGGGATGATCCAGCACGACATGATGCTGTTCGACCACGGGATGCCGCGGGCCGACGGCACGTTGAGCCCCGACCAGCGTCCGGAGGCCGACGTGAACATCGAGTTCCAGGTCAACTCGCGCTTCGCCGCCGAGTCCCAGCGGCTGGCGACGTTCCTCCAGCTGGCGAACGCGAAGTACGCCACCGACTACCCCGCGAGCGTCGGCCCGCACATGACGAACACGGATTCCGGCCCCTTCCAGAACCTCGTCGCGGCGATCTCGCTGCGGGAGAACGAACGCGGCGCCCAGATCGGCGCCGGCTGGAACCCGCACTGGCACCAGCCCACGGACCTCTACTCGACGTTCAGCGACCAGGACTTCCGCCTGGGGCTGAACGCCGCGCAGACGACGCTCTCCGCGCTGGCGCAGCTGGCGGGGACGCGCGTGCGGTGACGGCCGAGCCCGGCGGCCGCGGCACGCACCTTCCACAGGGTCGGGCATCCCCGACCCGATCTGCCAACCTGAAATGAGAGCCCCGTGAGTCAGTGGTTCGCGCCAGTGCACCTGGTGCTGACGCTGGTCATCGTCGTCTGGAACATCGTCCTGGCGGGGAGGATCGCGCAGCTCCGGCAGGCCACCAGGCCCTTCTCGCTGATCACCGGAATGGCGGGGTTGCTCATGCTTCCCGCATTCATCGTGGCGCTTGCGACCACGACGCTGATCACCGGGCGCGCCATCACCTCGATCCTCTGGCTGTGGCCCGCGGTGATCGTGCTGGTTGCCATCCAGTCCGTGTACGCGCTGGCCCGGCGGCTGGTGAATCCCCTGTGGGGATACCCGATCGCCTTCTACAACGCGCTGATCGCGGTGGCGGCCCTGTCGCGGTTCGCCACGGCGCACGGCGCAGACCTGCCGTACCCGTTCCTCATCGTGATGGCGGCGCAGATCGACGCGCTCGCCCTGGCGACGACGGAAGCCGCGATCGCCTCCCCCTTCTTCCTGCACGTCCCGTTCATCGCGCCCGCGTTTCCCGCCCTCGGGCGGCACACGGCAGCGATCCGGGCCGGCATCGCGGGGTTGGCCATCCTCTGGTGCGCGCTCATCCTCGCCGAGATGCCGCGCGCCAACCAGGCGCTCCAGAGTTACGCCGCGCACGCCGACGACCGCCTCACCGAGCGGCGGGAGCGGTTCCCGGTCGGGCTGAAGGTGTTTCCGAACCTGAACGACCAGCCCTCGGGCGCCTCCGCGAAGGCGGACATGGAACTCGCCGCGGCGATGACGGTCAACGCCATCAACATCGTTCTCGTGCCCGGCGCGTCGGCCGTCGCGATCGATTCCGTGGGCCGCGCGATCGACCTGCTCCAGCGGGACTCGATCCACGTGATCGTGACCATCGGATACACCGGCACCCTGCTCCCGGAGCTCAAGCGCGGGCGGCTCGAGCCGGAGGTGCGGCTCCAGACGATGCACCGCGCGCTCACCCGGCTGCGTCCCGACATCGTGGTCCCGGCGCAGGACCCGTATGGCATCGGCGCGCGGGTGCTCGGCCCGCTTCCGGTGGAGACGTGGCAGAACTACTACACACGGGCTCACGCGCTCGTGCAGCAGGTGCGACCGCGCACGCAGGTGGCGCTGTCCGCGGCCAGCTATGACGCGAGGGACTCGACGCTGTACGCATGGGCCGCGCAGCCCGGCAGCCCGGTGGACCTCCTCGGCTTCTCGTTCTACCCCAATCGCCTTGGCGCGCGATTCATGAATGCCGGCTTTCGCGCGGCCGATCGCTGGATGGTGGCGCATCCTCCCGTCAAGCCACACTGGGTGCTCGGCGCCGGGGGCTACCCGCTGGCGCATGGCGAGTCCAGCCAGGCCCGCGCCATCTGGGCCACGCTCGCGTGGGCCACCGCGCACCCGCACATCCGCGGCGCTGTGGTGATGGAAGCGGGTGACTACGGGCAGGCGATGGGACTGCGGGCACCGGACGGCCGGTACCGCCGGGCCGCCACCACCGTGCGGCACGCGTTGAACGGCCTGCGCGAAACCGAGGACAAGCCACCGGCGCCCACGCCGGTCTCGCGGTCTCCGTGAAGCCAGCGCGCGCCGTCCCGGCGCGCGTGTCCCGCTACACCGTTCGCCCCACCCCCCGCACCACGCCCTCCACCCGGCGCGCCGGCTCCAGGTAGCGGCGCGCGGTCTCGCGAACGCTCGCCGCGCTCACGCCGAGCACGCGCTGCTCGTATTCGTCGAGCTCCGCCAGCGACCCGAACATCCAGGCATCCACGATCTCGCCGAGCACGGCGCCGCCGCTCTGCTGGCGGATGGCGTGGGTGCCGAGGGCGTACATCTGCGCGCGGCGCAGCTCGTCGTCACCGACGGGCTCCTCGCGGAACCTGGCGAGCTCGCGCAGCAGGCCGTCGCGGGCCACCTCTTCCTGCGATGGAGACGTCGCGATGTACGCGCTGAAGGTTCCCGCCACGCGCCGCTCGCCGGGAAACGCCGCCACCGTGTAGCAGAGCGATTGCTTGTCGCGAAGCTCCTCGAAGAGCCGGCCTCCGAGCCCGCTCGCGATGCCGGCGAGGATGCCGACGTCGAACCGCGCCGCATCCGTCCGTGAGGGGCCGGGCCATGAGAGCACGAGCGCCGTCTGCGCCTTCTCGCGAGACTCCGCCAGCACCACGGCCTCGGCCGGCCAATCCGGTGTCGGGGGCGATGGCGCCTTGTGGAAGGCCAGGTCGCCGAAATGGCGAGCCGCCAGCGCCGCGAGGGCGTCGGGATCCCCATCGCCCACCAGGGCGACGACGGTTTCGCCACGCAGCACGATGGTCCGGTGCCACTCGGCGAGATCGGCGCCCGTCTGCGCGGCCAGGGACTGCGCGGAGCCCAGCGCGGGCACGCCGTAGGGATGATCCCCGAAGGCTGCCTGTACCGCGAGCCGCATGGGATAGCGGTACATGTCGTCGCTGAGGGACGCGAGCTCGGAGAGCGCGATGGCGCGCTCCGTTTCGAGCGCGTCGGTGGTGAAGGTCGGGTGCTGCGCCACGTCGGCGAGCAGCTCGAGCGCGGCAGCGGCGCGGCTGGCGGGGACCGAGATGCTCCAGCCCATCGAGTCGCCGCCCACCATGGGCGTGACGCTTCCGCCGAGCAGCTCGCCCTCCTCCGCGATCTGCACCGCGGTCCGCCGCGCGGTGTCCTTCACCGCCGTGCGCGCCATGAGCAGCGTGCGTCCGCCGAATGCCCGCTGCTCCGCGCTGCACCCGCCCATCGCGAACACGCCCGCGTAGAACAGCGGAGCGCCGGGGCGCGACTTCACGAGCAGCGGCACCCCGGAGGCCAGGCGATAGACGTGAACGCCGGCCTCCACCCGTTCGCGGCGGGCGGCAGCTGCCGGCGACGCCGGCGGCGGAACGGGCGCCGGCATCGCGTGGGGCGCCAGCGCGGCGGGAGCGGCCGAGCGGAGCCGGTCGCGCACCGCGTCCGCGCTCGCCCCCACCGAGGGCGCCGCGGTGGGCCGATACACCATGATCGCCGCCTGCGTCTCCGGAAGATGCTCGCGGGCCACGCGCTGCACGTCCTGCGCGCTCACCTGCATGAGGCGCTCGAAGTAGCGATCGCCCAGCTGCCAGTCACCAAGGGCCTGCCACTCCGCGAGGTGGTTGGCCTGGCCCTCCATGTCCTCGAGCCGGCGCACCCAGCGCGATTCGAGCAGCCGCCGGGCGCGCTCCAGCTCGTGTGCGCCAATCCCCTCCTCGCGAACGCGCCGGAGCTGGTCCCACGTGGCCTCGAGCGCGGCGCCCGCCTTCTCGGGGGGCGATTCCGCCTGGATCGCGAAGACGCCAATATCCGCGGGCGTGTAGTGGAACGCGTTGATGCCGGACGCCAGCTTCCGCTCGCGCACCGCGCGGTAGAGGCGCGACGCGCGGCCGGCGCCGAGCACGGCCGAGAGGAGGTCGAGCGCCGGCGCGTCCGCGTGCGCGAGGCCGGGCGCGCGCCAGCCGATCGCGAACTGCGTCTGCGCGATGTCGCCCGAGAGCTCGCGGAAGCGGAAGCCACTGGGGCCCGACTCGCGGTCGCCCGGGCGGTGCTCGGGCGCACCCGCGGGGATGTCGCCGTACAGGCGCTCCACCGCGGCGAATGCCGCTGCCGGCTCGACGTCGCCGACGATGGCGAGCGTCGTCGTGGAGGGCCGGTAGAAATTCCGCATGAAGCGGAGCACGTCGGCGGACTGGAGGCGGCGCAGCCCGTCCTCGCGCCCGATGCGCCAGCGGCGGATGCGGTGGCGGTCGTGGAGCAGCTCGTAGAGCGTCTCGTTGGTCACCGCGGCGGGGTTGTCCGCCTTGCGCTTCGCCTCCTGGATGATGACCT
>Ga0307505_10000415_pt1 | contig 48054 bp, 47 predicted proteins | sample 23_S_MG_FD_202183 | JGI IMG/M metagenome (GOLD analysis project Ga0307505, IMG submission 202183) | Soil microbial communities from Populus trichocarpa stands in riparian zone in the Pacific Northwest, United States - 23_S | ecosystem: Environmental > Terrestrial > Soil > Riparian zone > Trees...
TGAGTCGGCCACCCTCAAGGTCGACGCCAAGGCCAAGTCGCTGCAGGCCGCCGGCCGGCCGGTCATCTCCTATGCCGCCGGCGAGCCCGACTTCGCGACGCCGCAGTTCATCGTCGATGCGGCCGCTCACGCCCTCGAAGACCCGGCGAACTACCGCTACACGCCCGCCGCCGGTCTCCCGGTGCTGCGCGAGGCGATCGCCGCGAAGACGCTGCGCGACTCGGGGCTCGGGGTCGACCCGTCGCAGATCGTCGTGACGAACGGCGGCAAGCAGTCGGTGTACCAGGCGTTCCAGGCCGTCGTGAACCCCGGCGACGAGGTGCTGCTGCCGGCGCCGTACTGGACGACGTACCCCGAGGCGATCGCACTGGCCGACGGCATCCCGGTCGAGGTGTTCGCCGGCGCCGACCAGGACTACAAGGTGACGGTCGACCAGCTCGAGGCCGCCCGCACCCCCCGCACGACCGCGCTGGTCTTCGTGTCGCCCTCCAACCCGACCGGCTCGGTCTACACGCCCGAGGAGACCAGGGCGATCGGCGAGTGGGCGGTCGAGCACGGCATCTGGATCATCTCCGACGAGATCTATCAGAACCTCACCTATGAAGGAACGCGTGCGGTCTCGATCGTCGAGGCGGTGCCGGATGCCGCATCCCAGACGATCCTCGTCAACGGCGTCGCGAAGACCTACGCCATGACCGGCTGGCGGGTGGGCTGGATGGTCGGCCCCAAGGACGCGATCAAGATCGCCGCGAACCTGCAGTCGCACCTCAGCTCGAACGTCAACAACATCGCCCAGCGCGCCGCACTCGCGGCTCTCACCGGCCCGCAAACCGAGGCCGAGGAGTTCCGAGCCGCATTCGACCGGCGCCGGAAGCTGATCGTCTCGGAGCTCGCGAAGATCCAGGGCGTCGACGTGCCGACCCCGCTCGGCGCGTTCTACGTGTATCCCGATGTGCAGGGCCTCCTCGGCCGCGAGTGGGCCGGCGTCACGCCGACCACCTCCCTCGAGCTGGCCGACCTCATCCTCGACAAGGCCGAGGTCGCGGTCGTTCCCGGCGAGGCGTTCGGCCCGTCGGGATACCTGCGCCTGTCGTACGCCCTCGGCGACGACCAGCTGCTCGAGGGCGTCCGGCGCCTGCAGAGCCTGTTCGCGTAGTTCCGCGGCAGGCATCTCCCACGGGCATGCTCCACAGCTCCGGCATGCGCACTTCTGACGAGCGGTCGATAGGTGCTGCGCGGGGCACCCACGGCTCCGTGTAGAGCGACTGCTCGATCGAGATCTCGCCGCCGTTCAGCTCGACGACGGTGCCCGGGACGAACTCGCACTCCTTCTGCTCGGGCCGCAGCTGCGCCATGTGCGCGAGGAACTGGCGCTGATCGGTGAAGATCGCCTCGTTGTCGAGGCCGTAGCCGTTGTACTTGAACAGCTCCTCACGCAGGAACATCGGCGGACCCGCCATCGGGAAGACGTGCTCGGCATCCACCTTCTCGATGTAGTACATCGCCCGCTTGTTCTGCACGTCACGCTGAGCCTCGCGAAGTTCTGCTTGGCGTCCTCGGGAAGGTCGTAGACCATGGGCCACCAGATCGCACCCGAGACCTGTGTGAAGTACGCGTCGGGCTTGCTGAATCCGAGGAGCTTCTCGAGGTCGAGGGGGTGCGAGTCGTTCTGGTTGAGGATCGACGCGGTGCCGTCGTCGACAGACAGGCTCGAGTCGCCGATCGGCCCGTCGCTGGGCGCCCGCAGCGGCGTGACCATGATCTTGAGGTCGCCGAACTCCAGCGGCACGCCCGCCTGCGTGTAGACGATGTTGTCGTAGCCGAGGGCGCGGAGGTCGTTCTCGAGATCGTCGGTCGGGTAGTCGGGAAGCAGAACCTTGATGTCCTTCGGGATCACGCGGTGCATGAGCGCGGGGTCGAAGTGGTCGCGGTGGCGGTGCGAGACGTACAGGAAGTCGGCCTTGCCGAACCGTTTACGGAACTTTGCGCTTATCGCACGACCCCCGCTTGCTTCACGACTGGAGCCGTGACCTTGACGGCGTCAAATGCCCCACGAACCAGGTCACCTGATCCAGACAATCCAAGTCGAGGACGACCTCTGGCCCCCGCCGCCACGCAGCCTGCGGCCTGACAGTGACTGCCGGGGCATTGTCGAGGATCGCTCGAGTGCATCCACCCGGCCAAGTACTTGGTTAGCCGCTGCCGCCTCGATGGTCAGGTCTGCCCGTATCCATCCCCCGACGCCAAACCCCAAATTGACCGGAACTCTGGCTGTTGAGAAAGACACCGACTCGCGATCCCGGGTCGACGCGCTCGATCGCGCCACAGTTGTAGTGGTGCTTGCCGATGATCTCGGTCAGCCGAAGATAGTGCTCCTCGCGAATCGCGATGCGTGGGTCTCCTGGAACACTCTGCGGCAAGAAGTCGCTGAGCTCCTGGATATCGCGAAGCGCGACGGCCAGTTGCCCCTCGACGTGCGGAAGCGAGTTGTTGTTGAGCATCGCGGCCCAGAGCACTAACTGCAGTACTAGCGGAACGTCGCCCAGTCTGAGGTCCGCCGTCGTGACGAGGTCACGATAGGCGACGTCGATGTCGTCCAACGTCGCTGACCTCTCGGACTGAAGCTCGAGTGCACCGATGAGGGTGTATTCCGCGCACAGACACCGAAGCCGGATGATGCGGGTCTGGACGTTCCAGCTCGCGTCGGCGAGGTGGCGATTGGCGTACCGCTGGGCGGCTGGTACGAGAAGGCCGGCCGTCTCGAGCACGCCTAGAGTCGCATACGCGGAGTTTGCCCATCTCAGCGGAGAGCGCACGCGAGCGATCAGGGCTCTCCCCCCCTCTTGTGGCTGCTGCAGGCGAGCGTCGGACATGACCTTCTCCGAGATCTTCACTTCGGTGCCGGCCGTGAGCAGATCCAACTGATGTCGCGTCTCAAAGATGTCTCTGTCGAACCCCGCTACCACGAAGCTGCGCGCTCGGTCGAGTTCCTGTCGCGCCTTGTATAGGAGCGCCACGGACCTCTCTAGGCCGCTCAGACTGTTCGATTTCGCAGCGGTGATACTCCGATCACGATGGACGAACGCACGGTAGGCGTCATGGCCCTCCGACGAATGGGTGAGCAGCTCATCGAGGTCGCCCACACGCTCCGCAAACGCCGGCTCCGTTTTGCCGGCGACATAGAAATGGACGCCATGATCCGCGAAGAGCACGGAGTGCCGATTATCTAGGGAGAGGCCCTTCCACTGCTCCCCGATGGCCTTCCGCTCGCGGATGTAGGTGTCAACCGCGCCGGCATCGCCGCCCTTGCGTATGTCGAGCGAGGATTGGAACAGGTTGCGCACCGCGGGGTTGGCACCGTCGACTATTGCAGGAGGCTTCGGGGCATATCCTCGAACGAACGGCTGAGCCCGAATCAACTCTCGGGGGCGTGCGCCGAGGGTCGCCCCAGCCGTCGCGGAGGGTTTTGGGAGGACGAGGACCGCCGGGGCTCCCGCATAGTGGTCGTGCACGAATGCGCGAGCATCAATGAAGCCATCTATCGCTGTTCCGTGGTCGGCCATGCGATGCACGATGTCGTAGAAGAACATGCTCGCGAGAGCGGCTTGCGACCTCTGAGTTTCCGTTCTTCTGTCGTCGCCGGGAAGCGGTGTAGTCGGAAGGGACAGGAATCCGCCGCGGAGATCGAGCCGGTCTTGACCGTACCAAGCTGGTTCGATGCAGTGCTGAAGGTGCTGGAGCCCGCGGGTGGTGGTCTTACGGCGCGGTTCCGATGCGTGAGGCTCGACCTTCAAGTAGTCGCCGAGGAGCTGTTCGACGCGCCGCCGAAGCAGCTGCAACGCCTGGTCGAGCTTCTGGTGCTCCTCCTGACCGGGAAGCTGCTCCGGACGGACATAGGCCAACAAGCGTCTCGCCAACCATTCGCCTTCACCTTGCTCTGGCCAGAGCCTCGGGTCGCTGAGCTCCCATAGCGGCGCAACAACCGCGTCCGCGACAGATCTCACCGTCGATGAAGGTGGTTCGGGTCCCCCAAACATCGGCCGCTTGAATGCTCCTGCGTTGATGGCTCCCTCCGCGATGCCTTGCTGATATCTCGACAGGCGCAGGCGGACTGCATTGGGTGTTAGCTTCTCGGCGATATTGACGCCGGCTTGCTCGGATAACGTGAGCGCCTCGTCTGCTTCGAACGGCCAGGAGTCCAGGCCCCAGTAGGCAGCGACGACCCTGCTTTGCCCAGGCGATCCGAGGGCGCTGTCGAGGACTTTACGGAGCACCGCGCGGGCGCGACTCATGTAGTCCGGGCGCCACTTTCGGTGGTCCCGACGGACCACTCCGAGCAGCGGACCGAGACGATCCGCGGACCACGCTTCTTGTCGGAAGACGCTCTTTCCACGAACGGCGTTACGGAACCCCTCCGCCAACGCGAGCACATTGCCGAATCCAAGAACGTCGGGCATTCGCTCTCCCAGCGATCGAACCATCTGCTGTGCACGTTAGTCCATGCCGCAGCGCACGGACGCCAGTCATGACGCCCATTACCACTGAGGCGGCGCTGTGTCAATTTCCGTTCGCCCCACAGCCCGCGGGAGTGCATTTCCGACCGTGAGCTGAGCCGCCGAGGCCCCGCCAGGAGGCTGAACCCATCACCATTTCGCAACCGCCACCTCAAGGAACGCCATGAACCACACAATCCCCACACCCACGGTCGACCCCGCACTCCTCGCCGCTCAGGCCGAACTGTGGACGAGCTATCGAAGGATCGACGCGCGTCTGCGTGAGCTCAACGCGCCGCTCGTGCCCCACCTCACGAGCAGCGCCCAGGTGGTCGCAGACACGCTTGCGCTGATCAACGAGCTTGTCGCGACTGTCCCCCACCCCGCCGCACCCGCCGTCTAATCCGAAGGAGCCCCTGACATGACCACTCACAAGCGCAATGGCCGCATGCGCAGGCGCCACACATCGGCCCGCCGTCCGGGAGCGCGGAATGGCTCAAGGTCAGTCCGGTCGCGGAAGACCCGTCGCGCCCCGAGGCGTGGAGGCTTTCGTCTACCGGTCGTGCTCGGCGGCATCGGCGCGGGCGTCGTCGTCGCCGCCCTTGTCTTGGTCGCCTTCCTGAGCGGAGCCACGGCGACCAGCCCGGCTGCCGGCGCTGGCGGCACGCCCATCGCCCTACAGGTCGTGTACACGGCGCCCACATCGAACGACACCCCGAGCGTGCTGCCGTCGACGGTTCGCGACGAGCTGTCGAAGCTCGCCGACTCGCACGAGTCCATCGCCATCACACGCATCGAAGGGGACGGCACCATCGAGACGCGCACGGTCGACATGACTCCGCGCACGGGTGACAACCCGAGCGACCCGCCGCTCACCGTGCCTGAGCGCTCTCACCAGAAGACTCAGGCCAAGATCGCGCAGATCGAGAACGAGCTCAACAGCCCCGCCGCGATCGGTGGTCGCAGCCTCTTCAAAGGGCTCACCCGGGTGGACTTCGCTGGCACGCCGGTCATCCTCGTGTCGTCGCTGATCGACCTCTCGAGCCCGGCGGACTTCCGCACTCTGAACTGGAGCACAGACCCCTCCGAGGTCGTCGCGATCGCCGACGGCGCGATCGCCGACATCGAGGCACCAGTGACGTTCGTCGTCGTCCCCACCGGCGGCGACCAGCCGCAATTGGGCGCCGAGGACAAGTCCTATGCGAAGAACTTCTGGGAGACGGTCCTGCGCAGCGCCAATGCCGACGAGGTGACCTTCGTGGATGCAACGGCCAATCCGACCGCGCCGAAGCGCGACGCCCCTACGACGCCCGTGGTGGAGCCGCAGCCGCTGCCCGACACCCCGATCACACCCGAGCCCGACCCCGAGCACCCGGCCGACCCGACCACCGCGTCGTGCACGATCGGCGGCTCCTACTTCGCCTGGGCCTCGCCCGACCTGCTCGATCGCGACCTGACGGTGGACAACCTGTCCGGATGCATCAAGGAGGCGCTCGCATCCTGCGCGACGTTCGAGGTGCACGGCTGGGCCTCCTACGAGGGCGGGCTCACGCCCGAGGGTCGGCCGACCCACAATGACCCGTTCAACCAAGAGTTGTCGGAAGACCGTGTCGCGACGATCGTGACGCTGCTCACCACGGAACTCGCGGTGCCGGCCGAGGACATCGTGACACAGAAGGGGCACGGCAACCTCGACCTGCCGGTCCCCAACGACCCACCCTCGCCCGACAACCGCATGGTACGCATCACGTACACAGTGCCGGCGACTGGATGCGGCGGAGCAGCACGATGAGCCCGGCCCTCCGCCCCCGCGCCCGTACCCGCATCGTGCGCGCCCGCCGGCGCACCGTGCGTCGGCACACCGTGCGCCGCCGGGTCGCGTACACCGCGCGCCTGGGCGGCGGTCGGGTCGCGATGCTCGCCACGGCAGGCGTGTGCCTGACGCTCATGTCAGTGGGGTTCGTCGCCCCCGGTCTCGTCGACGCCAGCGTTCCGGCGACGACGCGGCCGGACTCCGCGCCAGAGTCCACCCCGACGACCGGCCTCGTGGAGGGCGTTGACTACGCGTTCTTGGCGCACAGCGGCACCGAGCCTGTGCGCTGGCCGTGCGGCGAGTCGATCACCATCGCGCTCACCGGCACGACCCCGGATGCCGCGGCTTCGGCGTTGAGCGGCGCCGCTCAGACGCTGGGTGCGGCATCCGGACTCGACCTCGTCGTGGTCGAGTCCAACTCGCCCGCCGACATCACCGTCGCCTACGGGCCGCTGGGCTCCACGCTCGGCGACCTCGTGCTCGATGCCGAGTCCACCCTCGGCAAGGGCGGTGCGTTGGGGACGACCCCCAGCGGCCTGTTCACAACGGGCGCCGTGCTCGTGCGCGACGACACCCCCCTGACCGACCCGTCGACCACGACAGGTATCCACGTGCTCATGCACGAACTGGGCCATGCCCTCGGTCTCGGTCATGCCGCGGTGGACGCCGACGAGCTCATGGCCCCCACGACCCGTACCGGTGATGACGCGGGGCTCGGACACGGCGACGTCTTCGCGTTCCGCGCGATCGGATGCGCCTCCTGACCCGTCGCCCGCGCCCGCGTGCGACGTACACCCGGTCGGCGAACTCGCCGGCCGCACCGAAAGGAAAACCATGGCAATCCTGACCCCCGGCGGCTCGACCGCCTCCGACGCGGCGGCCAAGCCGTCGCAGCCGATGATCACGCCCCGCGAGGCGAAGGTCCTCGGGTACGCCCCCGCCGAGTTCCACGAGGCCCGGCAGTACTGGCGGATGACGATCGACCACCACTTCGAGCGCGGGACCCCGCGCGGGCAGTGGAGGCCGACCACCCTCGTCGGCGCCGCCATGACGAAGGACGCGGTGGTCGCCGCATCCGACGGCATGGAGGCGCGTCTCACCGACGAGGTCGACCCGCAGCTCGAAGACGCGCAGGACGACTTGGAGACCTTCGGCGGTGTCGTCGCGACGCTCCACGAGAGCTTCGAGCGCGGCGAGCCGATCGCCACACCCGACTCCGGCACCTCGTACACGCTCATCGAGGCCGTCGACCAGACGCAGGCGCTCGACACGAAGATCGAGAACGACGAAGCGCAGGGGCGGACTCATCACCGCCGCGCGCCTCGCTGGCTCAAGGCGATCGCCCCCTGGGTGCCCGTCATCGAGTTCGTCGGATTCTCCGCCTTCGTGATGGTGTGGCTCAACGTGCCGCTGCTGCAGCCGTGGCTGGACTGGGGCGGGTGGATCCTCAGCATCTCCATCGTGGCGGCCGTGATCCTCGGGCAGACGTGGCTCATCCACCACGCCGGCACCTCCCACAACGAGGGTCGCGAGGCGATGGCCGACGACAACCGCGAGGAAGGCGAGCGACTGCTGAAGCGCCGCACGCAGTTCCTCGTCGCGGCGGGTCTCACCGTCACGGCGGCGATCACAATCGGCATGCTCCTGCGCGGGATCATGACGCTCGGCGCGGCATCCCTGGCAACCATCGTGTTCATGGCGTTCATCGCGCTCGTCGCGGGCTACATCATGCCCGCGCTGGCCTATCTCGCGATCGCGCTCGACGGCTCTAAGCGCTCCCGCGAGCGCGACCACCTCGCATCCGTGCTCGACATGCTCCTGGCCATCCACAACGCCGACGTCGCCGAGGGCGAACAAGCGAAAGCCCGCATCGACGGCACGCAGCGCCGTGTGCTGATGGGCGCTCTGCCGTCGATCGTCATGTCGACGCAGGCGATCCTCGATGAGAGCTACCGGATGTCGACGCTCACCTGGACGATGATCGGACACCTCGATGGCGACGCGCCCCAAAAGGCGCAGCCGAAGATCGAGCTGGGCGGCGCCGACGGCGGTCACGGCACGATCCGCACGAGCATCCCCGGCGCCGACACCGTCGACCTGCAGCCGCTCTTCGACCGGGCCGCGCGACTCGCGGAACTCGCCCTGGAGGGCCGTGCTCTCGCCGCTCAGCTCGAGCAGCTCAAGGATCACCCCTGGTCGCGTTCGTGACACCGTACAAAGGGGGGCGGCGCCGCTGGCGCCGCCCCCCTTTCGGCGATCCAGGCCCGGTCGCTGGGTCTCCATGCCGACGGCGGAGAACGCCGGGCTCGCGCTTCGTGTACCTCCGCATGAAGTCAGAGTTCGCCCGCCGCCTGCACGTCGATCCGAGGCTCGTCTACCTAGGATTCGTATGCCTCGCAGCCGCCTCACCACCGACCACCGACGAGACATCGAGGTTAGGGTTGCTGACGTGACAGACGAGATCGCCCGGGCCAGGAACGTCGTCGACGAAGTTCGGTCATGGGCCGGCAGCGATGCGATGAGGGCCCTTCTTGCGCTGATCGAATACACGGATGCCGACGATGCCACGCCGTGGCTGCATCTGAACGAGCAGCTCCCCGAGTGGCTCGTCGACCTGCTGGCCCGCACGGAGAGTGCAAAATCGGATCCGCCAGTCCGACTCCTCGAAAGCCTGATCACGCTCGAGCAACGGGCCGCCGACAGTTTCAACTTCCGCAGCCGCGACGGCAGCACGTACCGCGAGCGTTCCGAAGCTGTCGAGGCCGACCTCGACGACGCCACCCGTGCCCGCGTCGTCGAGTACGCCACGTCACTGGGCCTGGTCGAACCGACGCGGCCCGCACACGACTCATACGACATGACGCTCGTTCTCGGTGGCGGATTCCGTTCACCGCTGCTGCGGACCAGATACGCTTCGCTTCTCGAGCGGCAAGGCATCGGCCTGGGCGACATCTACCTGCTCGCCAGCCCTCGATTCCTGATCACGAACCAGCCCGCCGAAAGACCGGTGACCTCCGAGTATGCTCCCGACGCAACCGACGAGTTCGACCTGATGGTCGCCGCAGCGACCAGCGAGTTGGGTTTCTCCCCGGAGCCCGTCACGTTCTTGTGCGGTTGCGCCTCCGCCTCGGCGATCTGCCCGAAGTGGCGTCACAGCGACGCCCCGGGCGCCGCCGAGGTCCCGCCCGAATACACGCACGAGCGGTCGACCAGCCTCACTTCGAGCAACGGGGACCCGCGCGGTTCGGCCATCTCCGCGAGTACCAGTCGTCCCCCGTACCGGCCGGACACGTCGGACACGTTCGCACTGTGGGTCCGCCACGCCGACCCCGCGCCCGGACGACGCGTCCTCGTCGTCACCACGCAGGTCTTCGTCCCGTTCCAGAGGTTCGACGGCCTCAGGCGGCTCTATCTGCCCCACGGACTCAATGTCGATGCGGTGGGCTTCGGCGCGGAGTGGGGTGACCGGCCGCAGACTGCGGAATACCTCCTCCAGGAAACCCTGTCCGCGATTCGATCGGCTCGCCGGCTACTCGTCGATGCCGTGGCGGTCATCCTGCATCACGGTTGAGATCTGCAGCCGTCGTCGCACGCGCGGCGGATCAAGTCTCGTTGTCATCGAGGGACTGCCCCCTCCGCCGTGGGAAGAGCTCGCCCATCCGCAATTCGACGACCGGATACTGGCGTTGCTCACCGTCGCGGGATGACCTCAGCGACTTGGCGACTACGGCGCAGGTGAGAGCGCCACATCAGCACGATTGATGTTGTGCTGTCATCCGTGCGGACGACCGTGACCCTGGATTCGGCAGTCGCGCCGCCATCGACGACTCGCAGCGCCTTATCGCCTAGAGCGCGTCAGATCTCCACGCCGACGAGCATCGGCTCGACGTGCAAGCGCAGGCCGAACTCGGACTCGACACGCATGCGCACGAAGCGCGCCAGCTCGGCGATCTCCTCCGCGGTCGCGCCGCCGCGGTTCACCAGCGCGAGGGCATGCTTCGATGAGATCGCGGCCCGCGAGCGCGGCAGCCGGAATCCCTTGCGGAAGCCGGCGTGCTCGATCAGCCACGCCGATGAAAGCTTGTAGTCCGGGGTTTCGCCCGCTTGAACGGGAACGATCCCGTGGTACTGGTCCAGCGGGATAACGGTCACGTCGTCGCGATCGGGGCCCAGCGACCAGCGCGGACAATCCAGCGGCAGCGTCGCGGCGAACTCCGCGGAGACGATCGCGTTCTGGAAGAACGAGCCGACGCTGTTCGTGTCGGCATCCTCAGGGTCGAGCACCATCCCAGAACGCCGCCGCAGTTCGAGCACCCGGTCCCGCACGCGGGCCGGCGTCGCCCGCGGCGTGCCGACCGCGGTCCGCAGCTGCGCGCTCATCAGTTCGTGCTCGCCATGGCCCGCCTCGACGAGCTCGAAAGTTACGGAGAGGATGACCGCCCGCCGCTCGGCGACGGACTCGTAGTGGTGCTTGAGTCGCGACGTTCGGAACCCGAGTCCGAGCTCTTCGCGAGGAACGATCGCGACGTGGTCGGCCCCTTCGTCGATGAGCTCGACCTCGACCAGCGTCTCCGAGACATCTTGACCATACGCGCCGATGTTCTGGATCGGGGCTGCGCCCACGGTCCCGGGGATGCCCGACATCGCCTCGATGCCCGCGAGCCCTTCCGACACGGCGTACGCGACGAGGGCGTCCCAGTCGTGGCCCGCCTGCACGCGCAGGCGGGCGAAGCCGGGCCGCGATGCCGGCATCCGCTCGATTCCCTCCGTTCGCACGCGCACGATGGTGCCGTCGAACGGCCCGTCGCCGACGAAGAGGTTCGAGCCGCTGCCAAGCACGAGCCACGGCTCGCCGGTCGCCCACACGTCGCGCAGCGCCGAGACGAGCTCCTCGGCCGTCGCCGCCTCGATCATGCGCGAGGGCGCACCGCCTGTGCGCAACGTCGTGAGCTGCGTGAGCGGGATCGGGTCGATCTCGGGCATGGTCTCTCCGGTTCTCGAGGCCGTCACGCGCGGACGCGCACCTGCGCCTTGACGAGCACGGTCGTGCCCTCGTGGGCGACGGTGAGGTCGATGCGCGCGACATCGTCGTCGACGGCGCCGACCTTCGCGACGATCGACACGTCGGCGCCGGTCTCGGCGTCGACCACGATCGGCCGGGTGAAGCGGACGCCGTACTCGAGGATGCGGCCGGTGTCGCCCAGCCACGACCCGATCGTGCCGACGGCGAGTCCCATCGTGAGCATGCCGTGGGCGAGCACGCCCGGCAGCCCCACGGCAGCGGCGACGTCGTCGCGGTAGTGGATCGGGTTGAAGTCGCCGGATGCGCCGGCATAGCGCACGAGGGACTCGCGGGACAGGTGCACCGTGCGTTCTGCGACGACCGCGCCGACGACCGGCACGCCGGTCACGGGGCCGCTCACTCGTCGCCCCCGACGAGCAGGATCGACGTCGCGGTCACGACGTGGGCGCCCGCGGCATCCGTGATCTCGGCGTCGCTGGTGACCATGGCGCCGCCGCCCATGCTGCGCAGGCCGGTGACGCTGAGCTGAGCGGTGAGCTCGTCGCCGGCGATGATCGGGCGCGAGTAGCGGAACCGCTGCTCGGCGTGCAGCACGCGCGAGAGCTCGATGCCGGAGTCGGGCTCGGCCAGGAGCTGCTGGAGCGTGCGGTCCTGCACGACCATCGCGAAGGTGGGCGGCGCGACGACGTCGGCGTAGCCGAGCGCTGCGGCCGCGGCGGGATCGTGGTGCTGCGGGTCGTCGGCGAACACGGCGCGCGCGAACTCGCGCACCTTCTCCCGCCCCACGAGATACGGGTCCGTCGGCGGGAAGGCGCGACCGACGAGCTCGGGATTCACTGGCATCGTCCCATCCTAGCCAGCGGCCCGCGGGGCCGACCGGTCACGGCCGTCGGCGGCCGCGCAGCGCGCGCAGGGCCATCTGCACCGCGATGACGACGAGGAACACGGCGAACAGCATGTTGGCCGTGAACGGATCGACGATCGTCGCGATCCAGGCGCCCAGTGCCGTCGTCGTGCAGGCGGCCGCCCCGATCAGCGCCGCGGCGACAAGGTCCACGTTGCGGCGGCGGACGTTGCCGATCGTGCCAGACACGGCGGTCGGGATCATCATGAGCAGCGAGGTGCCCTTCGCGATGAGGTCGCTCGTGCCGAACAGGATCATGAGCGCCGGAACGACGATGATGCCTCCGCCGACGCCGAGCAGTCCCGCCAGGATGCCGGTGACCAGGCCCAGCACCACGAGGCCGGCGATCGTCCAGAACGTGAGTGGGAGCTGCGCGTCCCGAGAGGGGATCACGAGGAACAGGCTCACGATCACGGCCCCGAGGAACGCGACGAAGCCCCAGCGGAGCACTGTCAGCGGAAGCCGCGGCAGCAGCCACGTCCCCAGCTGGGCGCCCACCACCGCGCCCACGGCGAGGATGAGCGCCGGGAGCCACGCGACCGATCCGTGAACCGCGTACGAGATCACGCCCACCGTGGCGGTCGGGACGATCGCGGCGAGCGACGTCCCGGCCGCCAGCCGCTGGTCGTATCCGAGGATGAGAACGAGCAGCGGCACGATCACCGTGCCGCCACCGACCCCGAAGAGGCCGGAGAGGAGTCCCGCGAGCAGGCCCACGCCGACGCACGTGACGACGAAGCGCGCGCCTCGTGGACGGGTGACCGGGTCGGGCACGCTCTACTCGAGGTAGGCCGCGTCGATGGCCCACTCCGCACCGACAGGGACCACGACGTATTCGTAGCGATCCTCGTAGCGCTGCGGCTCGACCGTGAAGGTGCCGTCCTCGTCGTACGAACTGGTGTAGGTCTCCGTCGCGAAGACCGAGTAGGCGGCGCCCTGCGGCTCGACCGAGGTCACTGTGACCACGTAGTCGTCGAGCGCGGCGTCGAACTCCATCGCCGCCAGTGTGAACTCCTCGCAGTCGGTGAGCTCGATCTCGCGGCGGAACCGCTCGGTCGTCGAGGCGAAGTACGCGTCGCAATCGCCGTTCTGGTATGCCTCGTCGTACAGCTCGACCGCGGCGATCGCCGCCGCCTCGTCGTCGGAGGCCGGCGCGGCCGGACTCGGCACCGCGGGGGCGGGGGTCGACGGCGACCCGGAAGTGCCGCCACCCGTCGCGAGTCCGAGGAACAGCAGCGGAATGAGGATCGCGAGGGCGGCGACGATGCCGACGAGCACGATGCCGACGACGACCCACACGACCCAGAGCTTGGACTTGCGTGGCTCGGTCGCGGCCATGAAGACGCCGGTCGGCCCCGCGCCGTGGGCTTGCTCGGGGTAGCCGGAGTATCCGGGGTAGCCCGCCGGGTAGGCGCCGGTCGGCGCACCCGCGTAGGGCGGAGTGACGGGCGCGTAGGCCTCGTAGCCCGGCGTGCCGGCGCTCGGCGGTACGCCGGCTGCCAGCGCGGCGGCGGGATCGACCGGGACGGACGAACCATACGGCAGCGTCTCCGCCGCGGCATCCGTCAGCTCGCCGGCTGCAGGCTCCGGATCGGGTGTCGCGACGTGCTCCGTCCACTGCGCGCCGTCCCACCAGCGCAGGGCATCGTGGCCGTCGTCGTACCAGCCGGGAGGGGTCGATGTCATGGCGCAACCCTACTCCGGACTCGCCGTCTCCTCAGCGTCGGCACGGGGCGCGAAAGGGTCGACGGATGCCGCGAATCACGGCATCCGTCGCCTCTTCTCAGCGACTGCTGAAGGCGGCGTCGAAAGCGGCCTCCGGAGCGGCGAACGCGTTGCGCTTGACGAACTCGAGGGCCTCCGGCGCGCCGATCAGGCGGTCCATGCCGGCATCCTCCCATTCCACAGAGATGGGTCCGTCGTAGCCGATGCTGTTCAGCGCGCGGAACGACGCCTCCCACGGCACGTCGCCGCGTCCGGTCGAGACGAAGTCCCACCCGCGGCGCAGGTCCGCCCAGGCGAGGTGCGAGCCGAGGCGTCCGTTGCGGCCGTTGCCGACGTTCAGCTTCACGTCCTTGCAGTCGACGTGGTAGATGCGGTCCGAGAACTCGAGGATGAAGTCGACCGGGTTCAGCTGCTGCCAGACGAAGTGCGACGGGTCCCAGTTCAGCCCGAACGCCTCCCGGTGGTCGATCGCCTCGAGGGTGCGAACAGTCGTCCAGTAGTCATACGCGATCTCGGACGGGTGCACCTCGTGCGCGAATCGCACGCCCACCTCGTCGAACACGTCGAGGATCGGGTTCCAGCGGTCGGCGAAGTCCTGATAGCCCGCGTCGACGGCTTCCTGCGAGACGGGCGGGAACATCGCGACGTACTTCCAGATCGACGAGCCGGTGAAGCCGACGACGGTCTTCACGCCGAGCTTCGCCGCCAGCCGCGCGGTGAGCTTCATCTCCTCGGCGGCGCGCTGACGCACGCCCTCGGGGTCGCCGTCGCCCCACACCCGGTCGGACAGGATGTCGCGGTGCCGCTGGTCGATCGGGTCGTCGCAGACCGCCTGGCCCTTGAGATGGTTGGAGATCGCCCAGACCTTCAGCCCGTACTTGTCCAGCAGCGCGAGTTTGCCCTCCGCATATCCGGGCTCGTCCCAGCGCCACGGGTCGAGATGGTCGCCCCAGCAGGCGATCTCCAGGCCGTCGTAGCCCCACTCCGAGGCGAGTCGCGCGACCTCCTCGAAGGGCAGGTCGGCCCACTGGCCGGTGAACAGGGTGATCGGTCGCGTCATTTTGCGGTCGTCCTTCCAGGAGTGTCGGGGGTGATGGCGGGAAGCTCAGTCGCCGACCGGAGTCCAGGCGCTTCCCGCGGCGGAACTGCGCTCAACCGAGTCGAGGACCCGCTGCACGTGGAGCCCGTCCTCGAACGACGGGAGCGGCTGCGCGCCCGCGGCGATGGCGGTCACGAAGTCGAGGACCTGGTGCGAGAAGCCGTGCTCGTACCCGAGCGTGTGACCGGTCGGCCACCACGGGGCGAGGTAGGGGTGGTCGTGCTCGGTGACGAAGATCCGCTGGAAGCCCAGCTGCGTCTGCGGCAGGGTGGCGTCATACAGCTGCAGCTCGTTCATGCGCTCCAGATCGAATGAGATCGCACCCAGCGACCCGGAGATCTCGATGCGCAGCGCGTTCTTGCGTCCGGTGCGGAACCGGGTCGCCTCGAACGACGCGAGCGCACCCGACGAGAGCCGGCCGGTGAACAGCGCGATGTCGTCGACGGTCACCTCGCCGCGCTCGCTCGACGCGGTTCCCGACAGCCCGACGCCTTCGCCGAGCAGGGGTCGCTCCTTCACCAGCGTCTCGATGATGCCCGACACGCTCGTCAGCCGCTGCCCGGTGATGTATTCGGCGAGGTCGATCGCGTGCGCGCCGATGTCGCCGAGCGATCCCGAGCCCGCGCGGTCCTTCTGCAGCCGCCACGTGAGAGGCGCGTCGGCATCGCTCAGCCAGTCCTGCAGGTACTCGGCGCGCACCTGGCGGATCTCGCCGACCCGTCCCGCGGCTACGAGGTCGCGCGCGAAGGTCGCGGCGGGAACGCGGCGGTAGGTGAATCCCACCATCGAGCGGATGCCGCGGCGGGCGGCGTCGTCAGCTGCGGCGGTCATGGCTTCCGCCTCGGCTACGGTATTGGCCAGCGGCTTCTCGCACAGCACGTGCTTGCCGGCCGCGAGCGCCGCGAGCGCGATCTCGGCGTGGGTGTCGCCGGGAGTCACGATGTCGACGACGTCGATGTCATCGCGGCCGATCACCTCGCGCCAGTCGGTGGCGAACTCGTTCCACCCCCACTTGCCGGCGGATGCCGCCGTCTTGCCGGCATCCCGCCCGACGACCACCGTCATCTCGGGCGTGAGCGGCAGGTCGAAGAACCGCGGGGCGACCCGCCAGCCTTGCGAGTGCGCGGCGCCCATGAAGCCGTGGCCGATCATGGCGATGCGAAGTTCCTGCTTCGAGTCGCCCTCTTCCTGAGCCTGTAGAACGATGCGAGGTGATTCGGTCAAGGGAGTGTCCCAAGTATTGCCGATGGATGGTCAACTTTGATCACTCGCCGAACATAACACCCCCGGATCGACGACCGCACCACCGTCTTCATGACAGCCGGCGCTACCGGGTGACCATCAGGCACGTCGAATCAGGAGGAGAACCTACGGCGTCCACCAGGGCCGCAGCGGCAGGCCGCCGTCGCCGCCGCGATCGTCGGGCTTGACTCCCAGCACCTGGTGCAGCTGGATCCCGCCCCGCTCGAAGGCGAGCCGGGATCCGGCCATGTACAGGCCCCAGACCTTCGCAGCGGGAAGCCCGACCTCGGCGACCGCCTCGTCCCAGTGCTCGACGAGGTTGGCGCACCAGTCGCGCAGCGTCATCGCGTAGTGCGGGCGCAGGTTCTCCTCGTGCAGCACCTCGAGCCCGGCATCCTGAGCCTCGCCGATGATGCGACCCGAGCCGGTGATCTCCCCGTCGGGGAAGACATAACGGTCGATGAATCCCCGGGTCGACGGCTCGGTGTGGTTGTCGGAGCGGGTGATGCAGTGGTTGAGGAGCAGCGCACCGGGCCGCATCCGGGACCGCAGGAACCGGAAGTACGACGGGTAGTTGCGCACGCCGATGTGCTCGAGCAGCCCGATCGACGACACCGCATCGAAGCCGGTCTCGGGGATGTCGCGGTAGTCGCTGTAGCGCACCTCGGCCAGCTCGCCCAGCCCCTCCTCCGCGATCGCCTGCTGCGCCCAGGACGTCTGCTCCCGCGAGAGCGTGACACCGAGGGTGTTGACCCCACGACGGGCCGCATAGCGCACCATTCCGCCCCAGCCGCACCCCACGTCGAGCAGCCGGTCGCCCGGCTTCAGCCGCAGCTTCTCGAAGACCAGCCGGTACTTGTTCTCCTGCGCCTCCTCGAGCGACGCCTCAAGACTCGGGTAGCACGCGCACGTGTAGGTCATCGACGGCCCGAGCACCCACTCGTAGAACGTGTTCGACACGTCGTAGTGATGGTGGATCGCTTCGGCGTCGCGGCTCTTGCTGTGCCGGAGTCCCGCGGCGACGCGGCGCCAGCGCGGCGGCACCTCCTGCGGAGGCGGAGCGATCGGCCGCAGGTGCTCGAACCCGATGGAGCGGACGATCCGGGCCATCACCTTCGCCGGCGGCCTCTCGAACTCCAGGCTCTCCGCGAGCGCCTTGAGCAGCTCGTACGGATCACCGGGGTGCACGCCGTGGATGTCGAGGTCGCCGGCGATGTACGCACGGGCGAGTCCCAGGTCGCCGAAGCCGGTCACGAGATAGGTCGTGCCGCGCGGCGTCTTCAGGTCCAGACCGAAGGGCGCGTCGGGCGGTCCCGCGGAGCTTCCGTCGTAGGCGGTGATCCGCAGCGGCAGCCGAGTGCCGGCGAAGATCTCGAGGATCTCGGCGAGGGTGAGTCTTCCCGACTCGGATGCCGTGTCCCCGGCATCCGCGGATTCCGCCGCTCCCGCGGCATCCGCTCGCTCTTCGAATGTGGTCATCGTCGTTGCACCGCCTTCGCGTACAGATCGAGCAGTCGTGAATCCGGGTCGTACCGCCTCTTCACGGCCCGGTAGGTCTCCCCACCGTAGAGCTCGTCGAACTCCTCCGGGGAGTAGTAGGCGTCGGAGTACAGCGATTTGTGCCCGTCGAGCTCGCTGACCTTCCGCTCGATCATCCTGTTGTTCTCGCCCTCGGTCGCGCCCACGGGCACCGTCGACCAGAAGCCGACGTTGACGTACGTCTGCTGCGGCCGGATCGGGTACAGCGGCCAGCCGTCACCGTCGCGCACGCGCAGCGGGCACAGCCAGATCGGCTCGATCGGAACGTTGGCGAGGAACCAGTCCAGGAACTCGACGCACCGCTCGATCGGCACCTCGACGTCCTGGATCACGCGCTCGCGCGGCGGGCGACCGTGCAGCTTCTCCAGGCGATCGCCGATGTCGAATCGCCGTTCGAGCCTCATGAGCTTCGCGTACGAGCGGCTGTGCAGGTGTCGCCGCGGCCAGAATCGACGGATGAGCGGATGCTGTGCGCCGAACGCTCCCGAGCACCAGAACCAGTCCGTGTCCCACCGCCAGAGATAGTCGTGGATGGTGAGCCGGTCGTCTTTGGCGCCGTCGTCATGCCGGAGGGATCGGTAGAAGATCCGCTGGCCGGTGTAGTCGCTGACGGGGCCGGATGCCGCGGTCTGCACGCCGACGCACAGATAACTCTCATCAGCGCTGAACACCACGCCGTCGAGGTAGTCGACCGGGACCCCGTCGTGGCGTCCTGTCGCGACGATGCGTTCTGTCGCCGCGACGAGATCGGCGAGCGTATGGAACCGCAGATGCGTGAGCGCGACGAACGGCTTCACGGGCTCGAGCTCGATGCGCAGGCGTACGGCGTAGCCCAGCGTCCCGTACGAGTTGGGGAAGGCGCGGAACAGGTCGGCGTTCTCGCCGGGCGATGCGGTGATGAGTTCGCCGGCGCCGGTGAGGATGTCCATCTCGAGCACCGACTCGTGCGGCAGCCCGTTGCGGAACGACGTCGACTCGATGCCGAGCCCGGTGACCGCGCCGCCGAGGGTGATGGTCTTCAGCTGCGGCACCACCAGCGGCGCCAGCCCGAAGGGCAGCGTCGCGGCCACGAGGTCCTCGTACGTGCACATCCCCTCGACGTCGGCCGTCCGCGTCTCGGGGTCGACCGCGACAACGCCTGTCAATCCGGTGGTGTCGAGGCCTCGGGCGCCCGTCTTGTCGCGCGTCCGGAACAGATTCGAGGTGCGCTTGGCCAGCCGGACCGGAGCCGTCGCCGGGACGGCCCGGTAGGTCTCCAGAAGGCGCTCCACGCCGGCGGCGTGAGCGGTCCGTGCGTCAGTTGCAGGAGCGGACACGCCTCCACGCTAGTCCGCGGCGGATTCCGGGTGAAGGGATGACCTCAGCAGAACGGTGTATCGGGGTCGGGTGAGGCGGCCGCGGCCCCCTCTCACGCCCCGCGGCTGCCCACGACTGTCATCGCGGGGAGGGGACCGGATCGCGCGGTGCCCGTCATGCGGGTGCCGACGACGCGCAGGTCGAAGGCGAGCGACATCGGGATCGGTCCGACCAGGTCGAGCACGAACTCGAGGCGCTCCCCCGTTGCTCGGCCATTCCGGATCGTCAGTGGACCGGTGTCTCCGACAGCGGTGCCCGTGAGGGTCGTACCCGCGGTGGACAGCGAGAGATTGAAGCGTCTTGAACCTGCGAGCGTCGCGACGTCGATCGCCCACTTCCCATCCACACCCGTCACGACACCGTCTCCTCGATCGTCACAGCCACATTGCTGCTCGGGACCATTCTGCCCGCTCGTGCGGCTGTTCGCGTGCCCCGGACCCGTGCAGCTCGCGCTGCGCACCATTCTCGCCCGTTCCGTCGTCAGTCCCAGGTGTGTGCGGGCTCGTTCGTGTGCATCGCCTCGCGGTACTCGAGCAGGGTCGCTCGCAGCGCGTCGTAGCGTTCCATGTCGGATCGACGATGCATCCTGTCCGTGAACCAGCCGGCGCCCGTGACACCGGTGAGGCAGCGCCCTTCGATGATGCCGAGCAGGCGATCGCGGGCGGATGCCTCGACTCCCCACGCTTCGAGCCCCTGGTGCGCCAGCGGCAGGAGGCGTCGCAGCACGAGCTCGGTGGCGGGCACCTGGCCGACGCCCGGCCAGTAGAGCTGGGACTCGATGCCGTCGCGGGCGGCCGTGTGGAAGTTCTCCTCGGCAGCGGCGAACGACAGCTGGGACCAGAGTGGTCGATCGTTCTCGGCGATCGCGCGCACGAGCCCGAAGTAGAACGCAGCGTTGGCCACGATGTCGACGACGGTGGGACCGGCAGCGAGCAGACGGTTCTCGACGCGCAAGTGCGGCACCCCGCCGGCGATATCGTAGATCGGGCGATTCCACCGGTAGACCGTGCCGTTGTGCAAGCGCAGCTCTGCGAGCGCGGGAACGCCGCCGGCGTCGAGCACGTCCATCGGGTCGTCGTCGTGAACGATCGGCAGCAGAGCCGGGAAGTAGCGGACGTTCTCCTCGAAGAGGTCGAACACCGAGGTGATCCAGCGCTCGCCGAACCAGACACGCGGCCGCACCCCCTGTATCTTCAGCTCCTCGCTGCGGGTGTCGGTGGCCTGCTCGAAGAGGGGGATCCGCGTCTCGCGCCACAGCTCCCGACCCAACAGGTACGGCGAGTTGGCCGACACCGCCAGTTGCACGCCTGCGATCGCCTGGGAGGCGTTCCAATAGGCCGCGAACGAGTCCGGTGAGGTCTGCACGTGCAGTTGCGTGCTGGTGCACGCGGCTTCGGGGAGGATCGAGTCCGCGGTGGTCACCAGCTGTTCAGGCCCGTCGATGGAGATCGAGATGTCCTCGCCGCGCGCGTCGAGGATCTGCTCGCTCAGCAGCCGGTACCGCGGATTGGCGCTGATGCTGTCGGGCCGCAGGTGCCCCTCGGCGAGGGTGGGAAGGATGCCGATCATCACGAGGTGGGCGCCGATGGCCGACGACCGCGCTTCGGCGTCGTTGAGACTGCGTCGCAAGCCCTCCTCGAACGTGGCCAGACCTCCCTCGCGCAACCGTGCGGGCGGCACATTGATCTCGATGTTGAACTGACCGAGTTCGGTCTGGAACGCCGCATCCGCGATCGCCTCGAGCGCCTCCGCGTTTCGCAACGCCGGGTCACCGGCCTCGTCGACCAGGTTCAACTCGACTTCCAGACCCGTCAGCGGGTCATCCGTGTCGAAGTGCGCCTCACGCAGCATCCGCGCGAACACGTCGAGGTTGCGCCGCACCTTCTCACGATGACGCGTGCGATCGGCGCGGGTGAACTCCTGTGCCGGGACGTCCTCCCCCATGACCGAACTCTAGCCGGTAGCTGCCGCGCTCATCGAGGCGCAGCGTGCGTTCGCCGCGGCGGCCGCGGACTCGGTTGCGTGAGGGTCGAAGAAGGTGCGCCAAGTGGCCGCATCCGCCGCACGCACGCGACCATATGGCACACCTTCCGTGACGGGGGTTTCGAGAAGGTGTCACGAACTGCCGCATCGCGCGGGCGCAGGCGACCACATCACACACATTCTCGGCCCAGCAGGCTCTCGACAACTCGCCGGAACGAACGAAGCGCCCCACGAGGGGGCGCTTCGTTCGTAGCGGGAGCGGGGCTTGAACCCGCGACCTCACGATCATGAGTTGGTTCACGTCGGCCGGCTAGTCCCAGTTGGTCCCGTTCGTCGCAAGAATCCGCGGACGATGTGCTCGTCGGTCGCAGTTAGTCCTCGTTCGTCTCAACGGAGCAACCGGCACAATACCGGCACAGCAAACGACGTGCTCGAAACCGGACGATGCCAGCGACGGCGACCCACTAAGACTGCACTCGATCAAACCCTGCACTCATGCGTAGCGACGAGGAAGCCGAGCTCTCAAGGGCCGCCCTGAGCCGTCAGTGCAGCGCTGAGCGACTCGATGGATCGACGCTTGCCCCTATCGGAACGCGGGCATCACTTCATCAATGAACAACTGAAGTGACTTCTTCTTCTGATCGTGAGTCAGCGAATTGTCGCTCCAGAAGCTGAACTCGTCGACGCCGAGGGCCTCGTATTCGCGGAGTCGCTTGATCACTTCAGCGGGCGTGCCGATCATGGCGGACTCGTGCAGCGCCTCCGCCTCGAACTCGGGGCGTCCGGCGAACTTCTCAATCGGGCTGGGGTCGAGGAATCCGTCGCGTGGTGTCGTCTTGTTCCCGAACCACGCGTCGAACGTGCGGTAGTACCGGTTGATCGCCTCCGCGCCGAGCCGCCAGCCCTCCGGGTCGCTCTCTTCGTGCACGAAAGTGTGGCGGAGCACCATGATCTCGGGGCGGGACACCTCTGGATGATTGCCGACAGCGGTCTCGAACTTGCGCATGAGATCGACGACCTCGGCGTCGTCCTTCATGAGCGGAGTGACCATGACGTTGCACCCGGTCGCAACCGCGAAGTCATGCGTGTCCGGGTCACGGGCAGCGATCCACATCGGCGGTGTGGGTTGCTGCACGGGCCTGGGGACGCTTGTCGAGGTCGGGAACTGCCAGATCTCCCCATTGTGTTCATAGTCCCCCTGCCACAGCTCACGTACGGCGGGGACGAGCTCCCGAAGGTGCTGTCCGCCGTGCTGCCCGGGCATGCCCCCGGCAAGGCGGTCGAACTCGAATTGATATGCGCCCCTCGCGAGCCCGACCTCCATCCGGCCGCCGCTGATCACGTCGAGCAACGCGCACTCGCCGGCGACCCGGATCGGATTCCAGAACGGAGCGATGATCGTGCCGGCGCCGAGGCGGATCGTGGTGGTCTTCGCCGCGAGGTAGGCCAGCTGAGGCATCGGGCTCGGCGAGACGGTGTACTCCATCGAGTGATGCTCGCCGATCCAGATGGTCGCGAACCCGCCCTGCTCGGCGAGCAACGCCAGTTCGGTCAGGTCCGCGAAGAGCTGCTCGTGCGCGACGCTGTCGTCCCAGCGCTCCATGTGAACGAATAGTGAGAATCGCATCGTGTTCCGTTCGTGTGTCGGTGCGGAGGCGAGGTCGCGTGGCGGCGTTGCGCCGAACTCAGCCGAGCCGCTCGGAAATGGTCGTGTTGTCTCGCGCCCAGTGGGTGGGTCCAACCTCACGGATGATGACCGTGATGTTCTCGGGTGCGGCATACACGGTCGACTCCGCGACCCGGTGGACGCCGTCGATGAGCGCACGCAGTTGTTCGGGGGAGCGCCCCTGGGCGATGGAGATGTCGATGAGTGGCATGAGCAGGTCATCCCCTCATTACGAAGGGGTCGGCGACCGGCCCTTCATCCATATTCACCCATATGCTCTTGAGCCGCGTGTAGTCGTACATCGACTCGATGCCGTGCTCCACTCCGACGCCGGAGTTCTTGAAACCCTGACGGGGCGACATCGGCGCCATCGCGCGATAGGTGTTGATCCAGATCGTCCCGGCATCCAGACGCTGCGCCATCCGGTGCGCGCGAGCCAGGTTCTGAGTCCACACGCCCGCCGCAAGTCCGTACTCCGTGTCGTTGGCGAGGCGAACCACCTCGTCTTCGGTGTCGAAGGGCATGATCGCCGCGACTGGACCGAAGATCTCCTCCCGGACGACCCGCATGTCGTTCGTGACATCGGTCAACACCGTCGGCTCGAAGAAGTATCCGGGTAGGCCGGTCTCCGGCCGTGAGCCACCCGAGTGCAGCGTGGCGCCTTCGTCCACCCCGAGCAGCACGTAGGACTCGACCTTGTCCAGCTGGTCACCGAAAGCGAGCGGGCCCAGTTCGGTGGCGTCGTCGAGGGGGTTGCCGATCGTGATCGACCTGGCGCGATCGGAGACTCGCTCGAGCAGCTCGTCGTACACGGCTCGGTGCGCGAACACCCTGCTCCCTGCGATGCAGGTCTGGCCAGCGGCGGCAAAGATGCCGGCCACGACGCCCATCGCGGCGTTCGCGACGTCCGCATCCTCGAAGACGATGTTCGGGCTCTTCCCCCCCAATTCGAGGGTGCACCCGATGAAGCGCGCGGCGGCGCTCGCCGCGATCGCCGAGCCGGTGCGCGTGGAGCCCGTGAACGAGATCTTGGCGATGTCGCGGTGATCGACGAGCGCCGCGCCGGCCTCGGCCCCGAGACCTGTGACGACATTGACAGCGCCGTCCGGGAACCCCGCTTCGGCGGCGAGCTCGGCGAGACGCAGGATGGTGCGCGATGTGTACTCGCTCGGCTTGATGACAACTGTGTTTCCCGCCGCCAGTGCCGGGGCGAGCTTCGACGTCGTCAGCGTCAGCGGTGAGTTCCACGGGGTGATCGCGCCGACCACGCCGAGGGGTTCGCGCTGGGTGTAGTTCAGGATGTCGACATCGCCGGTCGGAATCTGAGATCCCCCGATCTTGTCGGCCAGCCCGCCGTAGTAATAGAGGTATTCCGGGAGGGATCGGAGCTGACCGCGCATCTCCCTGAGGAGCTTCCCGTTGTCCAGGCTCTCAAGCCTGGCGAGTTCTTCGGAGTGCTCGGCGACAAGGTCGCCAAGCCGACGCAGCAGCTTCCCGCGCTGCGTCGCCGACAGCCGCCGCCACGACGGCCGGTCGAAAGCCCGTGCAGCCGCTCGGACGGCCGCGTCGACATCGCCGCGATCGCCACGGGCCGCCTTGTAGAGGGTCTCGAGCGTTGTTGGGTTGCGGCTGGCGAAGTACTCACCGGAGCCGGGCTCCCGCCAGGAGCCGTCGATGAAGTGTCCATATCGTTCAGTCATCAGATCTTCCTTCCGCTTCGGCGATGAAGGCTTCCATTTCGTCCGTGAGCAGCTGCGGCGCTTCAAGGGGCAGCATGTGACGCACGCCCGCGACAACGCGCGCCCGGGCATCGGGTAAGGCGTCGACGAGCCGCCGAGTCATCTCTGGGGTCGAGCCGGGGTCGAGTTCGCCGGTGATCGCGAGCGTGGGGGCGGTGATGCGGCCGAGCTCGGTCGACAGTTCCCCGTCGGCGGTCGCGAACACCTGATACGCCCGCACAAACGCATCGGCGTCGTTGGTCTCCAGCATCCGTCGCGTTGCCTGGATCTGTGCGGCGCTCACGCCGGTATCCATCGGATACCACCGCTGCAGCGATCGATCGATCGTCGCCGCGAAGTCGCGCTTCGCCAGCCGCAGCCGGTCGAGCACGGCGCTTCGCTCGGCCCCGGTCCTCTTGCAGACCGCGCTGACGCAGACGAGCGACCGGACTCGCTGCGGATGAAAGCGCGCGATGTGCTGTGCGACGAGCGCCCCGAGCGAGAAGCCGACGAGGTGGACCGGCTCCCCGGGTATCCGGGACAGCACGTCCTCCGCGAAGCCGGCGAGGTCCGAAGGCACGGTCACGCGGCTCTGGTCGCCGTGCCCCGCGAGGTCCACCGCCACGGCCGGGCGATCGAGGAGGTCGATCACTGGCCCCCACATGGTGTGGTCGAGGCCGACACCGTGCAAGAGTACGACCGAAGTCGCGCCATCCATCATCGCGGCCTCGACATCACTGCTCGGTCGTCAGGGGCGCCAGCCGCTGCTGTGGCCGGCCCTGGGTCGCGCCGGCCAACGCGATCAGGATCTCGTCCGGATGCGGGGCATCGGCGATGCGGACCTCGAACGACTGATGGTGCGACCGAATCGTAGCGTCCGTGAAGTGCTTGAGCGGGATGTCGAAGGCGACGCCGGCCGGCCCCCGCTTCTCCACGGCGGGGAGCAGAGTCGTGGCGGCGGCCGCGCTGCGGAAGTGGTCGCCGAATTTGAGCGTGTGGATCAGAGCGGAGCCGTGCTCGATCTCGCCGCGCAACCCGACGATGGCCGCCTTACCGTACGCCTCGAGTGGGGCTGCCAGGGCCTCCATGACTCGCGGAGCGAGGAGCGCCCCGAGGTCCGATGCGGTCGCATCGATGCCTGCGCTCAGGTCCTCGACGAATCCCTGCCCAGCCCAGGGATTCTCGATTACGGCGGCCACCACGGCGATGCGAGCGGCTGGCGACACCGGGCGCCCGCCCTCGAGCAGCGTCTCGTCGATGAGCGTGACAATCTTTCGGATCTTCATGAGGTGATTCCTTCCAGAATTGTGGAGGTGACGGGGCGATCGGTGCTTCGATCACCGATGCGGGGGTGGGGTCGCGGTCCGGTCGATGCCGCGGCGATGACGACGATCTCGGCGGCATGGGGCGCGTCGGCGAGATGAATGTGCAGGGACTGGTAGTGGCTGCGGGTGGACGCGTGGGACTTGTGCCAAAGCGGAACACGGAGGTCGGCGCCCGCCTCCGACCGTGCATCGGCGAAGCAGATGATGGATGTTCCCTCGAGGAACTCCCGGAGGAGATTCCCGAAGTACGGAGTGTGGATCATGGCTGCGGCGTGCTCGAGCTCCCCTTCGAGCCCGACCACAGCGGCCTTGCCGAAAGCCTCGACCGTGCTCGGATCGCCGAGCGCCGCGAGGAGGCGGTCACTCAGCAGCTTCGCGACCATCGGAGCGATGCGCTCCGTGGCCGGCTGCAGGTCGGCGAGCGGTGCATCGGCAATCCAGGGGTTTGCGATGATCGCGATGCAGCTGGCCTGCCGGATCACCGCGGGCACGGCCTTGCCGCCGTCCATCAGGATCTCGTCGACCGAGGTGACCACCTTGCGCAGGCCGATGTCCACGCTCTGACGGGAGCTCGCACGACCCACAGACGATGCCGGGGCGGTCGTGATCGTCATGCGGATGCCCCCGCGTCATCGACCGACTCCGGGCTGGTCGTTGCCGACCGGTCAACGCGAAGCGCCGCGCGGCTCGAGGCATCGACATGAGTCCGCATGGCGAACTCCGCGCCGACGTGGTCCTTGGCGAGGATGGCCTCGACGACGAGTCGGTGTTCGACATTCGATGCGGCCATTCGCCCAGGCTGATCCAGCGTTCGTAGCACGATGCGGTGATAGGCGAGCTGGTTCATCAGCCGCCCGTAGTGCTCGACGAGCTTCGAGTTGTCCGCGCCCGTCACGATCGTCCAATGGAACTCGTGTACTAGGCGCGCATACTCAGTGGCGTCACCGGCGGTGACCGCCTTCTCGCTGCGCTCGATGTTGCGCTCGAGCACAGCCGCCTCGGCGACTTTCCCTCGACGGGCGAGGAGGCCGGCCGCCAGGCCCTCCAGTGACTCCTTGATCTGGAAGAGCTCGATGATCTCGCGGGGCGTCGGATACCGCACGAACGTGCCTACGCGCGGCTGGATGTCGACCAGGCCCTCGATCTCGAGTTGCTTGAGCGCCTCTCGGATCGGAGTCCGGCTCACACCGAACTCCTGGGCCAGCACGATCTCCGGCATGATCTCTCCGGGTCCGTACGTGCCGTCGGTGACGAGAAGGCGTAGCCGCGCCAGCAGAGATGGACTGTTCTCTGCCGGCCGGTTGGGGAGCCGCTCTGGCATCTGTTGCATACATGAAACATACGTCATCGCAGGAGTTGCGTCAAAGGCGAGATTCGAGATGTCAACGATAATGCCGTTATTCCGCACCTGGATCCGGATAACTGACGAGGCACTTGACGGATCTCGCTCCTGGCTCTACCGTTTCTTGCATGCAAGACATCAAGGATGCTGTTCGCGACGCTTGGGCGGCGGCGTGGGATCGCGGCGAGTTTGCCGCATTCCGAGAATTGGTGACGCCCGACTACACCCGTGAGAGCAACGCATCCGGAAGGACGGTCTGCCTGGAGGAATTCCTTCGCGAAGTGACGGAAGTCCGCGCGGCGTTTCCCGATCTCCACACCACGATCGACCGCATCCTGCACGACGGCGACTCACTCGCGGTGTTCTGGACTTCGGAAGGAACGTTTAGCGAACAACTCGGTTCCGTTCCTCCGACCGGCCGCCGAGTTGTCACCCATGGCTGCAACATCGCCACCCTCGTGAATGGCCGCATCAGTGCAGAGCGTGTCACGTGGGATTCGAACGAGCTCCTCCGCCATGTCGGGCTCCCCTCCCTCCCCTCCGCCTTCGAGTCATCCGATGAGCCGACCACACCATCCGCAACTCCGCGCGAGATGCTCAAGGCGTTCAACAGGCAGTTCGTCTCCGGGGTGACCGTCGTGACGACCTGCGACGCCGACGAGCGCCCGCGCGGTCTGGCCGTCAGCTCGTATACCTCGGTGTCTCTGGATCCTCCTCTCGTGCTGGTCTGCATTCAGAAGACGTCATCGACGCATCCGGAGTTCTTCCGCTCCTCGCATTTCGGCGTCAACATACTCTCGAGCAAACAACGCGACACGCTGGCGCTGTTCGCGTCCAAGGCGCCGGACAAGTTCGAGAACGTCGCGTGGCATCAAGGTCCGCATGGCAGCCCGCTGATCGATGGGTCGTCCGCGGCGATCGAGGTCGAGATCAAGGAACGCTTTCAGGCGCTCACGCACACCGTGCTCATCGGCCGGGTCCAGCACGCCGAATCGGGCGATGATGCCCCGGTGCTCTACAAAGCAGGCAAGTTCTATGACGGTCGCAACCTCCGTGAACTTCGACAACCACCGGGCTACCCCGATCCGGTCCACCAACAGTCGGCGCTGGCGCGCACGACGAACCCGCAACCATCTCCAGAAGGACAATCATGACTGAGAGCGTTTCCCCCGATCGGACGCCCGCATACGGCGCATCTCTGCGGAAGGTCGAGCCCTATGGCACCGAGGAGATCCCTGACAGCGAGAGGCATGGCCACCCGCGATCGCAGTTCACGCTGTGGTTTGCCGCGAACATGGTGCTCGCCGTGCTCGTCTCGGGCTTCTTCTCTGCGTCGTTCGGCCTCACGGTCTTCGAGGGACTGAGCGCAGTGGCCGTCGGCAGCCTCGCCGGCTCCCTCGTCATGGGGGTGCTCGCCGGAATCGGCACCCGCCTCGGCGTGCCGCAACAGGTGCAGGCACGCGGGCCAATGGGCTACTTCGCGAACTTCGTTCCGATCGCACTCCTCACCAACGTCTCCGCGATCGGCTGGGTCGCGGTCAACACGGTCTTCGCAGTCATCGCGCTCCAGGTGCTCGTCGACATCCCGTTCTGGGCCGGTGCGATCATTCTCTTCGTCCTTCAGTCGCTGTTCGCGATCTGGGGACACAACGTGATCCACCTAGTCAACAAGATCGCCAGCGCGGTCCTCGCCGTTCTGTTCGCCGTCATCACAGTGCTTGCGCTCACCAAGGTGGACTTCGGCAGTTCGGTCGCGGAAAGCCTCGCCCCCTCCGAGGGCGGGTTCGCAAGCTGGATCACCTTTGCCGGCTTCTTCTTCGCCTACGTGATGACCTGGACCCCGTTCGCCTCGGACTTCTCGCGATACCTCCCCCGCACCACGTCGCACGCCCGAGTCGTCGCGTATACGTCGGGTGGCAGCTTCCTCGCCATGCTCTGGCTCGGCGGCGTCGGTGTGCTCGTGTCCAGCTTCGCGGGCTCAATGGGTGCGATCGAAGCGGTGGCCGAGCTGACCGGCAACTGGTCGTGGCTCGCAATGGCGACCGTCGTGCTATCGACCATTCCCGTCAGCGCGATGAACCTCTACGGGGGAGCCTTGTCCCTGCTGACCATCCGGGTCCCGGTCGGCCGCAAGACCGGCGTCGTGATCACCGCGGTCCTAAGCCTCGGTGTCACCCTGCTCATGCAGACCAACCCATACGGCAGCTTCTACGACTTCCTCCTCCTGCTGGCCTACCTGGTCGTGCCGTTCAGCACCGTTCTCCTGCTGGACTACTTTCTCCGGACCCGGTCGATGGGTGAAGCGGCCGTCGCTGAGCTCTTCGACACCCGCCGCTTCGTGAGCTGGGGCTTCTACGCCTGGGGAATCGGCTGCGTCGTCTCTGCGATGTTCTGGACGACCAACCTCTGGACCGGACCGCTCGCCCCGCTCGTGGCCGGCTGGGGGGATGTCTCGTACTACATCGGAGCTCTGACGAGCACGATCGCGTATCTCTCGATTTACTACTTCACCCGCCGCGGCACCCGCTCGACGGACACCTTCGCTACGCCGAGCACCGAGCGGGTGCCCGACGCTCCCGTCCCCGTCGCGCCGGAAGGTGAGCCGACGCGATGATCACCCCTGCAGGCGCGCCGTCACTCTCCCTGGCCGAAGCCACACTCGCTGTCATCGACATGCAGGTCGCCTTCCGCGACAAGCACAGCGATTGGGGGATCCCCCGCTACGCTGAGGTCGCGGCGCGCATTGCACTTCTCGCCGAGCGCTTCCGCGAGCGGGTCCTCTGGACGAAGTTCATCCGCGACCCGCTCGAGGCGGGCGTGTGGTCTGACTACTACGACCGCTGGTCGGCCTTCCGCGTCGACTCCGACTCCGCGCTGTGGGATCTGACCTTGACGCCGGAGCCGGGTCAACCGATAATCTCGTCATCCAACTTCTCGAAGTGGGGACCGGATCTCGCCTCCCACGTGCCCCTCGGGGCCCCGCTTTTGCTGTGCGGCGTAGCCACGGACTGCTGCGTACTCGCCACGGCGCTCGGCGCCGTCGACGCGGGCAGATCAGTCGTTCTAGTAACTGACGCGTGCGCGGCAATCGACGACGACGCCCAGCAACAGACGCTGCGCCTGCTCAGTCTCCTCGCGCCCATGGTGACACTCACGACAACCGCCGCCGTACTGGAAGGCGGTTGACTCGGTCCGGCCGGCAGATCGCTCACCCTCCCCGTTGATTGAGATGTTCCGCGACGTAGCGTCGATTTCATCTCAGCGACTGCCAGGGGTTTGCTGTCGGCGCCGGACATCGTACGAACCGCCCCATCGACGCTCACCGCGTCGAGTTGCTGGTCCCGGACCCCACCCACTCAGTGGTGGTCGAGGGAGTTCGTTCGGGATCGTCGATCGAACGCGGTCGACCGCACGATTAGGGTCGTTCACTCATGCGCTCGGACTCGCTGCGACGTGCCAATTGGTCATGGTTAGTCTCAGTCGCTCCCGCCGAACGGTCCGATTCTCGCCATCTACAGCCCGGCAACCGGCACAAAACCGGCACAACTTGGTCGCGGTCGCCAACTGGACAACAGAAAAACCCCAGTTTACCTGGGGTTCTTCGGTAGCGGGAGCGGGGCTTGAACCCGCGACCTCACGATTATGAGTTGGTTCACGCGGGCTGGTTAGTGCTAGTTGGTCTCAGTTGGCCGCCAGAATCCGCGGGTCGAGTGCTGGTTAGTCCCGGTTGATCCTCGTCGGTTTCACCCGAGCAACCGGCACAAGACCGGCACAACGCCTGGCTGCGGAGCAACCGGACAAAGTTGGGCGCTCCTGGAGCAGACATACGTCTCCTCGAACCGGACAGGGCATTGCCCGCACGGTGTGAACGCAAGCGGATGCATTGCGTGTCGGCGACAAGGTCGTGTTCACCGGCTTCGACCGGAGAGAGCGTGAACGGGCTCGGCTGGAGCGTTGGACTCAGGAGCTTGGCGTTCGCGTGCTTGGGACCGTCTCCGGCCTCACCGCGATGCTCGTGAGTGACGGCTCCTTCGCTGGGGGCAAGCTCGCGCGAGCACAGGAACTGGGAACCCGCGTCGTTGACCCCGAGAACTACGCCATCCTGGTCAAACATCTCCAACCAGCCAAGTCGCAGCGCCCAAGCCGAAACGAGCCGCTGCAGCGAGCACGACCGTCGTCGCTGGGAACACTCGAGTGACGGCCCAAACGACCACCGCTCCCGGAGCGATCCGGGCATGGGGCATCGAGAACGGCTACGCCGTCGGCATTCGCGGCAGGCTCTCGGCGGAGCTCGTTCAGGCCTGTGAGGCTGCGCTGCTCGATGCGCAGACGGAGAGTACGGGTGCGTAGGGGGCACTCTCGGTACGTGGCGGCCGTCGACTGAAAGGATGCCCTGCGCTCGGCCCGCTATAGGTATCAAGTCGATCGGCGAACTTCGGGAACGCACGACGGTCCGCATACGAACTGGGCGTGTCGGCCCCGACCGATTGACCAATGGCGCCAAAAGTGGCACCATTGACTTGTGGCTGGCGTCCAGCATATCGAGCAACACGCGAGAGATTCGCCGACAGGAGTGAGCTTCAGTGACGCCGTGAAGCTCGCGACGTACTACTTCGGCGAACCGCGCAAAGGAAGCGGAAGCCATGTGGCGATCTTCAAGATGCCGTGGGCGGGCGACCCGCGCATCAACCTGCAGAAGGGTCCGGGCGGCAAGGCCAAGCCCTACCAGGTGAAGCAACTGATATCTGCGATCGACAAGAAGAAGGAGATGGACGAATGACCACGATCGAAGCGTCCGTCACGCACTACCGATACGCGGTGCAGTGGTCGGCCGAGGACGAAGAGTTCGTCGCGACCGTCGCAGAGTTCCCATCTCTCTCGTGGCTAGCCGATGATCAAGTCAGCGCATTGACCGGACTGGAAGAACTGGTTCAATCGGTCATCAGCGATATGCGCAACTCAGGAGAGGAAGTCCCCGAGCCTCTGGCCACGCGCACGTTCAGTGGTCGACTCAACCTTCGTGTGACTCCCGAGCTCCATCGAAGGATCGCCCTGGAAGCACTCGAGCTAGGCAAGTCCATCAACAAGCACGCGTCCGATCGACTCGCTGCCGGCTAACGAATCTAGCGGTGGCCCGACGCGGGCGCTGTGTGGGCGGTGTCCGTGAAGCAAGCGCATCGCGCGTAAGCGGATCGTCCGTGCGTCGTCTGGGGACCGGCGGGCGGGCCATTCCCGGGGTGGGGCGCTCCGACCTACTCCCGTCCAAGCAGCGCCACTACGATGCGGGCATGCCGATGCTTCGAGCCGTGGTCGTGCCGGGGCTCGGCGCGATCGCCGTGTTGGCCGCGGCGGGGCGGGTGGTGCGGCTCCTCGGCGGCGACGACCCACGCGAGGACCGGGCCGTGCGTGCGCTCCAGGACATGTTCGGCCACAGGCCGGACGACGGCGATCCCGCCATCGCGACTAACCCCGCCGACCCGACTGGGCCACGCGAGCCGATCGACCGGGTCACCGAGCCGCTCTCGTGGTACTCCGGCGTGCCGCAGACCATCGCGAGCGGGGCGATCTGGTGCGGCGTCACCTGGATGTTGACGCGCGACCGGCGCTCAGCGGTCGCCCCTGCGGCGGTTCTCGCGCTCGAGACCGCGTGCTTCGTCGCATCCGCGGCGTTCGTGGGACGGCCACGACCCGAGGGGGTGTGGCGCCCGGAGCAGCCGCACGCGACGTCGTCGTTTCCCTCCGGGCACACGGCGGCGGCCTTCGCGCTCCACGGCACGCTCGCCGACCTGCTCGACAGCCACGGCGCCCGTGGCGCGCGGCTCCTCGGCCCCCTCCTTCGGTACGGGGTCCCCGGAGCGATCGCCTTCTCGCGGCTATACCGCGGCCAGCACCACATCTCAGACACCGTCGCAGGCGCCATGCTGGGACGGTGGAGCGCCGCTGTGGTGCGCCGGGAGCTGATCTCGTCGTAGGCGGGCGGGACGCCCCCGCCCTACGACCGCGCAGGTCTGGCAGGTCGCCCGTTTACCGATCCTCATACGCGCAGCGACCGACGGAAGGCCCTGATCGTGCACACCGCGTGAACGGGGCCGATGCTAGTCGGCGGTCCTGCGCTCCTCGGCAATGTCTAGCCGGCGGTGGAGCAAACTGGCTAACGCGAGGAATTCCAGCGTGGTTTCGGGGTCGAGCTCGCGGTGAGGATCATGCGCTTTCGGATTTCGGACCGCAGCGATAGCGCCACGGAACAGGTGCATGAACCCGGTCTGTTGGTCCTTACCCGACTGACCCGAAGCGGTCGACAGATCGAGGCGCGGATGGTTTGCGCTGAAGGCTTGGGTCATCAGCCCATCGCCGCTCAGATCAAGTCCTGTCAGCTGCCGAACTCGATGCTCGAGCGTCTTGAACGCCTCCAGCTCGGCATGGAAGTAGTTTCCTTCCCCAAACAGCCGACCGGCGGCCGCTGCGACGACAGGATGCATTGAGGTCAGATCAATGGCGTGGGCGAACTCGCCGGTCGGCGACTGGGGTGCGGATACGGATGCGGCTGAAGATTGGGAAGACACGATCGATTCTCGGATCGCGTTCATCATCGCCGCCGCAGTCTCATCGTCGCGGGAGTAGACCGTGACGTCGGTCCCCGACCCGATGGTCGACACGCGAACGCCGGCAATCGACGTGTCGCCCGGCGCTCGGTGGGTGATGGCGCCATATGAGAAGGAATCGACTCCCTTCGAGATCGTGTCCACGAACGACTCGAACCCCTGAAAGGTTCTGCCGGAGCTGCCTCTCGTCGTACGCATCTCGTAGTCGGTGACGAGGAATCCCTTCGGACAGGGCAGGGCGCCACGCGCAACACGCAGAGTCGGTACACCGGCGGCGAAGGGGAACCGCTCGTCGAGCTTGATGATGTCGTTTCGCGCCACGCAGTCATTGAATCAGTCGAGGCGGCAGAGATGGGTGAACCGGATGCCGGCGACGCTTCACTCTGTCCTCAAGAGCAAGTGGGTGGCAAACCACTGCTCAGCCCTCACCATGGGGTTCACGAGGGGCTCCCACAGCACCTGCGACTCGTACAGCGACTGACTTTGTTCGTACTGTGGTCGTTCTGTGGCGCATTCGCGCCACAGCCACCCGCCGCCGTACGGCCCTCGCCCGTAAGGTGCTTCACCGTAACCGACCGCCATCGCAACGTGGCGGCCTCGGTGCTCGGCCTCACCTCGGGCATATACGAGCCCCACGATGTTCTGCCGTTCTGCGTCGTCGGCCGCCCACTCGACTTGACGCAGCCCGCTAACCCCAAGTAGTGACCAGAGCGAATATAGCGCTGACCCCGCCAGGTTGGTCTTCGCCAGTATGGTCACCTCGTCGCCCGAGGCGATGGCTTCGCTCAACTCCTCGATGGCCATCCGCATTGCTGCCATTCGAACCTCCGTCGGATTGCTGCTCGGCTCGGGGCTCATGTCCGCGAGCGTAGCGGGCGCCGCAGCCCAACCGGGGCGACGGTGGCCATCTAACAGTCGCGCCTTCAGTGGGTCGCCGAGCGCGCCCAGGCGGGTCGCCGGTCGCGTCCAACGATGGCAATTCGCCGCAGTCCCAAAGGCCAAGGCAGACGCCAAAGCCACGAACATCCAGCCACCGATAGGGTCCAACTGTGGATGCGACTGAAGTGGGCGTGCTGGTCGCTGGTATCGGCGCGTTCGCCGCGGCTGGGGCCTGGGCAGCCGCCGCGTACGCCAACCGGTTCCAGCGCTCGTGGTTGGTCGAGCCGCAGGATGAGCAGTTCGTCGTCTTTCTCGTGCGCAACAACACCCGTCGCCCCGCAGACCTGCTTCAGACGGAGGCGCTACCGCGCGTCCCCGGTGATACCCCGTACTTCGATCTCGACACCCCGCAGATCGCACGCGTCATGCCCGACGAGACTTTCGGTGTGCGCCTGATGAATGCACGTTCAATCAAGATCGAGTGGAGTCGCAAGCCGTGGTGGAAGTTCGGTGCGCGGAAGTTGTACTCGGGCGAATGGTCGCTTCCGCTGAAGTACAACCGACCCGCCCGCAAACCGACATTGTGGGAGCGGCTGCTGCGCCTCTAATCACCGGCGTCGGATGCTGGCCTCGTACCTAAGTCGGTCAGCTGTCGGGCGCAATTGTGGCGCTGTCGGACTGTGATGCTGGGTAGCTCGCGACGCGGCGCCACCTTCTAGGAGCACCGCCTCATGGGACCGGAGGCTCCTCCTCACTCGTGCTCGCGAGTCCACCCGGTGCCGTGCGTTCAGCCGCGGGGATGAGCACGACCAACACGAGCGCGAACACAATGGTGGTGACTGCGAGCAACATGAGCGCCAGCTCGATATAGGTCATCGGCACAGACGACTCTCGTGGGATGGCGATGAAGAGTAGACCGAGTAGCTCGATGAGAACCATCGCTGTGGCTAGAACTCTCATGGCGTAATGAGCCCCAACTAGTTCGCGTCGGCTGGGCGGCGTCCGCGCGTCGGAAAACGGCCGAACGAAGATGATGGCGGAGAAGCGGGCTTCAATGACGAGCGCTAGAGCAAGCACAGGGATGATCTGGACGACTGCTTGCCAGAATGCCGAGGTGCGTTCGGGGTCCATGCGTCGAGGCTATGAGCCGGGTTACCGTGATTGGCTTCAAGCCGCATGGGAGACTCTCCCGCGGCGTGACCTGCCTACGCGGATCCACATACGGGCAGTGCGCGCAGACGGCTCCGCTTCGTGCATCGCACACGAGCTGTCGGCCTGATATCCTCCCACCGATCGGGACTTCTATGGCGTTCCCGTCAACGGAGAAGCGTGACGGGGAGGTCTGTCTGTGTGTCACGCCCGTTGATGTGCGCGTACGCCAAGATGGTGCCTTCTTCACCGAGACCGAGGCTGGCGTCGTTGAAGTGCGCCACGACAGCATCATCGGTAACGCTCACCGAAGAAGCGTCGTAGTTGGCCTGCGTCGCGCTGGCGTTGTCGAATATCCACGCCGTGACCGCCTCACCGAATCGAACGCCGAGCCGCTTGCCGCCGTTCCCCGTCGGGTCGTAGTAATACAGGCCGTATCCGAAGAACTCGATGTCGCTTGCTTTGCCTGGTTCTCCGAGCCCCCATGTCACGGTGATGATGTCAGTCCCTACCTCGGCGAGCACTGACGTAACGGTTCGCGGGACCGTCTCATCCCTCATTTGGCGTGCCTCCAAGTGCTCAGGCGGCCGGCTCGGCGGCAAGGACGACCGCGGCGATCTCGTCCGCGATCTCGGCGATGGTGCTGGTCGCGGTCGTGCGAGCGATCTTGTCAGCGAGCGACGGCGACTCCTGTTCTACCTCATCCTTCGAAATCTCGTGCCAGATCGGGAGCATCCGCTGCTTGCCGGCTACTGAGAGCCCGACGATTCCATCGAGTTCGTACTGCGGCCAGCCCTTCGCGAAGAACGACTTCGACATGACCACGATCCCGAAGGACGAGTGCGCGAGGCCGTAGTCGATCTTGCGTCGGAGGCTGTCGCCGATTCGGAGCTCGCCCTTGTCAAGCCAGACCTTCAGGCCACGCTCGGTGAGCGCGTCGTGCAGCGGGATAGCGACCGCTGCCTTATCTTCGCTGGCGTGGGAGATGAAGACGTCCCAGGTCTGGCCGTTCTCATCGGGCGTAAGTCGCCCTGGAGGCTCGGAGCGAATACCCGCGAGTGACGGCTGAGGCGCACTGCGCGCGACTGGAAGTGCCGCCGGAATGACATTCACCGAGAACTGGACGTTCCGAGCGGCGAGTCCCCATAGGTCGACCGTGACGTACCAACTCCCGGTCGAAGGCACGACAATTCGGAACGGAGTCTGCGTTACGAGTCCGCCGCCGTGTCGACGATACGAGCGACCTGCCTTGTAAGCGTTGAAGTTCGTCGGATCGAGCAGCTGCACGTTGGCGCCAGTGCTGAGCTTCACCACGATCGTCGATCCTCGTTCGAGGCGATTCCAATGTGTCTGATGGAACGGGAGCTTGATGTTCACGCCGCGATCTCCTTCTGGCCGAGGTCGAGTTGGTAGACGGTGACGATCAGTGATGCCATGAGCATCACAGCGACGATGCAGTTGCGTTCGTTGACTTGGTCTTCGCCGAGGCGGTGTGACACCACATGGCGCGTGAGGTGGGCAGGGCGCGGCTTGCCCGAGAGCGGGTTCCAGTCGTCGTAGAACAGAACGAGCGGTGCGCGGGTCGCCTGCTCGAGCATCCGGGCGTACGGCGTTTCCATTGTCAGGATGTGATGCTTGGCGACCCGTTGTCGATCGCTGACCCAGTGGAGGGACTCGACGATGCTGTGCACTACTTGCACCGCGGAGATAGCGCCGACCTTCCAGAAGCCGTTTCGGCATGCGCCGAGTACCTCGCGGGCGATCGAAAGGATCGGATCCAGAACGGGATCGGCGAGGTCCTCGAGCCATTCCGAACAGTCGTCGAGGATCTCGTCGCGGTGCCGGATGAGCACCTCTGACCGTTCGTCGCCAGCTGACGCGTCGAGGAGGAGCGTAAGAACTTCGCTTCTGGGTACCCATGCGGCAGGGATGCCGTCGCGGTTCACCATATCGACGAGCTCGGGAAGGTTCTCGTGGGTGTCATCGGGCCAGTTGTCTGGAACGCGCAGCGGCCTCGTGATGGAGTCCCAGTCGAGCGAGCGAAACATCTCGAGGATGGGCTGCAGCGTTGCCGTGAAGTCAATCTGCGGCTGGAGCGCCTCAAGCCAGTCCGTGCGGATCCCGCTGAGTACCCTGGAGTAGTCCGGCAGCCCAGCGAGCAGCGATTCTTGTGCGCGGAGGATCTCGGCGATGCCGGTCTGTTGCATGAGTGACGCGTAGTCGAACTTGGGCATCACGCCAGAAATGTTCAACGACGGCACGAGCGTGTCGATCTTCGGGAGGATGCTCTGCACATTGGCAATCGCCGAAAGTGCAGAGGTGTCGATCTTCGGCATTAGCGATGCGATGTCGAAGGCGGGCATGAGCGCTGAGAGGTCGATCTTCGGCATCGCGGCCGTGTATGCATCCAGCACGGACTGTGCGTTGTTCGCGAGCGCGGGAGAGATGCCGACGATGCTGTTCGTCGCCGGCTCGTTTTCACCGTCACCCGAGACGACAATCACCGTGGATGCCACCTGGAACCTCCATGCCTTGTAGCGACCCCCGGATCGGGTGTCTCCATCAAGCGCGAGTTAGAGGGCCACAAGACTATTGGAGCACCAACCTCCCACATCGCGCGGCGACACTCCGGCTGAGTCCAGGAATGTTCGATTCTCCGTGGGGAATGAGCAAAGAGAATTGAGACTTCTGTCCTCCAGTGCCAGCTCAGTCATCTGCTCCTCATCAGGGCGACGTGTGGAGGAATCCACTACGCGGATCATCCGCCGCATCTGACGAGAAGGGCTCACCCATGAGTGCGATTGAACTATCTGAGGGACCCATATCCTCAGCCCTCCTGCGTGTACCGTCGCCATTGTGACCGCAGACGAGATCGTTGCCAATCTTGACCGCCTTCTCCCCGAGCAAGAGCGCGTATTGGCTCAGGCAGCGCGCAACGCCGAGATGGGGATCAAAGGGAACTCTGCGGTCTACCGAGCATTCACCGACCTCGACTTCTTCGCGCTCACTGTCGACTATGACATTCGGGTGCTATTGCGGAGTCTGCTCGCCCATCCTCAGAGTCGACTCACGGCCGAGAAGTTCTTGGTCCTTGCCCTCGAGGAGGCCGATGAATCGGTGGACAAGATGATCAATCGGCTTATAGGCGCGATCCGGCGGGCAGGGCCGGATGACCCTGCCCATGATGCCTTCGACTTCGAGGTCGTTCGAGCGGCCAAGGTCGAGTTCGACAACGCGATGGCATCCATGCGTGCGGACACTGACTTCACCCAGACGCTCCGCCTCATCCGCAACACCGTCTCTGCCCACATCGTCGGCGACGAGGTTGGCATTCAGAACGGTGTCATCTGGGTGCTCACGCGAGAGAACGTTCCGCGGAACGCGGAAGGGGTCATGCGGAGCCAGGTTGTCTTCTACGCGACCGGAACGCTTTCCGCGCTAAACGGTCTATCCCGGGCATTACGGAGCGCGGTGAAGTCTGGCGGTGACGGCTGACGTACTCAGCGTCGACGCATAATCACTCGGTCGGACCCGCGAAGATCGGTTAGCTAGCGAACGGTCTCGGTGTGGAAGTCGGTCCGATCGCGATGAGTTGCCGATGCTCGGAACGGAACCATCTGTTGCTGAAGTCCAGATTTGGCACGCTCATTCGAACGCCGGTTTCGCCGTCCGTAGGTCTCTCCTTTCCCGCCATTTGATCGCGAGCTCGTCGATCAAGAGGGGAGAGAACGTGACCTCAGCCCGAGGGCGATCATCCTTCCAAGGTGCCATCGTCGTGAGCGTGAGCCCGCCCTCGCTGAAGTTCCGCTCGCCGATCATCGCCGCAGAGTCGGTCATGAATCTAACCGCGTCATCGATTGTGGAGAAGACGACTTGAGCCACATATAAGTGGCTGTAGCCCTGACGGGGCGCAAACCGATCAGCGTCTCCTTGGCAGGAGAACTGTGTCACCAGGCCTTCCGCCCAAATCGCGACGAGCAGGTCCCGGATGCCCTCATCAACTTCAATTCCGTCGACATCCACTTGCACGTGTTCTGGCCCGGGATCTGGGTCAAGCAGATCGAATGCCCCATGCCGCTCATCGTCACGACCGCGCCGATACCCATTTAGGTAGCCCTGTTTGAACTGGTCGCGGAACCCTCCGGACCGTGCGCCCCTCTCGCGTGCACGTTGCTCGCGGGTCAGTGCCACCCGCTCTTCGATCAGTCTCCTAAGAATCGTCCGCTCCGTTCGACTGGGTGGCTGCGATCCTATGGTGCGACACCGACATGGCCGGGATCTGCGCGTATAGCCGTCGTTCATTGATTCGGTGTCAGCGTTCGCGGTGACGAAAAGGCGCCTCGCCAAGCGCGCGACATCTGACCGGGAGTTGACGCGCATCACCCTAAGCTTCGAGCATTGACGAGGGGGGAACGATGGGCTTCTGGTCGACACTTTTCGGCAAGGGGAGGGAAGTGGCCGCTTCTTCGCCGGCACCAGTGCGCGAGCTCAATCCGCGGTGGGGTGAGATCGAGGTACAGGGAGAGAGCTTCCGCCGGGACGCCGTGCGTCGCCTGTTCGAGAAGCTCGGGCTGCCCGAGGGTGGAGTGACCCAACAGACCGCACACCTCGTACCTGAGCCCTCGAATCCGTATGACCGGAACGCCATCAAGGTGGTCATCGGTGGGTGGCACATCGGCTACGTACCGAACGAGCTCAGTGCCGAAGTGGCCACGGTCTTGGGCGTGGGCCAAGGTGTCGCGCCGGTGCGGGTATGGGCGGACCCCAAAGACGGAACCTGGCGGGCACGAGCCACGCTGTTCCCGTCTGCGGTGGAGCCTGATCGCGACTTCGCACAGGAGCAGCGGGCCGCTGTGCATGTGCCGGATGAACCCGACATCATCTCGCCAACGATGCTTACCGTGTCAGAGCCGACGGACCTACGGTCACTGGACTCAACACGCATGCGGATCAAGGGCATCGGGAACTACGTCGGCTGGAAGGAAAGACGCGCAGTCGGTGGCACGAAGTACGTTCTCGTACGCGAGCCTGACAACCCGCACGATTCCTGCGCAGTGCTGGTCCTGAGCAACGGGCGAAAGGTCGGTTACGTCTCTGCCGCTAGAGCGAAGATCCTCGCACCGCTGTTCGACAGCCTCGGGTCCGCCGGCTATCTGGTGGGTGGGACCGGACCTTCAGACGAGAGTGTTCAGCTTTGGGTCGACATCCCGAAGGCTGACGTGTTGCGAGCATTCGTGAAGTCTCGATCTTCCTAACCAACTCGTGCGTCCGGCGCGCGATGGCCGGTCCTCTTGCGCACCCCCGCCGGTGGCGAACCGCAACAAACGCCGCACAAGTGGCTGGCGTCGCAGAGATCCCGCCCACGAAAGTGCCCGATGGCCGTACGCCATACGCGGCGCCGACTCGACCGAGGAACTCGAGCGTTGACCTCCGCGTGGAACCTCACGATTACGGTCGTTCTCTCGTGGGTCGAGACTCGATCCGAAGTGCCAGTTAGTCGCAGTTGGTCGCAGTCGCTCTCGCGGAGAGGTTCGATTTCCGCCACTTACGACCCAGTAACCGGCACGAGACCGGCACAACCGGTTAGCGCTCGCTAACCCGACAACAAAAAAACCCCAGCTGACCTGGGGTTATTCTGTAGCGGGAGCGGGGCTTGAACCCGCGACCTCACGATTATGAGTCGTGCGCTCTCACCAACTGAGCTACCCCGCCGCACGGCATCCGGGTCACGAAGATCGGATGCTGCGAGCCCCGAGTCAGGATTGAACTGACGACCCCTTCCTTACCATGGAAGTGCTCTGCCACTGAGCTATCGGGGCGTGCTCGGACGAGTCCGGGCACACGAGAAGAGAATACCAGAGCCGCGGCATCCGTCTGAATCGAACGTCACCCTCCGGCGTGCTCGCGCAGCCACTGGATCGGGTCGACCGGAGTGGTGCCGCCCACGAGGATCTCGAAGTGCGTGTGTGCGCCGTAGGAGCGCCCCGTGTTGCCGGTGCGGCCGAGGATCGTGCCGACGGTGACCTGCTGCCCCGCCGTGACCTGGAGCGATCCGTACTGCATGTGCGCGTAGTGGCTCGAGACGAGCTGGCCGTCGATCTCGTGGTCGACGATGACGTGCACGCCGTAGGCGCCGCCGGAGTTCGTCGCCACGCGCACCACGCCGTCCGCGATCGCCTGGATCGGCGAGCCGGCGCCCGGGGTGAAGTCGGCGCCCTCGTGCATCCGGCCGGAGCGCATTCCGAAGCCATAGCTGATCGGCACGCCCACCGCGAACGGCCACTGGATCGCCGCGTTCGGGTCGTTGACGAAGAAGTTCGAGACGTTCGAGATGCCGGACTGGTGGGCGATCTCGGTCATCGTGGTCGTCGCGTAGTTCTCGGTGCGGGTCAGCGCCACCTCTTCGACGCCGGCCGGCGCCACGTAGGCCTGGATCTCCGCCTCGGGGATCTCGAGGTGTTCGGTCTCGGCGGGTGCGAGGACCGAGATCGGCATGCCTCCCGTGCCCACCGCGGCGACGGCTTCGGCGGGCGTCGTCATGCCGACGGTGAGGAGGCCGACGACGCCCATCACACCCACGGAGAACGAGGCGGCCGTCAGCCGCTTGAGGGCGGCCGCACGGTTCGGGCGGCGCCGGGGGGCGACATGGATGGGCTCGGCGGCATCCGCGTCCGCTGCGTCCGCTGCGACGGGAGCCTGCACCGGGGTCTCGCCGGTGAAGGAGAAGAGGCGCGAGGCTGCTTCGAACTCGTCGATGTCGGATGCCGTCGGCCGAACGTCCCCGTCGGCCTCGGCGTCGAAGGACTCGGCGACGAAGGACTGTGCGTCGCCGTAGTCCTCGAGCGGTGCGGTATCGACCGGCGGAGCCTCGACGACGGGCTCGAGGAGCTCGAACGGCTCGGCGGGGGCGACGACGGCGTCGGGCAGCGCGGGCGCGGTGGCGGTCGCCTCAGCGGCTTCCGTCCGAGCCGCGGAGGGCTCCGCCGGAGCGGGCGTCTCCGCAGGAGCGGGCGTCTCCGCAGGAGCGGGCGTCTCATCGGCGAGGAGCGGGACGATGACCGGCTGCTCGGCGGTCTGCGTGACGCGGCGCGCGCGGCGGCTGAGCGGCGCGGCGGGCGCGGGCACGGCCGGCGCGGCTGCCGGAGTCGCGCGGACGGGCTCCGGGACCACCTGCGCGACGTGAACCGAGGCGGCGGTCGCGGCGACGGCGGCAGCGGCGACCTCGGCGGTCGACGGCGACGCGGGCGCGGCTGACTCGGACGGCACATCGGCGGGGGCAACCGATGACGGAGTCGCCGGGGCGACGGCATCCGTCGTCTTGTCGACAGGGCGATCCCAGATCACCGCTGGACGCTCGGGCCCGGCGGCCCGGCGCCGCAGTTCGGCGCGCGATGCCCCGAGGGTCTCCGACGACGCCTGGACAGGCGTGGGGGAGGTCCGGCTGGAACGGCGCGTGGGCGCAGACTCAGCCATCGGGGCGTCAAAGGGCAATGCGCGAAGGGCTCTCGGGTCGTGTCGCTCGGGGGGGCAACGGTACGGTCGTCGGGCTTCCGCTCCCTCAGCCGTTCGGGCGGCGAAGGTAACGATCGGGTAAACACTACCCCGATGCTCCTGAGAATGCCATGTGGAGCCACGCCGTTTCGCGCGAGTTTGTTCGGAATCCTTCCGATCGGCGCGAATCAGGTGCCGAGAACCACCGCGAGTAGCCGTTCGAACAGTCCCGGACCCGCGGCGACGACAAGCGTGCGGCCGTGCTCGTCGGGCGCTCCGGTGACCGTGATCGCTCCCCCGGCCTCGGTCACGAGGAGCGCGCCGGCCGCATGATCCCACGGCTGGAGCCCTCGCTCGAAGTAGCCGTCGAGGCGACCGGCCGCGACGAAGGCGAGGTCGAGGGATGCCGCACCGATGCGCCTCACATCACGGGCGAGCGTCATGACCCGGGCGACCTGCGCGAGGTCGCCGGCGTGCGTGGCGGGGTTGTAGCCGAAGCCGGTGCCGAGGAGCGCGCCGGCGGGCATCGGCTCCGAGTTGACCGCGAGCCGCTCCCCGTCGAGCCAGGCACCGGCGCCGCGCGCGGCGTGGAACAGCTCGCCGCTCACCGGGTTGAGCACGGCGCCGGCGAGCGCGTTCCACTCCCCCGGCACCGGATCGCCCTCGACGGCGGCGATGCTCACCGCATACGAGGGGATGCCGTACGCGTAGTTGACCGTGCCGTCGATCGGGTCGACGATCCACGTGATGCCCGACGTACCGGGCTCGGCGCCCGACTCCTCGCCGAGGAACGCGTCGTCGGGCCGGCGCTCGGCCAGCCGGGTGCGGATCAGCACCTCGACCTCGCGATCGGCCTCCGTCACGATGTCGGCGAGCGCGGACTTCGTCGCGGCGATCGCGAGTCCTTCGCCGCGGCGGCGGCGCGCGAGCTCACCCGCCTCGCGCGCGATCTCGATGGCGACGGCTTCGAGTTCCTGGGCGAGCGGCATGGTTCCACGGTAGCGCCGGATGCCGTGGGCGGCCGTGCCGGTGACGATCCGCGATCGGCGGCTCGCCGCGGCATCCGTCCTCCCGTCCTCACGTCTCCTCGGATCGTGACGTCGCTACCGCCGACCCCGCGCAGGCGCCCGCCCAGGCGGCTAACGTGGCGTTCATGACCCACGACGTCGTGATCGTCGGCGGCGGGCACAACGCCCTCGTCGCCGCCGCCTACCTCGCCCGCGCCGACCTGAAGGTCGTCGTGCTGGAACGCCTCGGCCATCTCGGCGGCGCGGCGGTGTCGGAGCGCCCGTGGGCCGGCGTCGATGCCCGCCTGTCGCGGTACTCGTACCTGGTCAGCCTCCTGCCGCAGCGGATCATCGACGATCTCGGACTGAAGATCGACCTGCGGCGGCGGCGGTACTCGTCGTATACGCCGGATCCCGGCGACCCCACGCGGGGCATCCTCGTCGACACCGGGGATGCCGCCGCGACGGCCGCGTCGTTCCTGCGGACCACCGGCGATCCGGACGAGGCGGAGCGCTTTGCGCGCTTCACCGAGCGCCTCGCTCCGGTCGCGCGGCTGCTCTTCCCCACGGTCACCGAGCCGCTTCCGCGCCGCTCGCAGGTGCAGGCCGAACTCGCCGACGACGAACTGTGGGACGCGCTGTTCGAGCGGCCGATCGGCGGCATCCTGCGCTCGTCCCTCGCCACCGACATCGCTCAGGGCATCGCGCTGACCGACGGCCTCATCGGCACCTTCTCGTCCGCCGACGACGAGAGCCTGCGGCAGAACCGCTGCTTCCTCTACCATGTGATCGGCGGCGGAACCGGCGACTGGGACGTCCCCGTCGGCGGCATGGGGCACGTGACGGCGGAGCTCGAACGGGCCGCGCGCGCCGCGGGCGCGGAGCTGCGCACCGACGCCGACGTCACCGCGGTCACCCCCGACGGAGAGGTCACCATCGGGGGCTCCGAGACGCTGTACGGGCGGCTCGTGCTGAGCGGAGCGGGACCCGCCGTCCTCGCCCGGCTCCTCGCGGCCGGTGGCGCGCCCGGGCCGGACGCGGCCCCGCCCGAGGGCGCGCAGGTGAAGATCAACATGCTGCTGAAGCGCCTCCCTCGGCTGCGCGATGCCTCGGTCGCGCCGGAGGCCGCGTTCGCGGGCACGTTCCACATCAACGAGACGCTCTCGCAGCTCGATGGTGCCTTCGCGGTGGCCGCGGCCGGCGGCATCCCGAACCCCCTCCCCGCCGAGATCTACTGCCACTCCCTCACCGACCCGTCGATCCTCGGACCCGAGCTGCAGGCGTCCGGCGCGCAGACGCTGACGCTGTTCGGGCTGCAGGTGCCGCATCGGCTCGTCGAGGGCAGGGCGACGGATGCCGCGCGCGCGGCGCTGCAGCGAGCGGCATTGGAGTCGCTGGATGCCGTGCTCGCGGAGCCGATCGCGGACTGCCTCTACGAGGCGCCCGACGGGTCGCCGTGCATCGAGGTGCGCACGACAGCCGACCTCGAGGACTCGCTCGCGATGGCCGGCGGCGACATCTTCCACGGTGCGCTCTCGTGGCCGTGGGCCGAGGATGACGAACCGCTCGACTCCCCCGCGGCGCGGTGGGGGGTCGCGACGGCGCATCCCGCGATTCTGCTGTGCGGATCGGGCGCGCGCCGGGGCGGCGCCGTCAGCGGGCTCGGCGGGCACAACGCCGCGATGGCCGCGCTCGAGCTGCTGCGCGGCTGAGCGCGGGCTCTATCGGCGGGGCGCCCTACGGGCGAGGCGGCAGCGGCGGAGGCGGCGGGTAGCCCTCGTACCCGGCGGGCGCAGGCGGGGCCGTCGAGCCGGGAGCTTCGAAGGGCGCGGGCTCCACGACAGCCGGCGCGACCGCAGCCGGCTCCGGAGCAGATGCGCCGATGACCTGCGCGCCGGGCGACGGGAAGCCGGTGTAATACGCGTTCCAGTCGGGCGAGCCGTCGGGGAGGATCGGCAGCGGCGTGACACCGTCGACGTACATCGGCCAGGGCAGCAGCTCCTGAGACTGCTGCGCGGCGGCGCCCCGGACGGCGGTCTTCTTCGGCGCGAAGAGCAGGTTCACGAGCGGAACGAGCGCCGTGCCGACCGCGGCGAGGATCGTCACCGCCACGACGATGCGCCAGTACAGCTCGGAGAACGTGACGTAGTCGGCGGAGACGAGCGGCACGATCAGCAGCGCCGCGAGTCCGACCACCAGCGCGATGGTGATGATCGCGATCGTCTGCGTGAAGGCGGTGACGTAGCGCTGGAACGCCTTCATGTAGAGACGGATGTGGAGGAGCGCCAGCTGGATGATCAGCACGATGACGAGGAACTGCACCAGGCGCGAGACTCCGCCCCAGGAGTACCGCTCCGGCATCCAGATCAGGATCGCACCGGAAAGCAGCGCGACCACCCACCCCGCCATGCTCGCCAGCGCGAACCACGCCGGTCGTCGCGGCGCGAGATGAGCGTCGAGGATCGCCGCACCGGAGAACCCGACCAGCAGCAGGATGGTCAGGAACGCGCGGCCGACGATCCCGTTCTGGGTTCCGGTGAGCACCCACACGACGCAGACGATCGCCGCGGCGATGAGCGCGCCGATGGCGACCCAGATCGCGGCACGCAGCAGCGGGGAGGTGGCGGCGTCGATGCCCGAAGGCGCCTCGACGGCACGGGGGTCGGGCGCGGTCATGGCGGATTCCTCTCTCGCGGCGAGCTTGCGCACGCCCATCCTGTCACGCGAGGGACGGATGCCTCAGCCGACGCTTCGGCCGAGGTCCTCGACGACCTCTGCGCCGGCGAGCGCGAGCAGCGTCCGACCCGGCAGGAACAGCTTGCTGCCGCGTACGCCGCCGCCGATCACGACCTCGGATGCCGCGGCGACCGCCGCATCGACGAGGATCGGCCACCCGTCCGGCAGCCCGATGGGCGTGATCCCGCCGTACTCCATTCCGGTGAGGGCGACCGCCTCGTCCATCGGCGCGAACGACGCCGACCGCACGTCCAGCCGCCGGCGCACCACCCCGTTCACATCGGCCCGCGTGGTGGCGAGCACCATGCATGCGGCGAAGCGGACGTCGCCGCCGCGCTTCCCCTTCACGACGACGCAGTTCGCCGAGGCATCCATCGCCACGTCGTACCGCTCGCAGAACGCCGCCGTGTCGGCCAGCGACGGGTCGATCTCCACGACGCCGATCGTCGCCGCGACCACCGGGTCGAGCCTCGCGAGGGCCTCGGCGACGGGTCGTGCGACGAGCTCCGGATGCTGCAGCGCAGGCTCCGCGGTCAGGGTTCCGGTCGCTGTCCACACCATCGGCCCAGGGTATCGCCGGTCGACCGCAGTCGACCGGCGTGTACCGTTCTCAGGACCGGTCGGCCGGCACCGGGGCGGTGGGCGCGGAATGACGCGAGAGCGGACCGCCGCCGACAACCTCGGTCCTGAGAACGGTACGCGATGAATGACTGAGGGGGCCCCGCTGCGCGGGGCCCCCTCAGTCGGGCCGAGTGGCGAGTGAGGGATTCGAACCCCCGAAGTCTAAGACGGCTGATTTACAGTCAGATCCCTTTGGCCGCTTGGGTAACTCGCCAGGCGCGCACCCGACCGGCTTGTACAGTCGAGCGGAGGCGCGATCACCCATCTTACGCGTCCGATGCGCGGCGCAAAAATCCAGCCCGCACTCGGCCCTCCGCGCGCTCCGGCGCTGCCAGGTCAGG
>Ga0307505_10000416_pt1 | contig 48046 bp, 42 predicted proteins | sample 23_S_MG_FD_202183 | JGI IMG/M metagenome (GOLD analysis project Ga0307505, IMG submission 202183) | Soil microbial communities from Populus trichocarpa stands in riparian zone in the Pacific Northwest, United States - 23_S | ecosystem: Environmental > Terrestrial > Soil > Riparian zone > Trees...
TTCGGCAACGCGTATGAAGGCCGCGACGGCTTCCTTCAGGCCTTTGATGCGGCCGTGCGGAATCGCCACACCCTGGCCCAGGCCGGTGGAGCCCAGTCGCTCGCGCGCGAACAGGCTGTCGAACACCTTCGCGCGTTCGATGGACTGGTTGTTCTCGAAGATCAGACCGGCCTGCTCGAACACGCGCTTCTTGCTCGATGCAGGAAAGTCCAGCAGCACGTTGGGGACGGGCAGAAGCCGCGAAAGCCTGTTCATTCGGAGAAGGATGAGGGTAGGGCCGTGCAACGGATGCAGGCCGTGGCGGAAGGTCGCGAGAGCGGGCCGCCTGGAAAAGAAAGGCGCGGATCATACACCCGGGCTCTACGCGCCGCAGCGCCCGGCACGGGCGCCAGAACCTCCGGCGCCCTGCTGCCTATGTGGTCTTTGCGGCGGTATCTGCCCGTGTGCTGTCGTGCGTTGGCGGCCCTCGTGTGACGCAGCCGCATCACTGTGACTGCTGGATCTCCTGCTGGCGCTTCAGCGCATCGACCGAATGGTCCTTGATGCGGTCCTTGTGGCGCAGCACCTGCCGGTCCAGCTTGTCGATCATCATGTCGATGGCGGCATACATGTCATCGTCGACGGATTCCACGTGGATGTTGTTGCCGCGCATACGCAGCGTGATCTCGGCGCGCTGGCGCAGCTTCTCGACCGTCAACTGCACATTGGCATCGATGACCTGGTCGAAGTGACGTTCGACGCGGTTCAGCTTGCCCTCGACGTAATCGCGCAGGGCGGGCGTGACCGCGACGTGGTTTCCGTGAATCAACAGATTCATGCAACCTCCTGAAACAGTCGTTTGCTATCGAAAGCCTCCGGGCTTCGCCCTGCGGCGTTAGCGCGCTTGGGGCGACCCGGCGCTGCTCTCAGACCGCCGCCGGTGCCGGGCACCGCTTCGACGGCCTGCTCATAGCGACTTGCGCATCGCCACGGCCGGGATCCGCATGGCCTCGCGGTATTTCGCGACGGTGCGCCGCGCAACCACGATGCCCTGTTCGCCCAGCATTTCGGCGAGCTTGCTGTCCGAGAGTGGATTGCGGGTGTCTTCAGCTCCTATCAGTTGCTTGATCAAGGCGCGGATCGCCGTTGACGAGGCCGCGCCGCCGGTTTCGGTGGCCACATGGCTGCCGAAGAAATGCTTGAGCTCGAACACGCCGAAGGGCGTGGCCATGTACTTGTTGGCTGTGACACGTGAAATTGTCGATTCGTGCAAACCTACGGTATCGGCAATTTCCCTGAGCACCAGCGGCCGCATCGCGATCTCGCCGTGCGTGAAGAAGTTGTGCTGCCGGTCGACGATCGCCTGCGAGACCCGCACGATCGTGTCGAAGCGCTGCTGTATGTTGCGTATCAGCCACCGAGCTTCCTGTACGCGCGTCGTCCACTGACTGCGCTGTGCCGGATCGACGCTGCGATCCGAGCGGCCGCGCTTCAGTATGTCCGCATACGCCTGATTCACCCTCAACCGCGGCATCACTTCGGCATTTAGTACCGCGGTCCAGCGACTCCTGATCCTGCGAACAAACACATCAGGCACCACGTAATCGGCGCGCGTGTCACCAAAGGCTACACCCGGCCGCGGATTCAGTGTGCGAATCAGTTGATGCGCGACACGCAATTCATCATCCGTGCATGTCAGCGCGCGTTTCAAACGGAGGAAATCCCTCGATGCGAGCAAGGGCAAGTGCTCGCTAACTATGCGGCGAGCAAGCCCCGCGCCAGGCAGATGGCGATCGATGCGCGTGCGCGCGTCGAGCTGCAGCCGCAGGCACTCGGCGGTATCGCGCGCGCCGACGCCGGGCGGATCGAAGCTCTGCAGCAGGCTCAGCGCTGCGCGCAGTTCGTCGGCTTCGATCGCGGCGGACTCCGGGCAGATCGCCAGCAGTTCGTCCAGCGTCTGCTGCAGGTAGCCGCTTTCGTCCAGCGCCTCGATCAGCAGGCCCACCAGCGCGCGGTCGCGCTCGCTCGCCTTGGTGCAGGAAAGCTGCATGTGCAGGTGCTCGCGCAGCGACGGCGGCGTGCAGGCCCAGTCGAGTGCGCTGCTTTCGTCGTCGTCGCCGCGTGCCTCGCCGCGCGCTTCGCCCCAGTCGGGCAGCGAATCGTGGGCGGAATCGTGGGCGTCGTCACGCGCATCGCGCGCGTCCTGCGCGGCGGTGTCCTGCGCGGTGTTCACGTCCGCGGGGCCCGTGGTCGGCGCCGCTTCGATGGAGCCGTCGGCGCGCAGGTGCAGCGTGCCGCCCAGCGGATCGTCGTCGCGCTCGAGCAGCGGGTTGTCCGCCATCGCCTGCTCGATCTCCTGGTTCAGTTCCAGCGTGGAAAGCTGCAGCAGGCGTATCGACTGCTGCAGCTGCGGCGTCAGCGCGAGGTGCTGCGACAGGCGCAGTTGCAGGCTGGGCTTCATCGCACTACATCCTGAAGTGCTCGCCGAGGTAGACGCGGCGTACCGTCTCGTTCCCGACGATCTCGTCGGGCCGGCCGGCCGCCAGCACCACGCCCTCGTTGATGATGTAGGCGTGGTCGCAGATGCCCAGCGTCTCGCGCACGTTGTGATCGGTGATCAGCACGCCGATGCCGCGTTCCTTCAGGAAGCGCACGATGCGCTGGATCTCCATGACTGCGATCGGATCGACGCCGGCGAAGGGCTCGTCGAGCAGGATGAAGCGCGGCCGCGACGCCAGCGCGCGCGCGATCTCGACGCGGCGCCGCTCGCCGCCCGACAGCGACAGCGCGGTATTGGTGCGCAGGTGCGCGATCTGCAGGTCGTCCAGCAACTCGTCGAGGTGCCGCTCGATGGCCGCGCGTGCGAGCGGCCGCTTGTCGTCATCGAGCTGCAGCTCCAGCACCGCACGGACGTTTTCCTCCACCGTCAGCTTGCGGAATACGGACGCTTCCTGCGGCAGGTACGACAGCCCCAGCCGCGCGCGACGGTGGATCGGCAGATGCGAGATCGACTTGCCATCGACCAGGATGTCGCCATCGTCGCGCGGGATCAGGCCGACGACCATGTAGAAGCAGGTGGTCTTGCCCGCGCCGTTGGGTCCCAGCAACCCGACGACCTCGCCGCTGCGCACGGTCAGCGACACGTCCTTGACGACCGTGCGGCTGCCGTAGCGTTTCTGCAGGTTGACGACCGACAGCGTGCTCGCCCCGTCATCGGGCGCGGCGACGGCGGGTTCCGCAGAAGAAGCAGCGGCGAGCGGCGTGTCCATTACTAGTCGGACCGCGGATTGGCGATCTGTGCGGCGGGCTTCAGCGGCGCCGCCGAGCCCGTGCCTTTAGTCGTCGGGGAGCGCGGCGCGATGGTGCCGCGCACGCGTCCGTCGGGGTTGTTGGCATCGCCCGATGGTTTCCCGCCGGTGACGAAGTACTTGGAGTTGCGCTGGTCGTAGGTGATCGCGTCGCCGCGCAGCTCGTCGCGCTGCACGTCGTTCTCCAGCATGCGCACGCGCGCGCGCGTCAGCAGCTTCACGGTGTCGGCCTTCTCGTCGTACTCGATGCGCTCGGCAGTCGCATCGATGTACTCCTCGACGCCGGGCGTCGTGGGATCGCGGCGCTGGCGGAAGGTTGCGAGCTTGCCTGGCCCCGCCTGGATGACGCCGTACTGATAGCCCTCCGGATCCTTGCGGATCTGTACGCGTTCGCCGGTGGCGCGCATCGTGCCCTTGACCAGCACGACGTCGCCGACCAGCACGCAGACCTGCTGCAGGTCGTCGCACTCGCCGGTGGAAGCTTCGTAGTTCAGCGGCTTGTCGCGATCGGCCTGCTCGGCGCCGGCGGTACCGGCAGCTAGCGCCGCGAACACGGTCAGCGCGGGGAGGATATATCTGAGGCTCATGGCTTTGCGCCTCCCGTGGGCGCGGTGGGCTCGACGATGCCGCGCACCTTCGAGTGGAACTTCAGCGTCCGCTTGATGTTGTCGTAGTCCATGCCTACCGAGCGGATGCTCGATCCGCCGCGCTCGATCAGTGCAGGCGCGTCGGTGGAGTACTGCTCCAGGTCGGGTAGCGCGACCAGCCGTTCGGTGGTCAGCCGCATCGGCGCCTCGCCGTCCTTGCCGGCTGCACGTACCACCGATACGTTGCCGGTGAAGATCACGCGTGCGCCGCCTTCCTCGACGCGCGCGTGGTCGGCCTGCGCATCGAGCTGCGGCTGGTCGCCGCGCAGGCTGATCATGCGCGGCTGCGCGATCTCCGCGCGGTCGTCGCTGGGGTAGTGCGTGATGCGCGCGCCGATCAGCTTGTTGGTGGCGCGACCTTGTGCGTCGAACTGCGTGAGGGTTGCGCCGTCGACCACGACGTCCGGTCCCTCGCGCGACACCGGGTTCGCGAGGTCGCCGAGCCGCGCGGCCTGCGAGTACCAGTAGGTGGTGCCGGCGAGCAGCGCCAGCAGCAGCACGGCGATGATGGCGGTGATGCGGTCGCGCACGACGGCCTCAGCCCTGCACCATCGCGGCGAAGTCCACGCCCTGCGCGCGCAGGATGAACTCCGCGCAGGCACGCACTGCGGCGCGGCCGCCGGCGGCCGGCGCGATCCAGTGCGCGGCGCTCTTCACTTCGTCGCGCGCGTCCGCCACCGTCGCGGCGAAACCCGCGACGCGCAGCACCGGCAGGTCCGGCAGGTCGTCGCCGACGTAGCCCGCCACATCTGCGCTCAGGCCCGCGTCGCCCAGCAGCTCGCTGAAGCCGGCAGTCTTGTCGCCACGTCCCTGCAGCACGCGCGTGATGCCCAGTTCGCGCGCGCGCAGCGCGACGATGTCGGATTGCCGCGCGGACAGGATCGCAACCGCGACGCCGTGCGCCAGCAGCATCTTGATGCCGTGGCCGTCGCGCACGTCGAAGGCCTTCAGCGCCTCGCCCTGCGGCCCGTAGTACAGGCGTCCATCGGTCAGCACGCCGTCGACGTCCAGCGCCAGCAGGCGCACGCGGGCCGCGCGTTGTTCAGCCGAGAGCGCGGCAGACATCAGATGACCTTCGCGTTCATCAGGTCGAGGTTGTTCAGTGCGCCCACCAGCAGGCCCGCGTCGTCGACGACCAGCAGCTGGTTCTTGCGCTCGCGGTCCATCAACTGCGCGGCCTCGGCGGCCAGCGCATCGGCGTCGATCGTCAGTGGCGCGCGCGTCATCACGTCGGCCACCGCCAGCGCGCGCACGTCGCCGACGCGCTCCAGCAGCCGCCGCAGGTCGCCGTCGGTGAAGATGCCGGCCAGCGCGCCGTTCGCATCCTGCACCGCTGTCATGCCGAGCTGCTTGCGCGTGATCTCGTGCACCGCGTCCATCACGCCGGCCTCAATGGCTACTTTAGGGATCGCGTCGCCGGTGCGCATGACGTCGCGCACGCGCGTCAGCAGTTGCCGGCCCAGCGCGCCGCCCGGATGCGAACGCGCGAAATCCTCGCGCCCGAAGCCGCGCTCGCTGAGGCAAGCGATGGCCAGCGCGTCGCCCATCGCCAGCATCGCGGTGGACGAAGACGTGGGCGCGAGGTTCAGCGGACACGCTTCCTTTTCCACGCGCACGTCCAGATGGATGTCGGCCAGTCGCGCCAGCGACGATGCCGTGTTGCCGGTCATCGCGATCAGCGGCGTGCCGGCGCGCTTGGCGGGCGGCACGATGGTCAGCAGCTCGTCGCCTTCGCCTGAATACGACAGCGCGATCAGCACGTCGTCGCGCGTGATCATGCCAAGGTCGCCGTGCGCGGCCTCGGCCGCGTGCACGAAGTGCGACGGCGTGCCGGTGGATGCCAGCGTGGACGCGAGCTTGCGGCCGATGTGGCCGCTCTTGCCGACCCCGGTCACCACCACGCGGCCGCGGCACGCGAGCAGCAGGCCGACCGCGCGCGCGAAGGCCTCGTCGATGCGCGAGGCCAGCGCAGCCACCGACTGCGCTTCTATGTCGATGACTTCGCGCGCCAGTGCCAGCGCCTTCGGGCCCGCGGCAGCGGGAATGGGTACAGCAGCCATGTGGCTATCGGGATCGGGTTACGCTGCGAGCGTGGTGTCTGCGCCTTACGGCCGCCGAAGCACGGTTGCCCGGCGGCTCGAAGATCATACACGTGGGACGCTCGCTGGCATGGGCCTTGCTTAGGCCTCGTGCTGCGGGTCGCGTCGGCAGCAGAATGACGATGGCGCGACGTACCGGTGGCAGCGGAACTCGCCGGGGAAAGGTTGATGCAGCGATGAGCACGGGCCGTCGGATCCTGCTGGCAGCGGCTTGGGCGTGCTGCGCATTTGTCGCTGTCCCCGTCGCACACGCCGACGAAGCCGCGTGGAGCGCGCTGCGCGAGGGCGCGGTCTTCATCGTGCGGCACGCGGCCACCGAGCCGGGCGTCGGCGATCCGCCGGACTTCCGGCTGGACGACTGCGCCACGCAGCGCAACCTGTCGTCGGCCGGGCGGGCACAGGCGGCGTCGATGGGACGCGCGTTTGTCGAGCGCCGCGTGGCGGTCGGACGGGTCGAGTCGAGCCGCTGGTGCCGTTGCGTCGACACGGCGCGCCTGGGATTTCCGCAGGCGGACGTGCAGATCGAGCCGGCACTCAATTCCTTCTTCGGCGCACGCACGGCGGAGCCCGCACAGACCGAAGCGCTGCGCGCACGCATCCGGTCCTGGCGCGGCCCCGGCGCTCTGGTGTTGGTCACGCATCAGGTGAACATCTCGGCGCTGACCGGCCGTCCGACCGCGATGGGCGAAGGGCTGGTGCTGCAGGCTGCCGGGACCGACCTGCAGGTCGTGGGCGCCGTGCAGTTCTGACGCCCCGAGCGGCGCGACGGCCGCTCAGGCTGCCTTGCGGGCGTGCTGCCGCGCCAGCGCCGGCGCGAGGTACGCGCCGGTATGGCTGGCCGGCGTCGCGGCGATCTTCTCCGGTGGGCCGGTGGCGATGATGCGGCCGCCGCCGTCGCCGCCCTCGGGTCCCAGATCCACCACCCAGTCGGCCGTCTTGATGACGTCGAGGTTGTGCTCGATGACCACCACGGTGTTGCCGGCGTTGCGCAGCTGGTGCAGCACCGTCAGCAGCAGCGCGATGTCGTGGAAGTGCAGGCCGGTCGTGGGTTCGTCCAGGATGTAGAGCGTGCGGCCGGTGTCGCGCTTGGACAGCTCCAGCGACAGCTTCACGCGCTGCGCCTCGCCGCCCGACAGCGTGGTCGCGCTCTGCCCCAGCCGCACGTAGCCCAGCCCCACGTCGAGCAGCGTCTGCAGTTTGCGCGAGATGCTGGGCACCGCGCTGAAGAATTCGAAGGCATCGGCCACCGTCATGTCCAGCACGTCGGCGATGCTGCGGCCCTTGTAGTGCACCTCCAGCGTCTCGCGGTTGTAGCGCTTGCCGTGGCACACGTCGCAGGGCACGTACAGGTCGGGCAGGAAGTGCATCTCGACCTTGATGACGCCGTCGCCCTGGCAGGTCTCGCAGCGGCCGCCCTTCACGTTGAACGAGAAGCGCCCGGCCTCGTAGCCGCGTTCGCGCGCGGTGGGCGTCTCGGCGAACAGCTCGCGTATCGGCGTGAACAGCCCCGTGTACGTGGCCGGGTTGCTGCGCGGCGTGCGGCCGATGGGGCTCTGGTCGACGCTGATCACCTTGTCGACGTGCTCCAGCCCTTCGATCATCGTGTAGGGCGCCGCCTCGGCCGACGAACCGTACAGATGCCGCGCAACTGCCGCGTACAGCGTGTCGTTGATCAGCGTGGACTTGCCGGAGCCCGACACGCCGGTCACGCAGGTCAGCAGGCCGATGGGCAACTCCAGCGTCACGTCCTTCAGGTTGTTGCCGCCGGCGCCGACCAGCTTCAGCCAGTGCGTGAAAGGCGGCGTGCGGTCGGCCGGGATCTCGATCTGGCGGCGGCCCGAGATGTACTGGCCGGTCAGCGAATGCTCGTCGGCCTCGATCTGCGCCAGCGTGCCGCTGGCCACCACCTCGCCGCCATGCGCGCCGGCGCCCGGCCCCATGTCGACGATGTAGTCGGCAGCGCGTATCGCGTCCTCGTCGTGCTCGACGACGATCACACTGTTGCCGAGATCGCGCAGATGTTTCAGCGTGCCGATCAACCGGTCGTTGTCGCGCTGGTGCAGGCCGATGGATGGTTCGTCCAGCACGTACATCACGCCGGTCAGGCCCGAGCCGATCTGCGACGCCAGCCGGATGCGCTGCGACTCGCCGCCCGACAGCGTGTCGGCCGAGCGGTCCAGCGACAGGTAGTCCAGCCCCACGTTGACCAGGAAGTGCAGCCGCGAGCCGATCTCCTTGACGATCTTCGCGGCGATCTCCTTCTTCACGCCACTGAAGCTCACGTTCTCGAAGTAGTGCAGCGCCTCCGCGAGCGGCGCGGCCGAGATCTGCCAGATACCGCGGCGCAAGGATTCATCGTTGCCGTCGCCGTCGCCGTCACCGATGAATACATTGCGCGCCTCGCGCCGCAGCCGCGAGCCGCCGCATACGGGGCAGGCGCGCTGGCTGCGCAGCTTCGACAGCTCCTCGCGCACCACCGGCGAGTCGGTTTCCTTCAGCCGCCGCTCCAGGCTGGGGATCACGCCTTCGAACACGTGGCGCCGCACGATCTTGCGGCCCTTCTCGTTGGCGTACGAGAACGGAACCTCTTCGGTGCCCGAGCCGTGCAGGATCACGCGGCGCGCCGCTTCCGGCAACTGGTCGAAGGGCTGGTTCAGGTCGAAGCCGTAGTGCTGCGCGACCGCGACCAGCATCTGGTGGTAGTACGCGTTGCGCGTGTCCCAGCCCTTGATCGCTCCGCTGGCCAGCGCCAGCTCCGGATGCGCGACCACGCGCTCCTCGTCGAAGAACTCGACGGTGCCCAGCCCGTCGCAGGCCTCGCAGGCGCCCAGCGGGTTGTTGAACGAGAACAGCCGCGGCTCCAGTTCCGCCAGCGTGTAGTGGCAGAACGGGCACGCGTAGCGGCTGCAGAACGCGTGCTCCTGGCCGTTGTCGGTGTCCAGCAGCAGCGCGCGGCCGTCAGCCAGCCTGAGCGCCGTCTCGAAGGACTCCGCGAGCCGCTGTTTCGCGTCGGCGCGCACTTTCAAGCGGTCCACCACCACGTCGACGTCGTGGCGGGCGTTCTTCTCCAGCGGCGGCAGGCTGTCAGCCTCGACGATCGCGCCGTCGATGCGGAAGCGTACGAAGCCCTGCGTCTGCATGTCGTCGAAGAACTCGGCGAACTCGCCCTTGCGGTCGCGCACCACCGGCGCCAGCACCAGGACCTTCGCTTCCTCGGGCAGCGCCAGCGTCGCGTCCACCATCTGCGACACGCTCTGCGACTGCAGCGGCACCTTGTGATCCGGGCAGTACGGCGTGCCCACCCGCGCATACAGCAGCCGTAGGTAGTCGTGGATCTCGGTAACGGTGCCGACGGTCGAGCGCGGGTTGTGCGACGTCGCGCGCTGCTCGATCGCGATGGCCGGCGACAGGCCTTCGATCAGGTCCACGTCCGGCTTTTCCATCAGCTGCAGGAACTGCCGTGCATAGGCCGACAGCGATTCGACGTAGCGCCGCTGTCCTTCGGCATACAGCGTGTCGAACGCGAGCGACGACTTGCCAGAACCCGACAGCCCGGTGATCACGACCAGCCGCTCGCGCGGCAGCGTGAGGTCGATGCTCTTCAAGTTGTGCGTGCGTGCGCCGCGGATGCGTATTTCATCCATCGTGCGATCTGTGTGGAGATTCCCGAAGTTTCTTGCGCAGCCTGTCAAGCCCCGCCGCGCTGCCGCGAGGGCGGTGGGGCGAGGCGCTGAAGAAGGCGAACTTGTTACTATAGCGACAAACATCGTCGCGGCAGGGAGTACCCATGGCATCCGTCAACAAGGTCATCGTGCTGGGCAATCTCGGGCGCGATCCCGAGACGCGCTATACGGCCGACGGGGCGGCAATCACCAACATCACGGTCGCCACATCCGACCGCTGGAAGGACAAGGCCAGCGGCGAGATGAAGGAAGCGACCGAGTGGCATCGCATCGTGTTCTTCGGCCGGCAGGCGGAGATCGCCGGCGAATACCTGCGCAAGGGCCGTCCGGTCTATGTGGAGGGCAGGCTGCGCACGCGCAAGTGGCAGGACAAGGACGGGCAGGACCGCTACACCACGGAGATCGTGGCCGACAACATGCAGTTGCTGGGTTCGCGCGAAGGTATGGGCGGCGGCAGTGATTTCGATGCCGGCGGCGAGGAGTCCGCGCCGCGTTCGGCGCCACCGCAGCGCGCGGCCGCCCGGCCGGCAGCGTCGAAGCCCGCCGCGCAGATCGCGGACATGGACGACGACATTCCGTTTTAGTTGAGCCTCCGGGCTGTCGCCCTGCGGCGCAGCTTGCTTGGGGCAGCCCTGCGCTGCGCTAGTATTGTCGTCATCGCCTCACGGGAATTCCCGTAGGCATTTGCCGGTATTTCCGTCGGTACGCAGCGGTCGCTAAGGTTCGGCTCCCCCCGACCGGGCACGCTGGTTGCGACATCGCGGGGCTCTCCGGCCGCGGCACGCGCGCTCGCGCATGCTTGCCGGCACCTCAGTTCAATCAACCAATAACTCCATGGACCTGAGCTTCCTTCCCGATTGGCCGCCGTCGTTTCCGCCTGCCGCTGCGGTGGCGGTGCTCGCGCTGCTGTCGGCCGCGTTCGGCGAAGTGGCTGCGCGCTGGCTGCGCGCGCCGCGGCTGATCGGCTACCTCGCGGCTGGCGCGCTGTTCGGCGCCGGCGGCTATGCGCTGAAGGCGCTGAACATGGAGCCGCTGCCGGAGTCCACGCTGCAGCTGTCGCTGGACTTCGCCGCGGCGATCATCCTGTTCGACCTGGGCCAGCGCGTTTCCTTCGGCTGGCTGCGCCGCAATCCGGCGCTGCTGGGCGCCAGTGCGTTCGAAAGCGGGTTGACGTTCATCGCCGTGTTCGCAGTGATGCGCTGGATGGACGTCGCCGCGTTGCCCGCCGCGCTGATCGCGATCATCAGCATGTCGACATCGCCGGCCGTCGTGCTGGCGGTCACGCGCGAGTCGCGTGCGCAGGGGCAGGTGACCGAACGCGTGCTGCTGCTGACCGCGCTGAACTCCATCTACGCGGTGGTGCTGTCGACGCTGCTGCTGGGATGGGCGCGGGTCGAGTCGCGCGGCATCCTGGACGACTATCTGCTGCATCCGGCCTACCTGATCTTCGGCTCGCTGGCGCTGGCGGCCGTGGGTGCGCGGCTGTTCCACCTGGTCGCGGCCTTCGTCGGCCGCGACCGCGCGGCGCAACTGATGCTGATGCTGGCGCTGGTGTCCATCGTGTTCGCGACCGCCACCGCGCTGCGGCTGTCGCCGCTGCTGGCGCTGCTCGCGTGTGGCGCCTTCGTGCGCACCTTCGACCACGGCCGGCGGCTTGCCAGCAGCGACATCGGGCTGGTCTCCGCGCTGGCGCTGATGCTGTTCTTCGCATTGTCGGCCGCCACCGTGGATCTGGCGGCGCTGGCGGCGGCCGGCTGGCCGGCGCTGGCGCTGCTGCTGGTGCGCAGCGTCTGCAAGATCGCCGCCGTGGCCGCCTTCGCGCCGCTGACCGGCATCGTGTGGAAGAAGGGCGTGTACGCCGGCCTGGGTCTGCTGCCGATGTCGGCCATCGCGCTGATGCTGACGCAGCAGATATCGCAGATCGATCCGCAGATCGGCGCGACGGCCGGTACGGTGCTGCTGGCCGGCGTCATCGTGTTCCAGGTCGTGGGCGCACTGACGCTGATGTTCGCGCTGCGCGTCAGCGGTGAGGCGAAGGAGGAGCAATGAGCGTTACGACCACGGTGACGCCCCCGGCGACGGCGACCGCTACGGCCGGTGAAGGGCTGGACTTCCAGACGTCGGCGTCGCTGACGATGGGTGTGGAACTGGAGCTGCAGCTCGTTGAGCGCCGCACCGGCGACCTGACGCGCGCGGCCTCCGACCTGATCGCGCTGGTCACGCGCAAGCCCTTTCCCGGCGACATCAAGCCCGAGATCACCGAGAGCATGCTGGAGGTCAGCACCAACGTGTACTCGGACTACGCGAAGCTGCGCGCCGAGCTGCTGGCGATACGCGACACGCTGGTGGTGGGTGCCGACCGTCTGGACATCGAGGTGGTGGGCGGCGGCGCGCATCCGTTCCAGCGCTGGTACGACCGCCAGATCTATGACCGGCCGCGCTTCCGCCACGTCGCGGGGCTGTACGGCTACCTCGCCAAGCAGTTCACGGTATTCGGCCAGCACGTGCACATCGGCTGCGAGAACGGCACGCAGGCGCTGATGCTGCTGCACCGCCTGTCGCGGTACATCCCGCAGTTCATTGCGCTGGCGGCCAGCAGCCCGTACTTCCAGGGCGTGGACACGTCGTTCGACTGTTCGCGGCTGAACAGCATTTACGCATTCCCGCTGTCCGGACGCGCGCCGTTCGTCACCGACTGGCCGGCTTTCGAACAATTCTTCGGCAAGCTGCGTCGACTCGGCGTGGTCGAGAGCATGAAGGACTTCTACTGGGACATCCGCCCGAAGCCCGAGTACGGGACCATCGAGGTGCGCGTGTTCGACACGCCGCTGACGGTGGAACGTGCCGCGGCGCTGGGCGCATATCTGCAGGCGATCTGCTGCATGCTGCTGGACCGCGACGAGGAGGTCAGCGAAGAGATCTACCTCGCCTACAACTACAACCGCTTCCAGGCCTGCCGCTTCGGCCTCGAAGGCCAGGTGCTGGACAGCGTGACCGGCGAAGCCATGCCGTTGCACATGGCCGTGCTGCGCACGCTGGAAGCGTGCCGGCCGTACGCGCGCGAACTGGGCTCGGTGGACGCGCTGGACGAAATCGAGCGCTGGATTCGCGCCGAAGGCAACGACGCACGCTGGCAGCGCCAGACGATGCAGGGCAGCCACTCGCTGGCGCAACTCGTACTGGAGTCCGCCAACCGCTGGCGCGGACACGTGCCGGCCAGCGCTGCGGATGCGTGGGTCGCGACGGGCTGAATCCGAGAGGAAGAAAAGGGGTCAGGCTCGAATCGAGGCGCAGAATGCGCCGAGATCAAGAGAATCGGGCCCGCATGGCGAACCCGATCAGCGCGATCGCCGAGGAGCGGTCTGACTTTACGAAGCGATCGCGATCAGTACTCCGTGCCCCAACTCGCTCTGGCCGCGCGCCTGGCCTTGTCCCATCCCAGGCGCGATTCACCACGGACCACGTTGTACTCGCCGGCCAGGCCGGCCTCTATTTCGTCGAACGTCGCGTCCGGACGGCTGAGTCGTGCATTCGCACCGAGCTGATAGCGCGGGGCGTAGTCATGGGCAACCGCGGTGCCGGGCGCTTTGCAGACGTGTTACCATCCGTGTAGATGGTCAGCAGATGGTGAGGAGATGGCGAGTACGCAACTAACCGAGGTCCGCCGCAAGGAAGCGGAGTCGGAAAAGATCACCATCAATCTCGGCTACGTCGATCTCGGACAGATCGATCTGCTGGTGCAGGAAGGCTTCTATTCCAATCGCACCGACTTCATCCGAACCGCGATCCGCAATCAACTGGGAAACCACAGCGACGTGTTGAAGCAGACCGTTGCACGGCGCTCGATGGTTCTGGGCCTCCAGCGATACACGCGTAAAGATCTGGAGCTTGTGCGCAAGGCGGGCGAACAGCTGCACATCCAGGTGCTGGGTCTCGCATTGATCGACGATGACGTGCCGCCAAAACTGGCGACGCAGACCATCGCTTCCATTTCGGTGCTTGGCGCGCTGCGCGCCAGCCCGGAGGTGTTGAACGCGCTGGCGAACCGTCGCCGCTAGCAGCACTTTCATCCTCAGAATCCTGAAGGATCTTCATGGCCAACGAAATCCTCGATGAAGTATTGCAGGCGGCCGCGCTGACACGCGCCGGCCGCCTCATGGAAGCGACTCGAGTCATTCAACGAAGCCTCGCCGGCGGTGCGATCCGCGGCGGACCGCTCGATGGCAGCCCTGTGAGTACCAGTACGACGGCAAACGACGTCGTCATCGAGGGCCGGTGTTCCGAGGTTTCAGCGCCGCCGCTCGTTACGCCGATAGATCGGGCCGCTGGAGCAGCCGAGGACGAGCCAGCGGCCCGACCGGCACTCCCCGGTGGCCAGCCGGGTGAATGGATTGCGGGTGTCTATTCGAGTTCAGCCGGTGACCGCGCATACAAACTGTACGTCCCGTCACGCCACGCCGGACGGTCTCTGCCGCTGGTCGTCATGCTGCACGGCTGCACCCAGACACCGGACGACTTTGCGGCCGGCACGCAGATGAACGCCGTGGCCGAAGACCAGAACTGCTTCGTCCTGTATCCCGCGCAGCCGAACAGCGCCAACCATTCGCGCTGCTGGAACTGGTTCAAGCGAGACAATCAGGTGCGGGACAAAGGTGAACCCTCGATCCTCGCCGGCATGACACGGCAGACCGCCGACCGCTACGGAATCGATTCCCGGAAGGTGTACGTAGCCGGTATGTCGGCGGGCGGAGCCATGGCCGCCATCATGGGCGCGGTATATCCGGATCTGTACGCGGCGGTCGGCATCCACTCCGGTCTGGCCTGCGGCAGCGCGCACGATCTGCCATCAGCGCTCGCCGCGATGAAAGGAATGCGGCCGGCGCTGGCACGCGGTGCGAACGGATCGGCAGCATCACAGTCCGTACCCACCATCGTGTTCCACGGTGACCAGGACAAGACAGTGCACCCCCGCAACGGCGCCGACGTGATCGCCAGGTCAGTACATCGGGAGGGCGGTGACGGTGGCAGCGTTTCGACGGAACGCGGCACGGCGTCCGGTCGTTCCTTCACGCGGACCCTTCATCGTGACCCCGCCGGACGCGTGCTGCTGGAGCATTGGGTGGTGCACGGAGGCGGGCACATGTGGTTCGGCGGCAGCAGCGCGGGTTCATACAGCGATCCGGGTGGGCCGCACGCTGCCGCCGAGATGCTGCGCTTCTTTCTGCAGACTTCATGAACGCGGCGGGCCTGGCGTCAGGCGCGGCCGATCCTTTCGGGATCAGCCGCAGCCGGCACGGGCTCGTGAGTTTCAGGCCGCAACAGACGTGCGATACCGTCGCGGCCGCTGGCCGCGCGATAAAGCAGGGCGCCTGCTGCGATCAACATCAGCGCACCGCCGAAAAAGGATTTGCGACGAAACGCCGATCTGAGCAGCGCTGTGCCCAATGTCGCCACCATCCAGTGCTCACCCGGAAAACCGGGCCGGCGGCGATCGAAGTCCCGGACACTGCTGATCAAGTCTCTGGCGATCACAGCATTTCCTCGCGCGCCTTTTCCGCGCGCGCTGCGCCAATGGCCGTTTTCACGTCTTTCTCTTCCTCCGGCGGCGGCAACACGGCCGGCATGCCCAGCGACTGGATCCACAACTCGCGGCACCAGCCTTTGCTGTGATAAAGATGCTCGTCTTCCTGGTCCTCGACGGCTTCGACTGCGGCCTTCATCGCTTTCTTCTCGGCGCCTTTGGCTTCTTCGGCGCATCTTGAAAGCAGTTCCCAGTTCGAGTGATCCTTGGTCTCGGCCAACACCACACACTCGCAGGCCACCAGTTCCGCGGCTTCCGGCGGGGCGCCGCTCGATTTCGCCTTCTGCATAGCCTGCACCAGCGACTCGCCGATGTGGTGAACGACCCGGCGTCCCGGGGTCTGGGTTTCGGGATCGAGTCCCAGCGCGTCGAACAGATCACGCATGATTTCGACGTGGCCCTGGGTCTGTTCGAGATACTCCGTCCACTCTTCCTCAAGCTCGGGATTGACGACGCATTGCAGCGCATGGGTGTAGACCTGCACTCCACCCAGCTCGGTCTCCAGCATCTGGTACAGCAGTTCCTTGACTTGGTCGTTCATCTTGTGGCTCCTCGTCCGGGGTGGCATTCCCCAATGAAGCCAGCGACATAGCAACCGCCGAGCCTGTGGGAGTTCTGGCGCCGGCGCCGCCGCAAAGGCGGGAGCCGTCATCGGCGCGAAGCCATGCCCGCGAACGGGCATCCCTCGCGCGTCGGTAGGCGTGCCGGGCGTCAGCTGCCGTTGGGAGCGGCTTGCAACAGGGCCAGCACCTCTTCGTGCAGCGTCCCGGCGCTCGCGATCAACGAAGGCTTTTCCAGCGGATCACCGCCGTCCCACGCAGTGACGCGGCCGCCTGCGGCTTCGATGACGGGGATGACGGCGGCGACGTCCCAGTAGGCGAGTCGAGGGTCCAGCATCAGATCAGCGCCGCCCGTGGCCAGCGCGAAGTAGCCGAAGCAGTCGCCCCAGGTGCGATAAAGCTTCGCGCCGCGGATCAGCGCTTCGATGCGCTCGGCATGGTCGACGCGCTGCTCGCCGGTGCTCCAGTGCGTGGTCGCCAGCACTGTCGCGTCCGCAAGCCGGTTGCAGGGGCGCACCTTGACCGCGCGTTCCGAGCCGTCGACCGCGTACAGCGTGCAACTCTCGCGGTAGCCGATCAGCGCCACGCCGGGCGCTGCGTGCGCGATCACGCCCAGCACCGGGCGGAAGCCGGCACCGTCGTCGCGCTCCAGCGCGATCAGCGTGCCGAACAGGAAGCAGTTGGTGATGAACGCGCGCGTGCCATCCACCGGATCCAGTATCCAGCGGAAGCGCGTGCCCTTCTTGGTGCCGTGTTCCTCGCCGATGATGCCGTGGTCGGGATAGCGGCGTTCGATCAGCGCGCGCATCGCCGCTTCGGCATTGCGATCGGCCAGTGTCACCGGCGACGCATCGGACTTCAGGTCCACCGCGGTGCCGCTCAGGAAGTAGCTGCGGATCGTGGCGAAGCCGACTGCGATGAGCTCGTGCGCGAAAGGCACGAACTCGCGTTCCTCCGCGCGCGTCAACGCGGCGCCGTAGCGCTTGAACACCGCGGCTCAGCCCTGCCGCGGGGCGAACAGCGCGCTGCACGCGCTGCGCTCGCCGGCCGCCAGCGCTTCCGCCGCGCAGGCGGGCGCAAGCTTTTCGTGCAGCCGGGTGATCACCGCGTCGTGCCTGCCGTCCTTGTTCCACTTCTGCAGTCGCTCGCTCAAGCGCTCCAGCGAGCGCAGGCTGCGCGCTGCGAAGGCGTCGGGCGCGGCCGCGGCTTCGGCGACGATGCTGCCGGCGGCCGCCTCGATGCGTTCGGCCTCCGTCGGCGCCAGCGTCAGTAGATAGTTCACGTACGCGCCGCCCCACTGCAGCCGCGTGGCCGGGCCTTGCGACGTCTCGTAGGCCTGCTGCGCCCAGTTCACTGCCGCCGCCTTGCTCTCAGGCGTGTCGCGCTTGCGCGCGTTGGAAGCCAGCCCCAGCATGTAGTAGTAGGGCGAGTGCGAGCGCTTCAGTTCCGCCGTCAGCAGCGCATCGGATTCGTCGAGCAGGCCGGCATCGGCCAGCACCGCGCCGGCGCTGGTGATCACCGACTGGCGTTCGTTGAGATCGGTGACGGCGGCGTCCGCACGTGCCACCTGCTCGCGCACCTGCGCCAGCAGCGGCTCGGGCAGCGCGCCTTTCTCGTTGCCGATGCGCGCCAGGTCGACCTTGCCACTCAGCGCCCAGATGCGACCGGCGGCCGACAGCGTGCCGTCGGCAATCAGCGTGTCCAGCACGCTGTTCCACTGCGCGATCAGCGCGTCGCGCTCCTTGCTATTCGGCGCGGTCGCGAACTCGACGATGGGCTTCGCGTAGTTGGCGATCAGGTCGTAGTGCTCGCGCACCAGTTCGGGCCGGGCCAGGATGCTCTGCACGCTGGCCAGCGCGTCGGCCTGCGTGATAGTGGGCTTGGCGGCCTTTGCCGTCTTCGCCCCTTTCGCAGCTGGCTTCGCTTCGTCCTTCGCGGTGGCAGCGGCGGCGATCGCCTGCAGCACCAGCCGCGATGCGGGTTCGCGCTGCTCGACCGGCACGGCACGCGCGAGCTGCGCCAGCGTCGCCGGCATCTGCTCCTTGGGCGCCAGCTGGCTCTCGTCCGTCTCCCAGGAGTAGTACGCGAGCAGGCGCCAGGCTTGCGGTGTCAGCGGCTTGCCGTCCAGCGCGGCGGCCAGCGCTTCCTTCGCCGATGCGCCGCCGGCCAGGCCGTGGTCCAGCACCTGCATGTACTTGGCGGGATCGACCGAGCCCGCGAGCCGCGTGATCTCCGTGCCGTCGGGACGCAGCAGCACCATCGTCGGATACGCGCTGACGGAGAAGCGCTTGCCCAGCGCCTGTCCGCTGGGCGTATCGCCGTCGACGTACACCGGCACGAAGGCACGCGACTTCGCGATGAAGTCTTCACGCGTGAAGATCGTGCTTTTCACCTGGTTGCAGGGCGGGCACCAGACGGCCGTCCAGAACAGGAACACCGGCTGGTCGGCCTTGGCCGCCTGCGCGAACGCGGCGTCGGTTTCGGCCATCGACGTGGGTCGCACCCAGGCGATCTCGGGCTTCGCGGGCACAGACGGCTGCGACGCGGCCGTGGGCGCGGAGGTTGCCGGCTCCGGAGCCCTGGAGCAGCCCGCCGCAAGCAGGATGACGATCGCCGTGGCTGCCGTCGACGCCGCTGCGGCAAATGGCGGAAGTTTCATACTGGTTCCTCGGGAAAGCTGGCGCGGCGCCGATGCCGCGGAAGCCGCGATTATCGCGCGCCGTACGGCGCGCGTCGGATCAGTGCGGCTGCGCGGTCGCGCGACCTGCCGGCAGCCGCACGCGGCGCGCCATCGCCAGGTAGTGTTCGAAGGGCGGTGTTACCGCGTCAGCCTGTTTCGCGAGATCGTCCCACAGCCGCAGCTTCACGGCGTCTGTCGCGTAGGGCTGCGCGATGAAGGCATCGGCTTCAACGGCCGTGAATATGCCTCCCTGCAGTTCCAGGCTGCGCTTGGAGTCCGCCGACAGGTTCGCCCAGTACTCGGCGCCGCTGATTTCGCCGTCGCCGCGCGCGCACAGATAACGCTTCGCGTCGACGTGCAGGCGTATCGGCTGCAGCACGGCGGGGCCGTACAGGTCGCGCAGGAACGGCAGCGCGACGTACTCGTGCCGGTCGTCGACGCCGCGCAGCGTCGGCGTTTCGCCCTGGTCATTGATCAGGTGCCCCAGGTCGTGCAGCAGGGCCGCCACCACCAGCGCTTCGTCCGCGCCGGACTGCTCGGCGAGCTGCGCAGACTGCAGCGCGTGCTCGAGCTGCGTGACCGGCTCGCCCGCGTACATGCGCCCGCCTTTGGCGGCGAAAAGCCGCTCGATATCTTCCATTGACAGAGCCATGGCCGTTCTGGTTCAGGTGGTGCGCGCTTCGTCGCGGGGGAACAACGCGTGCTGCTCGGCCAGCAGCCGCGTCTTCGACAGCACGCCGGCCGACTCGAGGATCGGGTAGGCGACCGAGCAGAACAGCGAGTTGATGCGCTTCAGGTCGGCCAGCAGGTCGAGGTGCAGCGAGCTGGTCTCGATCGACTGGCGCGTGTTGTCCGACAGCCGCATCAGGTGATGGTCCGCATAGCGCATCTCCAGCTCGCGGAACGCGACCTTTTCGGACATCAGCGATTGCGCGGACTTCAGGTCGCCATTCAGGAACACGGCGACCGCCAGGTGCAAGTTCGCGACCAGCCGCGAATGCAGGTCGGTGATCTCCTGCATGCCGGCCGCCGAGAACGACAGCCCATGGCGGATCTTGCGCTCGGCCACGTCCAGCAGCCCGCGTTCGATGATGTCACCCACGTGTTCCATGTTGATGGTGAACTGGATGATTTCGGTCCAGCGCCGCGATTCGCTGGCGTCCAGCGCCTCGCGGCTGATCTGCGCCAGGTAGCGCTTGATCGCCGAGTACAGCCGATCGACCTCGTCGTCGCGCTTGCGCAGCTCTTCGGCGAGTTGCAGGTCGTCGGTGCGCAGCACCGTCAGCAGGCCGCTCAGCATGTCCTGCACGGTGTCGGCCAGCCGGATCGCCTCGCGTGCGGCGTTGCCCAGCGCCAGCGGCGGTGTGTCCAGCGCCACCGGGTCCAGGTAGCGAGGCTGCGCGCCGGCGTCCTTGTCGCGCGCATCGGGCAGCCAGCGTTCGGCCAGCGCCGCGATACGGTCGGTGAACTTCAGGAACAGCAGCGCCAGCAGCAGGTTGAACGCGAGGTGGAAGTACACGACGAGGTCGCGCGCATTGATCTGCAGCGTCTGGATCCACGGCGTGACGAAGGGCAGCGCGACCAGCGCCAGCGAAACGCCGATGACCTTGAACAGGAAGTTGCCCAGCGGCACGCGGCGCGTGACCGGGTCCGAACTCCACGTCGTCAGCAGCGCCAGCAGGCCGCTGCCCAGGTTGGCACCCAGCACCAGCGGCAGCGCGACGTGTGCCGGCAGCACGCTGGAGCCGGCCAGCGTCGCGACCAGCAGCACCACCGCAAGGCTGGAGTAGCACAGCACTGCAAAAATGGTGCCGATCAGCACGTCGAGCATCAGATCGCCCGAGATCTGCGCGAACAACGTCTTGACGCCCGCGCCCTGTGCCAGCGGCATCGTCGCGGCGGCGATCAGCTGCAGCGCGAGGATCATCACGCCGAAACCGAGGACCACGCGGCCGATCTGGCCGGCGCGCTCGTTGCGGCGCGACAGGTAGACGACGACGCCGACGACGATGGCGAGCGGCGCCAGCCACGAAAGGTCCAGCGCGAACACCTGCACCATGACCGCAGTGCCGACGTCGGCGCCCAGCATGATCGCCAGCGCGGCCGACGTGGTCAGTAGCCCCTGCGAGACGAAGGAGGAGGTCAGCAGCGCGGTGGCGGTGGAACTCTGCAGCAGGCCAGTGACGCCGAGGCCGGCGAAGAATGCGGTGCCGCGGCCATTCATGCTGCGCCTGAGTACCTGGCGCAGCGCGGCGCCGTACACGCGCAGGATGCCGGTGCGCACGATGTGCGTACCCCAGACCAGCAGCGCGATCGCCGCCAACAGGTTAAGGAGCGTGGTCACTTACGGTTGTTACCTCCTGCGCGGCACGAGTGCTCGCGTTGCAACTTAAGCTGAGCAAATGCAATGCGCGGGCCGCGGCCCGCGCGCTTCACCACGGCAATGAATAGGTCTTCACGTTGGTGAAGCTCTTCATTGCCTCCTGTACGCCTTCCTTGTACCCCAGGCCCGAGTCCTTGATTCCGCCGAAAGGCGTCAGTTCCAGCCGGTAACCCGGGACTTCCCTTACGTTCACCGTGCCGACGTTCAGCTGTGCGATGCAGCGCGTGATGACGTCCAGACGGTTGGTGCATACAGATGAGGACAGACCATAGGCCGTCGAGTTCGCCATCGCAATGGCTTCGTCCAGATTCGCGAAGCGAATGATCGGCGACACGGGCCCGAAGGTTTCCTGCTTCACCAGTGGCATGTCCGACTGCACGCGGTCGACCACCGTCGGCGAGTACAGCGCGCCGCGGCGCTCGTTGCCGACCAGCAGCCGCGCGCCGCGCGCCACGGCGTCGTTGACGCGAGCCTCGAACTCGGTAGCTGCGGCTTCGTCGATGACGGTGCCCATGTCAGTGGCCGGATCGAGCGGATCGCCGTACTTCACGGCGCGCGTTTTCGCGACCAGCTTCTGCGTGAAGTCCTCGGCCACCGCTTCGTGCACCAGCATGCGCTTGACCGCCGTGCAGCGCTGACCCGAGTTCTTGTACGAGCCGCTGGCGGCCAGAGTCGCGGCTTCCTCGATGTCGGCGTCGTCCATCACGATGATGGGGTCGTTGCCGCCCAACTCCAGCACCTGCCGTTTGTAGACGGCGCGCGCGGCGATGTGCTTGCCGATGGGCACGCCGCCGGTGAAGGTCACCAGTTCCACGTCGGGGTTGGTCAGCAGCTCGTCGGCGATCTCGCGCGGATCGCCCGTCAGCACCGACAACATCGGCGGCGGCAGGCCGGCCTCATACAGGACATCGGCCAGCAGATACGCGGCGATCGGCGTCTTCTCGCTGGGCTTCAGCACCACGCGGTTGTTGGTGGCCACCGCAGGCGCGACCTTGTGGATCACCTGGTTCAGCGGGTGGTTGAACGGCGTGATCGCGCTGATCACGCCCTGCAGCGGCTCGCGCAGCGTGTAGACCTTGCGCGACTTGCCGTGCGGCGTCAGGTCGCAGGAAAACACCTGGCCGTCGTCCACCAGCGCCTGGTTGGCGGCGAACAGCAGCACGTCGGACGCGCGGCCCGTCTCGTACAGCGTGTCCTTCAGGCACAGGCCGGATTCCAGCGTGATGGTGCGCGCGATCTCGTCGCGGCGCGACGCGATGATCTCGCCGGCGCGCATCAGGATGCGGTAGCGCTCGTAGCGCGTCAGCGTGCTGCGGAAGGCGCGCGCGGCGGCGATCGCACGCCGCACGTCGTCGACGCCGGCCATCGCGACTTCGGTGATGGCTTCGCCGGTGTACGGGTAGCGCACGCTGAAGCTGCGCGCGGTGGCGACGCGCTCGCCGGCGATGCGCAGGGGCTGGTGCTGCAGGGCGGCAACGGGGGCGTTCATCGGGTCAGCTTCGTGTTCACTGAGCGTGGTTCAGAGCGAGGTCGAAGATGTCGAAATTGCGCCAGCGCCGGTTGGCCGCGTCATCAGGCAGCCCGCGCAGCCGGCGGTTGAAGATCACCGGCACGCGCTGCTCGGACACGCCGCCGTGCGAGCGCAGCGGCAGCTCCAGCGCCGACAGGTCATGCCGGGACCTGCTCGTGCCCAGCACGAAGCTGCGCTCGGACACCACTACCAGGTCGCCGATGCGGTCGGGCGGCAGTTCGAAATGCTGCGCGGCCTCGTCGCGCGTCAGCACCAGTTCGATGCCGAACAGGCCGCGCAGCCGCGCGGTCACGTCGGCGATGGCGTCGGCCGGCAGATAGATGGTCGCGAACGAGCCCAGCGCGCCATGGTGCACGACGTAGGGGTCCGTGATCGGCAGGATCACGCGCGCCCGTTCCCTCCCCAGCCAGCCGTCCAGCAGATCCTGCAGGAAGATGACGTTGGGACTGGCGTCCAGCCTGGTCTTCGCGTTCATGCCGTGGTCGGCCGTCACACCCACCACCGCGCCGAGCTTGTCCAGTTCGACCAGATAACGGTCCAGCATCGCGTAGAAGCGGTTGGCGTCCGGGTCGCCCGGTGCGTGCTTGTGTTGCACGTAGTCCGTCGTCGACAGGTACATCAGGTCGGGACGGCGCGTGGCCAGCAGCTTCACGCCGGCCGCGAACACGAACTCCGACAGCTCCGCGCTGTACACGTCCGGTACGGGCATGCCGACCAGGCCCAGCACGTCGTCGATGCCGTTTTCCTGCGCGCTGACCGCATCGGACTTCTCCGACGAAAAGCAGATGCCGCGCATCTTGTGGCCCAGCAGCCGGCGCAGCTTGTCCTTGGCGGTGACCACGGCCACCGACTTGCCGGCATCGGCCATCGCGGCGAGGATGGTCGGCGCGCGCAGCCACTTCGGGTCGTTCATCATCACTTCCTGGCCGCTGGCCACGTCGTACAGGAAGTTGCCGCAGATGCCGTGCACCGACGGCGGCGCGCCGGTCACGATCGACAGGTTGTTGGGGTTGGTGAAACTCGGCACCACGCAGTCGGCGATCAGCGACGAACCCTCGGCCAGCACCTTCTTCATGAACGGCATCTGGCCGGCTGCCACCGCCTGCGCGATGTAGTCGGGCTCGCAGCCGTCCACACAGATGACGACGGTGGGTTCGCGCGGCGGCGCGTAGCTGCGCCCGTTGACTTCGATTGTCCGGCTCATCCTCTCATCCCTTGCGGCCGGCGCGGGCGCGCAGCGGCTGTGTTCTGGCGCGCTCGCCTTGCAGCGCGCGCTCCTTGCTTTCCATCACGTGGTCGTACATCACGCGGCCGGCCTGCTCGGCATTGCCGGCCGCGATCGCTTTCAGGATGGCGCGGTGCTCGGCCGCCGAATGCGGCAGCACGGTCTCGTCCACCAGGTTGCGGCGGCGGAACAGCGCCAGTTCGCGCACCAGCCGGCGATAAACGCCGGCCAGCTTGCGGTTGCCGGCGAAGGCCACCAGCGTGTCATGAAACTGCAGGTTGGCCAGGTGGTACGCATCGGCATCGCCGGCGCGGGCCGCCGCTTCCAACCGCTCCACCAGCCCCTTCATTGTCTTCATCTGCTCGGGCGTGATGCTTTCGGCCAGGCGCCGCCCTACCAGTTCGTCCATCGCCGCGCGCAGGTCATAGATCTCCAGCGCCTCCTCCAGAGGGATTTCCCTGACGAAGACGCCGCGGTTCTTCTCCTGGCGCACCAGACCGGCTTCCTCGAGCATGCGGAAGGCCTCGCGGATCGGGCCGCGCGATACGCCCAGCCGCTCCGACAGCCACGCCTCGGTGAGCTTGGAGCCGGCGGCGATCTCGCCGTCGAGGATCATCCGCTCGATCTCCTGCTGCGCCGCGGAGGACAGCGACGCCGAGCGCAGCAGCGCGATCGTCGGATGTGGAACCACGTTGGTGCGGCCGGAGGTTCTGGAAAGTGCGGACATGCACACAGTGTAAGCACTAGCGGCCAGATTGTCGACAATCTGCAAAATACAATTGACAGCAAATTTTGCGCGCTCTTAGACTGCCCTGCGCTCGTGAGGGGAGTTGGGACACGAGCCGTCACCGGCGCGTAAGGCCGGCCGGATAGGGTTGGTGCCGTGCGTCCGGAAAACGATCGTCTACAGGCCCCAGCGGCCTTCGAGGAGGAGTTGATGAGTTTCCTATCCAACCCGGTCGGCAAGCTGCTTGCCGCCGCCGCGCTCTCTCTGGCCGCTTTCGGAGTCAGCGCACAGAAGACGCAGCTCAGCGTCTACACAGCGCTGGAAACGGACCAGCTGAAGGCCTACCAGACGGCCTTCCAGAAGGCCTATCCGGATATCGAGATCACCTGGGTGCGCGACTCCACGGGCATCGTCACCGCGCGGCTGCTGGCCGAGAAGGCCAATCCGAAGGCCGACGTGATTCTCGGTCTGGCCGCCACCAGCATGGCGGTGTTCGACAACGAAGGCATGCTGATCCCGTATGCGCCGGCAGGCCTGGCGCGCATCGACGCGAAGTACCGCGATCCGAAGAACCCGCCGGCCTGGGTGGGCATGGACGTCTACGGCGCGGTCATCTGTTTCAACACCATCGAGGCGGCCAAGCGCAACATCCCGAAGCCCGAGACCTGGGCCGATCTGCTGAAGCCCGTCTACAAGGGCCAGATCGTTATGCCGCACCCGGCGTCCAGCGGCACGGGCTTCTTCGACGTGTCGGCGTGGCTGCAGATGTGGGGTGAGCAGAAGGGCTGGGCGTACATGGACGGCCTGCACGAGAACATCGCGCAGTACATGCACTCGGGTTCGCGCCCCTGCGCATCCGCGGCCAACGGCGAATACGTGCTGGGCATCTCCTTCGAGTACCGCGCCAATCGCGAGAAGTCGCAGGGCAAGCCCATCGACCTGGTGTTCCCGAAGGAAGGTTTGGGCTGGGAGCTCGAGGCCTCCGGCATCCACAAGGGCACGAAGAATCTGGAAGCAGCGAAGAAGCTGATGGACTGGTCGATCACCGACGAGGCGATGAAGCTGTACGCGAAGAATTTCTCGATCGTCGCGGTGCCTGCGCTGTCGGAGAAGCTGGAGTTCATCCCGGCCGACTACGCGTCGCGGCTGGTGAAGAACGACTTCGCGTGGGCCGCGAAGAATCGCGACAAGATCCTCGCCGAGTGGAGCAAGCGTTACGAGGGCAAGGCTGCGGCCAAGTAGTGAACACGCCTGCCGAAACACTGCGACTCGAGGGAATCCACAAGTCCTTCGGCAGCTTCGCGGCGCTGCAGTCCGTCGATCTGTCCATACGGTCCGGGGAGCTGGTGTGCTTCCTCGGGCCGTCTGGCTGCGGCAAGACCACGTTGTTGCGCATCATCGCCGGGCTGGAGCGCCAGTCCGGCGGCAAGGTCATCCAGAACGGGCGTGACATCTCGAACGCGCCGCCGTCAGCGCGCGATTACGGCATTGTGTTCCAGTCGTATGCGCTGTTTCCGAACCTGACCGTCAACGAGAACATTGCCTACGGGCTGGTGAACCGGCGCAAGGCGCGCGACCAGATCACCGCGCGCGTGAAGGAGCTGTTGACGCTGGTGGGGCTGCCCGGTTCCGGATCCAAGTATCCGAGTCAGCTGTCGGGCGGCCAGCAGCAGCGCATCGCGCTGGCGCGTGCGCTGGCTTCGTCGCCGACGCTGCTGCTGCTGGACGAGCCGCTGTCGGCGCTGGACGCCAAGGAACGCGACCGGCTGCGCGGCGAGATACGCCAGCTGCAGCGCCGCGTCGGCGTCACCACGATCATGGTCACGCACGACCAGGAGGAGGCGCTGTCGATGTCCGACCGCGTCGTCGTGATGAACCAGGGGCGCATCGAGCAGGTGGGCACGCCGCTGGAAGTCTACGAGAAGCCGACGACGCCCTTCGTGGCGGACTTCCTCGGCAAGGTCAACGTGCTGCGCGCGACCTGCATGGGCAGCGGTCGCTACCGCGTCGGCGCCGTCGAGCTGCAGACGCCGGCCAACGGCATCAGCGCGGGCGCGCAGGTGCGGCTGTACCTGCGGCCCGAGGACCGCGTGCTGTCCGACGGCGGCGCTGTCGAGCAGATGCCCAACGCGCTGCGCGGCCGCGTTGAGCAAGTCGACTTCCTGGGCACCTACTGCCTGGTCGGCATGGAGATCGAGGGCTTCGAGGGGCAGCGGATGCAGGTGTACTTCTCGCTGAACCAGGCGCTGGAGATGGGCGTGCGCGAAGGCGCTGCCATCCCCTTCGCTCTGCGCGGCGAGCGCATACGCGTGTTTGCTAACGATTGACGACCACTCAATGAGCGTCGTCGCCCCGGACTTCCGGGTGAAGCTGACCAGATTCGGCAGCGAGCGGTTCGCGACCTTCGGCGGGCTGCTGCTGGTCGCCCTCGGCCTGCTGGTGTTCCTGACGCTGCCGCTGGCGATGCTGTTCGAGCGCGCGCTCGAAGGCAGGGACGGCGAATTCGTCGGGCTCGCCAACATCATCGAGTATCTGCGCTCTCCAGCGTTCGCGCGGTCGCTGGTGAACACGGCCACCTTCGCGTTGCTGACCACGGCGATCACCGTGCCGTTGGCCTTCGGCTTCGCCTACGCGATACAGCGCAGCCGCATCCCCTTCAAGGGGTTGTGGCGCAACATCGCGATGATCCCGATCCTCGCGCCATCGATGCTGGCGGCCATCAGCTTCATCTACCTGTTCGGCAACCAGGGATGGCTGAAGGCGATGCTGCCGTGGCTCGGCATCTCGAGCATCTACGGTATGCCGGGCATGGTGATGTCGATGGCCTTCGCGTCGTTCCCGCACGCCGTGATGATCCTGCTTGCAGGCCTGTCGCTGTCCGACGCGCGGCTGTACGAAGCGGCCGACGCGCTGGCCACGCCGGGCTGGCGCAAGTTCTGGACCATCACGCTGCCGGGCGCGCGCTATGGGCTGATCTCGGCGGCCATGGTGGTGTTCACGATGGCGGTATCCGAGTTCGGCGTGCCCAAGGTCATCGGCGGCAACGTCAGCGTGCTGGCGGTGGACGTGTACAAGCAGGTGATAGGCCAGCAGAATTTTTCCATGGGGGCGGTGGTCGGCATCGTGCTGTTGACACCGGCCGTCATCGCCTTCGCCATCGACTACGTGGTGCAGCGCCGCCAGCAGGCGCTGCTGTCCGCGCGCAGCGTGCCGTACCAGCCGCAGCCGGCGCGCTGGCGCGACAAGCTGTTGCTGGTCTACGTGATGCTGATCTCGGCCGCGCTGCTGTTGGTGGTGGGCATGGCGGCCTACGGCTCCGTTGTCAAGCTGTGGCCCTACAACCTGTCGCTGACGTTGAGCCACTATACGTACGGCTTCGAGGAATACGGCATCGAACATGCGTACGTGAACAGCCTGCAGATGGCGACGTGGACCGCGGTGCTGGGTGCGGCGCTGACCTTTGCGGGCGCCTATTGGCTGGAGAAGACGAAGGGCGCCGACCTGCTGCGGCCGGTGATCCGCTTCCAGGCGATGCTGCCGATGGCGGTGCCGGGCATGGTGCTGGGCATCGCCTACATCCTGTTCTTCAACCACCCGGACAACCCGGTGAACTGGCTGTACGGCACGATGACCATCCTCGTGCTCAGCACCATCATCCACTTCTATTCGTCCAGCCACCTGACGGCCGTGACCGCGCTGAAGCAGCTGGACAACGAGTTCGAGTCGGTGTCGGCGTCGCTGAAGGTGCCGTTCTACAAGACTTTCTCGCGCGTGACAGTGCCGGTGTGCCTGCCGTCGATACTCGACATCGCGCGCTACTATTTCGTGAACGCGATGACGACGATCTCGGCCGTCGTGTTCCTGTATTCGCCGAAGACGATGCTGGCGTCGGTGTCGATACTGCAGCTCGACGAGGCCGGCGCGATGGGCTCGGCGGCGGCGATGGCCACGCTGATCGTTCTGACGTCGGCGGTCGTCACAGGGGTGCTGTTTGCGCTGGAATGGTGGCTGCTGCGGCGCACGCAGGCATGGCGCAATACCGCGCAGCGTTGAGCGACGCGCGGCCGCTCCGGAGGCGCTCAGCGCCGCAGCGCGTAGCGCGTAGGCTCCTACAATCCTGCCGCACGCGCATACGAAGGGAGAGACATTCATGATCGTCGGCAACGATCCGATCCTGCTGACCCCGGGCCCGCTGACCACGTCGCTCGCCACCAAGCAGGCCATGCTGCGCGACTGGGGTTCGTGGGACGCGGCCTTCAACGGCATCACCGCGAGCCTGCGGCGCGATCTGGTGGACGTCGTCTACGGCGGCGACGAATACACCTGCGTGCCGCTGCAGGGTAGCGGCACCTTTTCGGTGGAGGCGGCCATCGGCACCGTGGTGCCGCGCGGCGGCAGGCTGCTGGTACCCAACAACGGCGCTTACTGCGCGCGCATCGTCCGCATCTGCGGTTACCTGGGCCGCGCGGTGGTGGAACTGCCGGTGCCCGAAGACCAGCCGGCCACCGCGCAGATGATCGATGCGGCGCTGGCCGCCGATCCTTCGATCACGCACGTCGCGCAGGTGCATTGCGAGACCGGCGCCGGCGTGCTGAACGATCTGGCCGGTATCGCGCAGGTATGTGCGCGCCGCGGCAAGGGGCTGATCGTCGACGCGATGAGCTCCTTCGGCGCCTTGCCCATCGATGTTGCGCAGATGCCTTTCGACGCGCTGATCGCCGCCAGCGGCAAGTGCCTGGAGGGCGTGCCCGGCATGGGCTTCGTCATCGTCCGGAAGTCCGTGCTGGAGGGATGCACAGGCAACGCGCATTCGCTGGCGATGGACCTGTACGACCAGTACGTGTACATGGAGAAGACCACGCAGTGGCGCTACACGCCGCCCACGCACGTGGTGGCGGCGCTGCGCGCTGCCGTGGACCAGTTCAAGGCCGAAGGCGGGCAGCCGGCGCGGCTGGCGCGCTACACGGCCAACTGCCGCGCGCTGATCGACGGCATGGCGACGCTGGGCTTCCGGCCGTTCCTGCGGCCCGAGGTGCAGGCGCCGATCATCGTGACCTTCCACGCGCCGGCCGACGCGGCCTACGCCTTCAAGGCTTTCTACGAGAAGACGCGCGAGCGCGGCTACATCCTGTATCCCGGCAAGCTGACACAGGTGGAAACCTTCCGTGTCGGCTGCATCGGCGCCATCGACGCGAACGAGATGCGCAACGTGGTGTCGGCGGTCGCGCAGACGCTGCAGGACATGGGCATCCGGCAGGTTGCGCCGGGCGGGCCGGCAGCGGACACACGCAGAGCGGCCTGACCGCGGCGCGGGCGGCCTGCGCCCAGCCACGGCGTGTCGCCGGGCGCAGCCGGCTGCGCTGCCTACTTTTTCAACGCATCCAGCCGCTGCTTCGCGTCGGCGGCCATCGGTGCCGGCAACCCGGCCTTCAGCGCCTGCTCGAAGGACTCGGCAGCCTTGGCGTTCGCGCCCTGCTCGGCGCGCACGATGCCCAGCCGGTAATGCAGTGCCGCCGCTCCGGGCGCCAGCGCCAGCGCGCGCACCAGCGTGGCTTCGGCCTTGGGCAGGTCGCCACGGGCGCGCTCCACCCAGGCCAGCGTGTCCAGATAGCTCGGGTCGCGCGGACGCAGTTCGGTGGCCCGCGTCGCCCACGCATGGGCCTTCGCCAGATCGCCCTTCGCGTCGACTTCCAGCCAGGCTGCGTTGTTCAGGGTCTGCGGGTCGGCCTGCGACAGCTCGATGGACTTGGCGAAGGCCTGTCGCGCCCCGGCTTTGTCGCCGGTGGCCACCAGCAGATTGCCCAGCCGCCCCTGGACGGCGGCGTCCGACGGGTGGGCCTTCGCGACGCTCTGTGCCGTCGCGATCGCGCCCTTGGCATCGCCACTGGCCAGCAGCACGCTGGCGCGGTCCATCTGCAGCGTGGTGGCCGTCGGCGCGACCTTGATCGCCCGATCCAGCGCGGCCAGCGCCTGCGGGTAGCGCTTCGCTTCGACTTCCACACGCGCCAGCATGCGCAGCGGTTCGGGGTCCCTGGGTGCAAGCTGCGCCGCTTTCTCCAGCGCGGCGGCGGCGTCGGTGGAGCGCCCGGCCGCTGCCAGCGCCACGCCCAGCCCGAAGTGCGCGCCGGCATCCTTGGGACGGGCGGCGGTGATGCGCTCGTACTCCTGCACCGCGCGCTTCACGTCGCCCGTGCGCAGATAGATGTCGGCGAGTTCCATTTGCGCCGGCAGCGAAGACGGAGCGACCTTGAGTGCAGCCTCGAACTCCGTCTTGGCACGCTGGAAATCACCGCGCGACTTGTAGAGGCGGCCGAACGCGACATGCACGGCAACGTGATTCGGCGACACTTTCCTCGCCTGCTGCAGCAGTGCCTCGGCCGCCGCCGGATTGCCCTTGCGCGCCTCGATGTCGGCCAGCGCAATCAGCGGCTCGGGCGATTTGGGCGCAAGCTGCTGCGCCTTGCGGAACGAGGCTTCGGCGCCCGCCAGGTCGCGGTTGACCAGCTTCTGCACGCCAGCGCGGAATTCGGCAGCGGCCGGCGATTCCTTGCTGATCGTCAGATCGGTCGGTCCATCACCCTCGATGGCGGTACCCAGCGCGGTCGCCGGCAGAAGGGCCGTGGATACGAGAATCGTGAAAACCGGCGCTGACCACCGCATGGCGTGTGTCCCGGGGGTTGGTGTCGCGGCAGTGTAGCTTTACGCTGTTGCAGCGGTAGCGCACCGACCCGAAAGCACAAAGAAAAACGGCGCCTGAGGCGCCGTTTTTCCCATCGCAGATCGCGCTACTGCTTGCGGCGGCGGCGCAGTGCGGCCAGGCCCGCCAGTCCGAGGCCGGCCAGCGCCAGCGTCGCGGGCTCGGGCACCGTCGGGTCCGTCGGATCTTCGATACTGAAGGTCGACGAGATGAACAGGCCGAACACGTTGTCGTCGTTCGACGGATTGCGCGTCAGCAGCCGCAGGAACGTGTCGCCGGCCGTGATGAACGGAGACGCGTTTGCCGAATTGCCCAACGCCAGGTTGTACAGTTCATCGTCCTGGTCCGCCACTGAGCAGTTCGGATCCGGATTGGACGGGTCGTCGCCCACGCCGCCGGCAGTGATCAGCCGGCCGTTGTCTGAGATAAACGGCGGGACCGCGTCATCGTTACCGCCAGCGCAGCTGGTCAGTCGGCGCGAGGCCGGGTTGTTGCTGGTCTGCACGTCCACCGTCGTGACCTGGCCGGTGGCCGGCGGGCCGTTGTAGCTAAAGCTCGAAGCCAGCGACATGATGAAGTCGCCAGTGGTGTACGCGCTGGCGAAGTTCAGCGTCGTCGTGTCGCCGGTGGTTGCCAGCTCGCCATCCAACACGATGGCGGTGCCGCCGACCGTGGACGCGTTGCTGTAGACCACGACCAGCACTGTGCCGTCGTTGTCGCCGAGTTCGGTCAGGTCGAAGTTGTAGATGCCGCCCCCGCCGCCGTCGATCGTCGGCTTGACCAGCGCCGTCACGTCCCACATCACGGTGGTGGCCGGGTTCACGTTCGGCGTCAGCGTGGTTGCAGCGGCGGTGTTCAGCACGGTGCCGTTGAAGTTCACGCCGAACACCGGGCCGCTCCACACGCTGGCGGCGTACAGGTATGCACGCAGCACCGTCGAGCCGGACGCGGCCTCGACCTGAAGCTGACCGCTGCCGGCGCCATCGACGCCGAGAGCATCCACACTGAGCGCAGCATCGGCGAAGAAATCGCGTACCGACAGTTCTGCCGAGGCTGTTCCTGCCGCGGCGGCCAGGGCGACGGCCAGAGCCAGTTGCTTGAGTTTCGGAGTTGCCATGCGTCCCCCTTAGGGCAGTATCTGACAGCGATCGGTAATGCACAGACTTGCGTCGGCGCATAGTGACGCAGCAACCGTGCCAGTTTGGACTTTCACAGGGAAATCAAATGCTTGGCTACTAACCCTCAGTTTCTGCCGGCCGAACTGAAAAGTAATTCGACAGTGCAGAGGCCGTCAGGCGGCCTTCAGCGCCGCAACGCCCGCGACCACCGCGGCGACACCGGCCCAGCGGCGTGCTGTCAGGTGCTCCTTCAACAACCGCGCGCCGATCAGGGTCGCGAACAGCACCGACGTCTCGCGCAGCGACGCGACCAGCGCCACCGGCGCCTTGGTCATCGCCCACACCGAGATCGCGTAGGCGCCGGCCGACAGCCCGCCACCCAGCAGCCCGCGCAGGCGGCGGCGCACCAGCGCCTCGATGAACGCGCCCCGCCGCGTTGCCAGCATGTACAGCCCGAAGGGCAGCGCGTCCAGCACGAACAGCCACACGATGTAGGACCAGGCGTTGCCCGACAGCCGCGCGCCGCGGCCGTCGATGATCGTGTAGCCGGCGATGACCACCGCGTTGGCCAGCGCGAAGGCCACCGCGCGACCGTGGCCGTGCAGCGCCGCCGCGAGGCCGGCGGGACGCAGCGCCAATGCCACCACGCCCAGCGAGATCAGCAGCATGCCGCCCCAGCCAAACGTCGTCGGCCACTCGTTCAGCCACGCGATGGCCAGCAGCGCCGTGATCAGCGGCGCGACGCCGCGCATCAGCGGATACACCAGCGACAGGTCGCCGCTGCGGTACGCGTTGATCATCAGGTAGTAGTAGGCGACGTGCGTGGCCACCGACGCGGCGATATACGGCCAGCTTGCCGGCGCCGGCGGCTCGACGATGAACAGGAACGGAACGGCCAGCAGGCCCGCGCCCACGACGATGGACGCCGTGTCCAGCAGCACGTCGCTGCCACCCTTGATCATCGCGTTCCAGCTGGCGTGCAGCAGCGCCGCCAGCAGGACCGCGAAAGACACCGTCAGTGTCAAGCGATCACCGCGTCCGCGGGCGTGTAGGGCAGGTCCAGCGCCTTCGCCACCGCCTTGTACGTGAGCTTGCCGGCAGCGACGTTCAGCCCTGCCTTCAGATGCGGATCGTCGTGCAGCGCGCGCCGCCAGCCCTTGTTCGCGAGCGCCAGCGTGAACGGCAACGTCGCGTTGTTCAGCGCATACGTGGACGTGCGCGGCACGGCGCCCGGCATGTTGGCCACCATGTAGTGCACGACGCCGTCCACCACGTAGGTGGGCTCGGCATGTGTGGTCGGTCGGCTGGTCTCGACGCTGCCGCCCTGGTCGATGGCCACGTCGACGATGACCGAGCCGGGCTTCATCTTCGGCAGCATCGCCCGCGTGATCAGTTTCGGCGCCTCGGCACCGGGGATCAGCACACCGGAGATCACGAGGTCCGCACGCTCGACTTCGCGCTCGACGTTGTCACGGTTCGAGAACGCGGTGACCACGCGGCCGTTGAACATCGCGTCGATGCGCCGCAGCGCGTCGCTGGACTTGTCGATGACCACGACCTCGGCGCCGGTGCCCGCGGCCATCTGTGCGGCGTTGGTGCCGACCACGCCCGCGCCCAGGATCAGGATGCGGCCCGGCGGTACGCCGGGCACGCCGCCCAGCAGCACGCCCATGCCGCCGGCCGATTTCTCCAGGCAGTGCGCGCCGGCCTGCACCGCGAGGCGTCCGGCCACTTCGCTCATCGGCGCGAGCAGCGGCAGGCCGCCGCTGGGCGAGGTCACCGTCTCGTAGGCCACGCAGATCGCGCCGCTGGCGATCAGGTCGCGTGCCTGTTCGGGGTCGGGTGCCAGGTGCAGGTAGGTGAACAGCACCTGGCCATCGCGCAGCATGCGCCGTTCGGCGGCCAGCGGCTCCTTGACCTTCACCACCATCGCGGCGCGCGCGAACACGTCGGCAGCGGTCGCCACAACTTCGGCCCCCGCTCGGCGGTAGTCGTCGTCGGAGGCGCCGATGCCCGCGCCGGCCTGCGTTTCGACGACGACCTCATGGCCGTGCGCGACCACTTCGCGCACCGACGACGGCGTCAGGCCGACGCGGTACTCGTGAACCTTGATCTCCTTCGGAACGCCGATCAGCATGGGAAGTCCTGAAACCGTGAAAGCCGCGGATTTTGCTCCCGGATCGCCGGCCGGCGAAGGCAAAGGTCAAGAAGTCTGCAACTTGGTCTTGACGATCTGCCAGGACACCAGTCCGACGCACATCAGCGCGAAGGACGCGACCGCCAGGCCAGTCGCCGAGTGCATGACCGTCGGCGCCAGTGCGCCCGCGACGATGCCGTTGGCCACGCTGGCCACTACAGCCTGCAGCGACGACGCCATACCGCGTCGCTCCGGCACCAGGTCTAGCACCAGAATGGTGACGACCGGCACCATCAGCGCCCAGCCGAAAGCGAACACACCGATCAGCGGCAGCGCCCACCACGGCTGCGGCGTGAACAGGAAGTTCGCCGCGATGTTGACCAACGACACCACGACCATGATCGTGAAGCCGTAGCGGATCTGCCGGCGCGGCCGCACGCGGCCGGCGAGCCGGCCCGACAGCCATGCGCCGCCCATGATGCCGCCGATGCTCATCAGAAAGAACCAGAAGAACTGCGTGGGCGCGAGGCCCAGCACGTCGCCGAGGAAGGCCGGCGCCGACAGCACGTACAGGAACATGCCGTTGAAGGGCACGCCGCTCGCGAACGCCAGCAGCATGAAGTTGCGGTGGCCGAGCAGTTGCGCGTAGCCGCGCATCAGGTTGCGCGGCGAGAAAGACTGCCGCTCCGCCGCGTTCAGCGTCTCCGGCAGCAACCGCCAGTTGGCGACCCACATGATGACGCCGACGCCGGCGAGGAACCAGAACACCGCCTGCCAGCTGATGTGCACGTACAGCAGGCCGCCGATCAACGGCGCCACCGCCGGCGCGACCCCGAAGAAGATCGTCACCTGCGACATCACCCGCTGCGCCTGCGCCGGCGGAAACATGTCGCGGATGATCGCGCGCGACACCACGATGCCGGCGCCGGCCGACAGCCCCTGCATCGCGCGGAAGAACACGAGCTGGCCGATGGTCTGCGACAGTGCACAGCCCACGGAGGCCAGCGTGAAAGCCGCCACGCCCCACAGCACGACGGGACGTCGACCGTAGGCATCAGCCAGCGCACCGTGGAACAGGTTCATTGCGGCGAAACCGAACAGGTAGGCCGACAGCGTCTGCTGCATCTGCAGCGGTGACGCGTCCAGCGACTTGCGGATCGTCGCGAAGGCCGGCAGATAGGTGTCGATCGCGAACGGGCCCAGCATGCCCAGGCCCGCCAGCAGCAGCGACAGCGCCCACGCGGGCGCGGGCCACAGGTGCGCAGTTCCGGGCTTCAGTTGGGCACGGTCGCCAGCGGGCGCCGTGTCAGCCATCCGCACGTCCAGAAAGCGCGAGAACTGCGCGGGTCGATGACTCGTCCACCTCGGAAACCTCTTTGCGTCGTCGCCGGCACGGCGTGGGACGCCATGGTCCTTCTTCGAAGTCCGGAATTCTGACGCATCGGCGACCGCCCGCCCTTCGGATGGGCGGGCTGCGACGCGAGTGGGCTACAGTCGCACGAACAGGCGGCCGAAGCGACGGCGGTCTTCCAGCTGCTGCATCGCCCTGGAAAGAAGCGCGTTCACGACGAAGTAGATGAGCAGCAGCGTCGCGTAGACCTCGACTGGCGCGGTCATCAGATGGTTGCTGATCTGCCTGCCGATTTCAGTGAGATCGGACAGCCCGATGAGGAATGCGAGCGACGTGTTCTTGATCGCGACCACGTATCGGCCGGCCAGCGCCGGGATCATGTTGAAGAATGCGATGGGCAGCACGATCCGCAGCTGGATCTGCCACCAGTTCAGGCCTATGGCTCTTGCCGAATCGACGACGGTACGCGGAACGGCCAGGATGCCGCCGCGAACCACCTCGGCGATGTAGGCGGACGTGAAAAGCGTCAGCGCAACCAGCACCGCGGCGAACTTCGACGTCTGCAGCCCGAAGTGCGGCGGCACGAAGTAGGCCCAGAAGACCAGGATCAGCAGCGGGACGTTGCGCAGCCCCTCGACGTAGGCGGCAGCCGGCAGCCATAGCCACCGGCTGGTCGCGTTGCGCATCAGGCCGATGGCCGCGCCGATGACCGTCGCCAGCACGATCGCCAGCAGTCCGATCTGCAGCGTCAGCAGCAGGCCCCCGGACTCACCCGTGGAGAACAGGTTGCCGAACAGCAGCCTTTCCCAGTTCGTCGCCGTCCATACGCGCTCCCAGTTCATGCGGCGGCCTGTCCGGGAGCGGATCCGCGCGGGCGCGACAGGCGGTGACCGAGCAGGCGGCCGAACAGCGAGAGCGCCAGGCACAGCGTCAGATAGATGATGGTGATGACCATCAGCGCTTCGAAGCCGCGGAACATGAAGTTGTCGATGTGTTTGTACTGGTAGGTCAGTTCCGCGACGCCGATGGCCAGTGCTAGCGACGTGCTCTTCACCAGCGCCACCGCTTCGTTGACCATCGGCGGCGCGGTGATCCTGGCGACCTGCGGCGCCACGATGCGCGTCATCAGCTGCAGGAAGCTCATCCCCAGCGCCCGTGCAGCTTGGAACTGCCCTGCGTTGACGGAGTTCAGCCCGGCGCGGAAGACCTCCCCCATGAACGCGCCGTGGTACAGCGAAAGCGCTAGCGCGGCCGCGGAAAACTCGTAGCCGGCATCGCGCAGAGGCACGAACGCCCAAGCCGGCAGCAGCACCGACGCGGAGAAGTACCAGAACAGGATCTGCACCAGCGGCGGCGTGTTGCGCGCGATCTCGACGTAGAGCCACGTGATCTGCCGCAGCACCGGAAGGTTGGCCCAGCGCAGCGTGCCGACGACGATGCCGATTAGCGATGCAAAGACCAGCGACACCGCCGCGAGCTTGCAGGTGACTGCCAGGCCAGCGAGGATCCGGTGCCAGCTCTCTGCATCCAGCGCACCGAGATCGAAACCGCTCAACGTCAGTGCCTCAGAATCTTGCCGATGAACTGGCGGGTACGCTCCTCCTTCGGACTCTGGAAGAACTCCTCCGGGGGGCCGGACTCGACGATCTGGCCGGCATCCATGAAGACGATGCGGTCGGCGACTTCGCGGGCAAATCCCATCTCGTGTGTGACGGCGATCATCGTCATGCCGTCGCCCGCGAGGTCCGTCATCACGTCCAGCACCTCGTTGATCATCTCCGGATCAAGCGCCGACGTCGGCTCGTCAAACAGCATGACCTCGGGTTCCATGCACAGGGCACGGGCGATGGCAACGCGCTGCTGCTGTCCGCCGGAAAGGGTTTCCGGATAGGCATGCGCCTTGTCCGCGATGCCGACCCGCTCCAGATACGCCAACGCCCGCTCCTCGGCCGCCTTCCGCGGCGTGTCGATGACGAGCCGCGGTCCGATGACCAGGTTCTGAAGCACGTCGAGATGAGGAAAGAGGTTGAACGACTGGAAGACCATGCCGATCCTGGGGTCCAGCGTGCCGAAGCGAGTGAACTGCTTGCGGTGCCCGCCGACGACGATCTCGCCGCGGTCCACGAGCTCCAGGCCGTTGATGCATTTGAGCAGCGTGCTCTTTCCGGATCCGCTGGGGCCGCACAGTGCCAGGACCTCGCCGCGCGAAACCGCCAGGTCGATGCCCCTCAGCACCATCGTTGCGCCGAAGGATTTCCAGATGCCGGTCAGGCGTACGACTTCGGCGCCGGCGGGCGCGGTCGGTGCGCCTACGGCTCCCATACGATCATCTGGAATCCCAGATCGTCCTTGGAGAGCTTCAGCGGGCCGCCGATCCACTTGTTGAAGATCTTGTCCCATGTTCCGTCCGCCCACATGTCCTGCAGCAGGTAGTTGATCTGATTGCGCCACTTCGAGTCGTTGAGCGGCACGCCGAGGCCGTACTCGCCGCCGGCAAAGTGCGCCTGCTTGCCCAGCAGTTCGAATTCGTCCGGTTTGCTGACGTTCGAGCGCAGGCCCGCCAGCAGGATGATGTCCGTCGGCATCGCATCGACCAGACCCTGCTGCAGCGCCAGGAAAGTCTCCGGCAGACCCTGGAAGGTCTTCGCCTGGGCATCGGGCTGGACTTTCTGGAACTCCTTGAGGGCCGCCGAGCCGACGCTGAAGCCGGCGGTCTTCCCCTTCATGTCCGCCAGCGTGCGGATGCCGCTTCCCTTGCGCACCAGCATCGTCATCGGGCCGTTGATGTAGCCGATCGAGAAATCCACGACTTCGGCGCGCTTGCGGTAGTGGGTCATCGTTGCGGCGACGACGTCCACGCGTCCTGAGGTCAGCATCGGGATGCGCGTCGACGAGGTCACCTTGCTGATCTCCAGCTTGACGCCGAGCCTGCGGGCGATCTCCTGCATCATGTCGACCTCGAACCCGACGTGCTCGCCCTTCTCGTTCACGAAGCCGAAGATCGGTGCGTCGCTCTTGATGGCCGCCCGCAGCACGCCGCGTTCCTTGACGGTGTCGTAGAGCGACTTGTCGGCAGCGTGCGCGATGCCGACTAGCAGGTTCGCGGCCACCACCGCGAACAGTGCAAGGTTTCTGAGCTTCATGGCGTTCCTTTCAGACTGGGACCGGCAGGTCGAGAAGCGGCGCCCACTGCTGGGCGCCGAATACCGAACGATCCCCGAAGTCGCTGGAAGAGACGTCGCGGATCATCGTGAACTTGATCATGTCCGCCGCGTCGTACTCGTAGACCGAGACGACTTTTTCTAGCGGCACCTTGTAGAGCCGGGCGAAGGTTTCGGCGGTGAAGACGCCCGATTTCTTCGCCTTCTGGTACGCGTCACGGCTTCTGAAAAGGATGTCGAAGGTGACGAGGTAAGGCCCGGCGTTCTTGCTGAACAGGAAGGTCACGAGGTCTCGCAGCGGCACGTGCGTCGTCTCAGCCATGAACGGCTCCGATGCTGCGGTATTCGATGGGAAACAGATCCAACAGATCGTCGTGCTTCTCGACTTCGACGATGTGCATGATGCTGAAGTGGTAGCAGCCGCCGCCGTCGGTCACCAGCGGAGCGAATGGAAATGCGATGTGAGCGGTCCGCGTGAGGGCGCCCGGATAGGCGAATCCGATCATGCGCGCCTCGAGCAGCGCGGCGACGTCGTGGGCGCGCTCCTGGGTCGGAGCCAGTACCTGCGCGAGGATGCCTAGCTCGTGCAGGTCCGTGCGGCCGCGCAGGGGTTCGCTCGGACCCAGAACGGCATCGCGGCCGTAGAGCTTCCAGTCGATGTGGAAGTCTTGCTCGGCGCCTTCCAGTTCGCGCACCTGCTGCTCCGTACCGACGCAGAATGCATCGATCTGGGCGATCAGCCCCGGGTCGCGCGTTGCGCCGATCATGAAACTCACGAAGCCCCGGCGGGCCGCGCCCTCGAAGCGGTGCGTCGCTACGTTGCGGCGGTGAAACCGGGTGCCGCGGATCAGCGTGGCCCGCCCGTCCTTCACCGGCTCGAACTCGACCGCCGAGAAATCCAGCTGTCCTTCGGGCTCTTCCTGCAGGAACGGATGCTCGACTTCATAGACCATATGGCTGGACACCGAACGCGGCGTGACGGCGCGGTCCGGATTCGGCGCTTCCAGCAGGATCGAGCCTTCCCGCAGCGTCGCGAGTACCGGGTCGCGGCCGGTCGGCGGCATAGCCGACATCGCTGCGCACTCGAGGATCTTGCCCATGTGCAGCGCAACGCCGCGGTCGTATCCCTTCCATATGGCGAAGCTGCCAAAAATCGCGGAATCGCAGGACCGTCCGGCGATGATCACGTCCGCGCCCGCCTCCAGCGCTGCAACGTACGGGCTGGTACCCATCTGCGCGACGATCGGACCACAGGCGGTGATGGCCTCCTGCGTCAGTGGCGCCACGCCGATGAAAGGTTTCACGCGTCCGTCGGCCAGCGCGCGCTCCAGATAAGGCTTCTGCTGATCGGAACGGATGATCGCGAGCTTGAAGCGCTGCTCCTGCTCTCGAGCCAGTTCTTCAAGAATGTCGATGAGCCAGGCGACGTGGGGTCTGGAGCCGGCCAGGCCAGCGCTGCCGACGATCAGCGGGATCTTCGCTGAGCGTGCCGCGGCCAGGCACAGACCGAGGTCACGCTTCATCGACTTGCGCGACTGGTACATCGCCCCGGCGCCTAGGTAGGAAGCACCCGAATCCGTCGAGCCGGAGTCGACTCCGATCATCGAAGGATTCATGGCCATTCCACGGCGCAGCGACTCTTCATTGATGCCGTAGCCCAGAATTGCAATCGGGCTCAGCACTCGGATCTCCTCTGGCATGTTGTGACTTTCCTGTGGCGATGCGGGTCGCTGCTGCGTAAGCAGCATCCATGCCAATGATCGGAGCCCAGCAAATACAGTGGCTTACATGTGTTGCTGGTTGCTGTCACGCGGGTGATGCGTGATTTGCGCGCGGCAGTGCGGCACAATGGCAGTATTGCCGCGCGAGTTCCACGCAGACCAGTTCCGTGCCCGATGCGCTGTCCGAGCTGATTGGCTCTCATACTTCCATGCAGGAAGTGCGGCAGCAGGCCGCACGAATTGCGCGCAGCGGCGTCGGCTGTGCGTTGATCTATGGCGAGACCGGCACCGGCAAGGGCATCGCCGCTCGCGTTGTTCACGAACTGTCCGACCGCTCCCGGCTGCCGTTCGTGAACATCAACTGCGCGGCCATACCCGGCACGCTGATGGAGTCCGAGCTGTTCGGGCACGTGCGCGGCGCGTTCACCGGCGCCAATACGAACAAGCGGGGACTGATCGCCGCCGCCAACGGCGGCACGCTGTTTCTGGATGAGATACCGGAGCTGGAAATGCCCTTGCAGGCCAAGCTGCTGACGGTGCTGGACAGCAAGCAGTACCGGCCGGTGGGCTCGGTTGAGCCGAGGGAAGCCAATGTGCGTTTCATCGCGGCTTCGAACCGCGTGCTCTTCCACGAGGTTCGTGCGAAACGCTTCCGGGAGGACTTGTACTACCGGCTGCTGGTGGTGGCCATCAACATGCCGCCACTGAGGGAGCGGGGCGACGACGTGCTCGAGCTTACCGAGCACTTCCTGCGGCGCTTTTCGAGCCAGTACGGCCGCGTCGTGCGCGGACTGGAACCCGCGGCTCGAGAGATATTCCGGGCGTTCCACTGGCCCGGCAACGTGCGCCAGCTGCAGAACGTCATCGAGCGGATATTCCTGCTGGAAGACGAGGATCGCATCCTGGTCAAGCACATCCCGCGGCGCATCATCCTGGAGATGAACAAAGGCCCGCGTGCACCGCGCTCGATGTTCGAGGAGGAACCGATCGAGCAAGTTCATGGCAACGCCGAGCCTGCGACCGACTTTCATGCGGAGACCGCGAGGGTGCAGAGGGCGATGCTGTCGCGTGCGCTGGCAGACAGCGGTGGCAACGTGAGCGGCGCAGCGCAGCGGCTCAACCTGTCACGGCACGCGTTCAGGCACTATTGGGCAAAGCTGGCGAAGCCGGCCGTGCGACCTAAACGGCGTACGTAACGTCCTTCTACGCGCGCACGGCCGCCGCGTCGCGCGGCGCCTTCAGCGTGACGCGCGCCGCGTAGCGTTCGCCGGCCACGTCCATCGTGAAGTGCCCGCCGGCCAGCCAGTCCGCATCGGCGGCGCCGTCGGCGCGCGTGACGAGGCCCAGTCCCACCGGCCGGCCCAGCGTGTGGCCGAACGCGGCCGAGGTCACCGAGCCGACCGCCACGCCGTCGCGCAGGATCAGCTCGCCGCCCCACAACATCGTGTGCGGTGCGTCCACGACCAGCGATACCACACGGCGCTGCGCAGCGCGCGCACCGCCGGCCGCGCGCTTTGTCAGCAGCGCCGCCTTGCCGCGGAAGTCGGCAGCCTTGTCGAAACGCACGGAGAAAGCCAGTCCGGCCTCGAAAGGATCGACGTCCGGCCCCAGCTCCCGACCCCAGGCGCGATAGCCCACTTCCAGTCGCAGCGAGTCGATCGCGTAGTAGCCGGCGTTGGCGATGCCCAGGTCCGCGCCGGCCTGCATCAGCTGCTCATAGACGCCGGCCGCGAACTCCACCGGCACGTACAACTCCCAGCCCAGCTCGCCGACGTAGGTGAGCCGCGTCGCGCGTACCGTCGCGTAGCCCACGTCGACGTCGCGCGACGCGCCGAACGGAAAGGCCGCCGCTGACAGGTCGGCGGTGGACACGCGCTGCAGCAGCTCGCGCGAGTGCGGACCCATGACCGCGAGCACCGCCCACTGCGAGGTCACGTCGGCGATCCGGCAGCGTATGCCGGTGGGCAGCGCCGCGATCGCGCGCTCGATGAGATCGAGGTCGCGCACCGCCTGCGCGGAGCCGGTGACGATCAGGTACGCATCATCGGCCAGGTGCGTGACGGTGAAGTCGCTGTCGTATCCGCCGCGCTCGTTCAGCAGACCCGTGTAGCAGGTGCGTCCGGTCGTCGGTGCGTCGTTGGCGATCAGCCCGTCCAGCACTACGCGCGCGTCGGCGCCTGTCAGCAGCAGCTTCGCGAACGAGCTCATGTCGAACAGCGCGACACGCTCGCGGCACGCGCGATGCTCGGCAGCTGACCACGCGTGCCAGTTCTGGTGGCCCCAGCCGTATTCGATCTTCGCGTCGGCGGGCGACGGCGCGAAGAAGTTGGGGCGTTCCCAGCCCATCTTCGAGCCGAAGCTGGCACCGGAGGCGCGCAGATGCTCGTACAGCGGCGAGCGGCGGAACGGCCGCGCGCTTTCCAGTTCGCGGTTCGGCCACGGCATCTTGTAGTGCATGCCCAGCACTTCCTTGATGCGGTCGGGCAGCCACTGCTCGTTGCCGTTGAAGCGCGCGAAGCGGCGCAGATCGACGGGCCACAGGTCCAGCGCGGGTTCGCGCTGCACGATCCACTCGGCCAGCGCCTTGCCGGCGCCGCCGGCCGACGCGATGCCCATCGAGTTGAAGCCGCAGGCCACCCACACGTTGGCAAGGCCCGGCGCCGGTCCGAGGATGAAGTTGTTGTCCGCGGTGAAGGACTCGGGCCCGTTGACGAACTGCTTGACGCGCGCTTCGGCCAGCGCCGGCACGCGGACGATCGCGTTGTCCAGCAGGATCTCGAACGCGTCCCAGTTGTCGGGCAGCAGCTGGAACTCGAAGTTCGGCGGGATGCCGCCGCGGTGCTGCGCGCTCTGCAACCAGGGTGTGGCGTCGGGCTCGAAGCCACCCATCAGCAGGCCGCCGACTTCCTCCTTGAAGTACACGTAGCCGTCGGGATCGCGCATCACCGGCAGGTCGCGCGACACGCCGTCGATGCGGTCGGTGACGATGTAGAAGTGCTCGCAGGAGAACAGCGGCACAGTCGCGTCGAACAGCTGCCGTCCCAGTGCACGCGACCACTGGCCGGCGGCCAGCACGACGGTGTCGGCCGTGATGTCGCCGCTCGTGCCGGCCTTCGCGCGCCACGCGAGCCGTGTGATGCGCGGGCCGCCGGCTTCACCGGTGCTGCGCGTCGCGCCGGTCACGGTGACACCCTCGACGATGCGCACGCCACGATTGCGCGCGCCCTTGGCCAGCGCCATTGTCAGATCGGCCGGATTGGCCTTGCCGTCGCCGGGCAGCCAGACGCCGCCCTGCAGGTCGGCGGTTTCCATCAGCGGAAACAGCGCGCCCGCCTCGGCGGGTGTCAGCAGATCGCAGGCGACGTCCTGCGCGCGCGCGGTGGCGGCCGTGCGCTTCAGCTGCACCATGCGATCGGCCGTGCGTGCCACGGCCAGCGAGCCGCACTGCTTCCAGCCGGTGGCCAGCCCCGTTTCGGCTTCCAGCCGTGCATACAGGTCGGTGGAGTAGCGGATCAGCCGCGTCATGCTCGCGTGCGCGCGCAACTGCCCGACCAGCCCGGCCGCATGCCACGTGGTGCCCGACGTCAGCCGGCCCTGTTCGAGCAGCACCACATCGGTCCAGCCGAGTTCGGCCAAGTGGTATGCGATGGAACAGCCGACGATGCCGCCGCCGATCACCACGGCGCGCGCTGCCGCAGGCGGCCGCTGCGCGGTCGTCAACGCCTCTTCAGCCAAGCTCGTCTCCCGGTGCGGCGCGCTGCGCCGCCGCGATCGTTCAAGCGCTTTTCAGGTGCCAGGCCTTGGGGCGCGTGAACGTTTCTATTCCGTACGTCGACAGCGTCAGTCCGACGCCCGAATGGCCGACGCCGCTCCACGGCAGCCGCGGGCTCACGCGGTCGCAGCAGTTCCAGTAGACGCTGCCGGCGTTCAGTTCGCGCAGCAGCCGCTGCGCACGCGCGGCGTCCTTCGTGTAAACGCCCGCCGTCAGGCCGTAGTCGGTGTCGTTCATCAGCCGCAGAGCCTCGGCGTCGTCGGCGACTTTCTGGATGCCGATGATCGGGCCGAAGCTTTCCTCGCGCATCAGTGCCATCGAGTGGTCGACGCCCGCGAACACGGTGGGCTCGAACCAGTTGCCCGGCGCATCGATGCGATGCCCGCCCGCCAGCAGCCGCGCGCCCTTGGTCTGGGCGTCGGCGACCTGCGTCTCGAGCACGGCGATCTGCGGCGCGCGCGTCAGCGGTCCGATGTAGGTCGCCTCGTCCGCCGGCTCGCCGCTGCGGAAGCCGCGCACTTCGCGCACGAACGCGTCGACGAAGGCGTCGTGGACCACCTGGTGCACGTAGATGCGCTCCACCGAACAGCAGCTCTGCCCGGTGTTGTACATGGCCCCGTCGGCCAGCGACGCGGCCGCGGCGGCGACGTCCACGTCGTCCGCGACATAGGTCGGATCCTTGCCGCCGAGCTCGAGCTGCAGCTTGATCATGCGCGGGCCCACCGCCTGCGCGATCTTCGCGCCGGTGGCGTAGGAACCGGTGAAGAACACACCGTCGATCCTCTGCGCGAGCAGGCCGACGCCCACCGCGCCGCCGCCGACCAGCACCTGGAACACATCCTGCGGCACGCCCGCCAGGTGCAGCAGCTTGGCGATCTCCAGCCCGGTCAGCGCCGCGAACTCCGACGGCTTGTACAGCACCGCGTTGCCGGCGATCAGCGCCGGCACGAACACGTTGGCGCCGACGAAGTACGGATAGTTCCAGGCCGAGATGTTGACGATCACGCCCAGCGGCTCGTGCGTGATGAGCTCGCGCATGCCGCCTTCGTCGTGCACGGTGCGCGGCGCCAGCGTGCGTTCGGCCTCGGCGATGAAGAAGTCGATGCGCGCCAGCACGCCGGTCAGTTCGTTGCGCGACTGGCGGATTGGCTTGCCGACCTCGGACGTCAGCACCGCGGCCAGCCGCTCCGTCTCGCGCACCAGCTCCGCGCGGAAGCGGCGCAGGATCTCGAGTCGCTCGGCCAGCGGCCGTGCGGCCCAGCCGGGCTGCGCGGCGCGCGCGTCGGCGGCAGCCGCCGCCACCGATTCGGGCGTGTCTTCGGGCAGTTCCGCCAGCACGCTGCCGTTGGCCGGATTGACGATGTGCAGCATGGTCAGTGTTGGGCAGCCGCGCGGGCGGCCGCGAGGAAGTCGGCGAGCAGTGGGTCGCCCGACAGCAGCGACGGATTGTTCCAGTCGTGGAATTCCGGGTGCCATTGCACGGCCGCCACGTAGGAGCGCACCGGCCCGCGGCGATTGTCGTAACGGATGGCCTCGACGACGCCGTCGTTGGGGCAGCGCGCCTCCACGTCGAAGTACGGCGCGAGGTCACGGATGCCCTGATGGTGCACGCTGTTGACGACCCAGGTCGGCTCGGGCCACTGCACCTGGGCGCCCGGCGCCTTCGGCGGCGGCTTCGCGATGCGCGCGCTCGACGACAGCACCGGCGGCTCGACAGGCGGCGGATAGAGCTCCGCCAGCCGCGTGCCCGGCAGGATCTCGATGGTGTGGAAGTTCTGGTCGTACAGGCCGGCGTTGCGGTGCTCGATCGCGCCTTCCATCTGCGTCTGGATGTCCTGGTACAGCGTGCCGCCGAAGGCGACGTTGATGACCTGCAGCCCGCGGCACACGCCCAGCACCGGCTTGCCGGTGTCGACGAAGGCGCGCAGCAGCGCGATCTCGTAGTCGTCGCGCACGCGGTCGCCGCTCCACTCGGGCTTCAGCGGCTCCTGGCCGTAGCTGCCCGGCCACATGTCGACGCCGCCCTGCATCACCAGACCGTCGAGGATATCCGCGTACTCGCGCAGCCCGATATCGCCGCGACGCGTCGGGCCTTCGGGCGAGGGGATGACGACGACCAGCGCTCCGCCGGCCTGCACCCAATGGATCATCGACTGCTCGGCGTACTGCAGCGTCTTGCCGGTGAAAATGGGCCGCTGCGGATCGGCGTGGAAGAAGCACGCCGACAGACCGATGATCGGCCGCCTGTGCCGCATGCCAGCGGCCTTGCCCGGCTTTGCGCCTGCTGCCACGATCAGAAAGCCTGCTCGAAGAAACGCTGGAAGTCCGCCGTCGTGCACGGCCGCGGATTGGTCTGGTGGCACACGTCCTTCTCCGCCAGATCCACCAGTCGTCCGAACTGCTCGCGCTTCACACCGACGGCCGCCAGCGACGGCGCGATGCCGATGTCGCGCTTCAGCTGCGCGAGCCACGGAATGAAGTCGGCGCCCCGCGCCAGGCCCGCCGCATGCGCGAGCTCGGCGAACTTCGCCGGCACGGCCTCGGCGTTGAAGCGCATGACCGGCTCCAGCATCAGCGCGTTGGCCAGCCCGTGGTGCAGATCGCACACCGCGCCCAGCGCATGCGCGCAGGAGTGCACGGCACCCAGGTCCTTCTGGAACGCGATCGCACCCATCATCGACGCCATCATCATGTCGCCGCGCGCCGCGACGTCGCTGCCGTTTTTCACGGCCACCGGCAGCGCGCGCGCGGCGATGCGCACGCCCTCCAGTGCGATCCCATCGCACAGCGGGTGGTAGGCCGGCGACAGGTAGCTTTCGACGTTGTGCGTCAGCGCGTCGATGCCGGTGGCCGCGGTGATAGCCGGCGGCAGGCCCAGCGTCAGCTCCGGATCCGCGAACACCGCTTGCGCCAGCAGCTTCGGCGAGAAGATCACGCGCTTCACGTGCGTGTCTTCCTCGCTGACCACGCTGGAACGGCCGACTTCGGAACCGGTGCCGCTGGTCGTCGGCAGCGCGAAAAATGGCGGCAGCGCCTTGTCGATGGCGCGCACCTGCGGGTGGTCCCACGCGTACTCGATGACGTCGCCGTCGTGCGTAGCCATCAGGCCGACGACCTTGGCCACATCCAGCGCCGCGCCGCCGCCGATGCCGATCACGCAGTCGGCGCGATGCGCGCGGTACGCGGCTGCGCCCTGCATCACCTGCGAGGCGACCGGATTGCCGTGCACGCCCGAGTAGACCGCCGGCGCAAGGCCGTCACCGAGCTGCTGCACGAATTTCGCCAGCAACGGCAGCGCTGCCAGCCCGCGATCGGTGACCACCAGCGGCCGCGCAAGGCCTGCCGCGCGCAACTGGTCGCCGACCAGCCGGCGCGCGCCCGGCCCGAAATGAATGGTCGTCGGGAAGGAAAAGCGATGGATGCTCATCGAGGGGCGACAGTATGACGCAGGGATGACGGAAGCAGGATGCGCGCTCGCGACAGTGGCCGGGAAGGACTAGCGGAAAAAGCGGGAAAGGGGTCAGGCGCGATCTTTGGTGCCGCCAGGAGAAAGGTGTGTTTGTCTTTGACGGCGTTGGCTACCGCGGTGTGTGGCGGGCCGGGCCGACGAATCGGCAGGCGCCCGAGGAGCGCAGCACTGGCGGGGCCGTCCGGAACGCGGACCGAGCGCCGAGCGGTGCCAGCTA
>Ga0307505_10000417_pt1 | contig 48007 bp, 46 predicted proteins | sample 23_S_MG_FD_202183 | JGI IMG/M metagenome (GOLD analysis project Ga0307505, IMG submission 202183) | Soil microbial communities from Populus trichocarpa stands in riparian zone in the Pacific Northwest, United States - 23_S | ecosystem: Environmental > Terrestrial > Soil > Riparian zone > Trees...
GCGTCCTTGCGGCGCTGGACGACGCGAAGGTTCCGGCCCCGTCCTACATCACCGCCACGGGGCGTGGTCTGTGCGTCGTCTGGCTCCACGACCTTCTGCCGCGTGTCGCCCTGCCGCGCTGGCAGGCCGTGCAGAAGCGCACGGCGGAGGTGCTGACCCCGTTTGGAGCCGACAAAATGGCAATCGACGCTGCCCGCGTTTTTCGCGTCACCGGCTCGACCAATTCGAATGCCGACCCCTTGAATGCGACCGTCCGCATGATCTGGTGCAACGGTTCTCCGCAGACGCCACTCCGGCATGATTTTTCCGACCTTGCCGACCAGGTGCTGCCATTCACCCGCGCCGAACTCCGCAGCCTTGCCGTGGAGCGGGCGGCTCGCAAGGCGGTGACCCGCGACCGCTCCGGCGCTCCGGCCACGAAACTGACGGTGGCGACATGGGCCGAGACGATGCTGACGGACCTGCAACGGCTGCGGGCGCATCGCTATCCCGAAGGTGCGATCGCGAGCGGCGAGCGCGACAGATGGATGTTCTGCGCTGCCACGGCGATGGCCTGGCTTGCCCCGGCCGAGGTGCTGGAACGGGAGCTTGCCGCCCTCGCGCACGAGGCGGCCGGCTGGCGAGGTTCGGAAACCCGCAGCCGCATGTCGGCCGCGCTCGCCCGTGCGCGCGCGGCGGCGGCCGGATCGAGGATCGAGTGGAACGGCGGGGAGCGCGACCCCCGTTACCGGATGAGGGCAGGAACCGTCATCGATTGGTTGGAGATCGGGCCCGGCGAGATGCGGAACGCGGGCCTGCGTCTGCTCGTGGACGCAGATCGGCGCCGGGAATTGAATACGCAGCGGACCCGCGAATCCCGTCATCGTCGCGGGGCGACCAGCCGCGCCGATGCGCAGGCGGCGCGGCTCGATCTCGGCCGGCGAGCGCTGTGGCTTGCGATCAAGGACGGCATGACCCGTGACGAGATCGCCGCGCATCTGGGCGTGAGCGCCGGACAGGTTTCCAAGGCGATGACCGAGGCGCGCAAGGCGCGCTGAATGCCTTGGTTTCCAAAGCCCGTCACGTTTCGTCGCGGTGTATGGTGGCATAGCCCTGCCAAGATGGAGCGAAGCGACCCGACATCGTAAAATCAACACCACTCAAGAAGGGCACAGGCCGGGCTGCGGGCACGCCGTCCCCTTTCGCGGACGGGCTCTGATGGCATCTGTCGGCGAAGATGACGTTCTTCCGCGCGTTAACGCTTTGTTCATACGTGGGGCCTATTCAGCCGCTCCGCCTCAATCACGGGGCCAATGGAGATGCACATGCACGGAATCCTCGACCAGCGTATATGACCGCTGGTGCCGCCCCACGTGTCTGAAATCACACGGCGGCTGGAGGATACTCCATGAATGACTACCTCAACTTCCTCGATTCCCTCGACCTGTCGGAGACGGACGCGGCGTGCAGCACGCTCGCGGACGGCTGCGAGGCATGGCTGATCCGCCTTGACGGTGAAATCCATGCCCGCATCCTCGGCGGCGAAGGCGAAAGCTTCCTCTGGCAGAAGGCCTACCGCACGGTGGGCTGGGCAAGGAGGGGGCTGCGCGCCGAAGCGGTCAGGCTCGGGCTCTGTGAAGAGGCCGCGCCCCCGCCCCCTGCGAACGGTAGCCGTTCCGGGGACGCCGCCCTGGATGTCTGCGAACAGCAGGACGAGCAGGAGGAGCGCGCGTCGGCGAAATCCATCTGGGTGCAGCAGTGCATCCGGAAGGACGGCGTGATGACGCGCGGCGACGTCCACATCCCCGTCGTGCTGGAGTCGCGCAACGACCGGCACGAGTTCCGCTTCACCGTGGGAGGCCACGAGTTCGCGTCCGACTTCGCCAGCGAGCGCGAGGCGCTTGAACGTGGGATGGCCAAGGTCCGGGGGCTCCTGGACTGGGCGGCGCTCTAGCATCCGGCAAGGCGGGCCGCGAATGCGGCCCGCCCGCCTGCCGCACGTTCTTCGGAAGGCTCCAACCGGAATTGCGATGCCATTCGGCATGCGGCGCATCGCCCGCAAATTCGCCTTCGAACGGCCAGATAGGAATTAGTTCTCCCGTTTGCAGGCCAATACAGCGGCGAAATCAACCCGCCCGGTATCCTGACCCGCCCCGGTTCGACGTCGAATCCCTTGCCATGCAGCCTTGCCCCCGCTTCCGCCGGCACACACGCTGTCGGGGTAAGCCAGCAATGTCTCCTGCTAGGCAGGAGACGCTGGCAAGGGGGAGGAACCTCCCCCGTTGACCCCCACCCGCCGCCTTCCGGCGGCGTTCCGGAGACGATGCGTGGCGACGACGACCATCCACATGACCGCCGACGAGCGGGCGGCCCTCGACGCGGCGGCCGAGGCAGCCGGGATCGGCCCGTCCTCTTATGCCCGGCGCGCAGTCATGCGATCGGTCGGCCGGGACGCGGCCGTGCGCCGCCGCCCCGATGGGCTGGCGCATGCCGTTGGTCGAGCGCTGGGCGATCTCGGCCGCGTCGGAAATCTCCTCAACCAGATGGCCAGGCACGCCCATGTCGGCGGACGTGTCCCGGCCAAAGCGCTGGACGGCTGCCGTCTCGAGTTGGCCCGCCTGACCGCCGCCGTCCTCGCCCTGCGGGAGCCGCCGCGATGATCGTCAACACCGTCCGCCACGGCCGCACCCACCGGGACGCGCGCTATCTGTTCGCGCACCTGTCCCGTCGAGACGTCCAGCGCTCGCGCGTGGTGCATGTCGGCGCGCCGGTTGCCGACGAGCGTATGGCCCTCGACTACATGCAGGCCCTGCGGGATGGAAGTCGCGCAACCGTCGCGTTCCATCATCTGTCCTTGTCGCCGGCCCAGCGCCTGACGGACGAGCAGCGCGACGAGGCCGTGCGCCGTGTCCTCGCAGCCATGAGGGCCGAGGACCACGCGCACGTCGTCTGGGAGCATGCGGAGAAACCCAGACGTGGCCGAGACGTCGACGCGCATTACCATATCGTGGTCAGTCACGTCGGCCCGGACGGGAAGGCGCTGCGCGACAGCCGCAGCTATGTCCGGCTTGAGGCCGTCGCCCGCGTCCTCGAAGCGGATTTCGGTCACGAAATTATTCCCGGCCGGAGACCGGCCGCCGTCGCCGCAGAGCTCGAACGGCGGGGCCGCCCGGATGTTGCCGCGCGCGTCCGGGGCGAGGCCCCGCCCGAGCCACCCGCCTCCGCCATGTCGTCGCGGCAGCGGGCGCGGGCCGAGCGGCACGGCATGTCCCTCCCGGATGTTCGCGTTGCTGTCCGGCAGGCATGGGAAGCTTCAGACAGCCCCGCCGCCTTGCAGGCCGCGCTTGCCGAACACGGGCTCGGCGTCGCGCTGGGCGAAAAGGCAGGCGTGTGGATCGTGACAGGGCCGGACGGCATGACGCTCGGTGCCCTCGACCGCCTCGCCGGAGAACGCCGCCGGACGGTGGCCGCACGCATGCAGGAGGAACGACATGACCACGGAACAGCAGCCCGCGATGCGGGCTTTGAAAGCAACCTACGACGAGGCCAAGGCAGGACGCGCGGCGGCCGAGGCCCTGAGCCCGCTGCTGTCGCTCCTGGAATCCGCCCAGCCCGGAGAGAACTCGCCGCTGGACGAGGTGACGGAACTGCTCGCGACGATCCTGCGGGCTCAGCAAGCGACCCTCGCGGCGATCGAGACGCTGGCCGCCCGCCTCGACGGGCAGACGCCGCGCTAGCCGTCGCCGCGCTGGCGAAAGCCGCGCAGGACAAGGGCACCCGGCGCGAGCTTCGACATCTCCAGCGTCTTTACCGTCCGCGTGGTCGCGACGTGATCGACGCGCGACGTCTTGCCCGTATCGACCTGGACGAACTCCGCCGCATGGCCGAAGAGCTGGCGCGCGGATGGATCGCCTTCCTGAACCGTTCAGGTCCGCCCCCTGTCTCGCCGATCCGCCCTGAGAGGCCGGACCCGCATGCCAAGCTGCGGGCTCGCCTGCGCGATGTCGCGGAGAGTCCCCGCCGGTCCTTCCCGATCGCCCGTCCGAACGAAGACGAGCCAGCCCACGCCCACAGGCCGCGAATATGAGGAGGAGCCATGACCGCGCACCATCGTCATCCAGCCGGAGACAGCCGTCGCCGGACATGCCGGGATCGCTGGAAACACCAACGGCACCAGCGCCGCCGCCGGAAGGCCACCGCTGATCCGGCCACGTCGGTTTTCCTGCAACTGCTGGCGCTGGTGTTCGTGATCTTCGGGCGCGCGCCGATCGTCCCGTCGCCGACCCCGGCGGCGGCCACCGCAGCGCGTCCCGGGCCGGACGACCGCTCCCCCGAGGCCGTGGAACGCGAGAACGGCGAAGGCGGGCATCTCATGCCTCCGCGCCGGGACAGCCGCCGCTACGAGCGATACAAGTCAACGCCAAGCTATCGTCGGCTGGTTCGCGACGTCCAGCGCCCCGCCGCGCGCACCGAGGCGCTGGACGTGTTGCGGCAGCGGTTGGACCTGCCGTCCGAAGCGCGGGGCTGGCTGGACCAGCTTGAACGCGAGGGCGACCTTGCGGCACTCCTGCCCTATGCCCGGCCAGGCATGACGGACCTTGATTCCGAAGCCGCGCTCCTGCTCGCTGCTGTCGAGTGGCTGGAGGCCCGGCGGGACCCCGAGCAACCGACGACGTCGCCACTCCCATCCGGTGACGATGGCGGGGACGGAAAAGGCGGGGACGACAGGCCGGGGCAGCAGGATGACGATGACGACGGCCCGCCACCGCCGGGAGGAACGAAGCCTTGAAGGCAGAACGGGAGCCGCCCGGCTCCCGTTCTGTTTCCGCCTGTCCGGCGGTCAACTTCCAACCCCTCAAGGGGAACAATCAGAGCCGCCTGTTCGGCGGTAGACCCCTGCGGATGCAGGGAATGGTGTAGCGTAGTTCTACACCGGTAGACCCCTGCAAGCGCAGGGCGCGGCCGCTGTCGGTAGGGTAACCACGGCATTCGCGCCGTCACAGCGTCACAAGAAACAGGTTGATCCTGTTTTCGCGGCCCGTCAAGCGGCCCGGATAACGGCACGGCGCATCCCGGCCTCCGCCGCCTTCTTCGCGGCCTTGACAGTGCGCGCCGTGCCGGTCGCGACGACGGTGACGCCGTTCCGGCCGAACACGTCATAGACGGCCGAGCCGTCCGGCCGTGGCGTGACCGTCGCCTCTGTCAGCAGTTTCCCCCCATTCACGATACCCGCTGCGTAGCCGTGGACATCCGGCTCACGTTCCCAGCCAATCCGTCGTGTCTGCGTCATGTGTCGTCTCCGTGGTTGATGACGAGCGGCACCCTGACGTCGACGGAAGGCTGAGGCAAGGAATGATATTCCAGTGTTTTCAATGTGTTGCCAAGGATTCGCGGCTCGACTCCTTGGCCGTTGCCCGTCCTGAAGGATTCGGTTCGACCGCGAATCCTTTCGCGGAAGGACTCACGGCGTAGAAAAATATTTCAAGCTATCTGCTCGGGCTCACCAGAGGACATGCTCCGGAAGCCGCCCTCTCCCGCTTTGTCCTGGCAGTCCCGCCCCGTCCGGACAAGAGACCCGTGGCTCGCCCTGCGGCCTGCGCCCGCGCCAGCCTCTTGTCCGGCCATGCCGGTCCCGCCAACCGGACGACGCGACGGCGGCTCCGGGGGACAGGTCAGTGCTGGAAGCCGGGACGGGCGGATGCCACAAGACCAGCGGGAAAGTACGGACGTCGGAGCAGGTGCTGCCTATTCGATTTCGTCCACCTCATCGTGCGGACGGTTGAGCGCGCGGAAAGGTCGGCGAATCCGGTGTCGCAGTTCGCGCTCCCTTTCCATCACCTTATACCACGGTCCTATGGCGGAGAATGTCGAACTGGCCAATTTGTCGGCCTCGACCCTGATCTGCTCGGCCCAGGCGTCCCAGCCGGGTGAACCATATTCCGGTCGGCGGGGACGAGGAGGCATTCTCACCGTCGAGGCTCGCGGCCGGTTCGCCTCCCATTCCTTTTCGACCGCATCGAAGACGCCGTTCGTCCAGGCTTCCATGGCCTCCCGCTTTAGCTCGATCCGCTGGCTGCGATTGTAGGCCAACCGCGTGACATCCGCCTCCTGAAATTCGACCTCGCCCGGCGTTCCGGAGGAATGGTCCAACACGGCGGAGGCCGCATCGCCGCGAATCTTCATGTTCGTCAGGATCGTGGTCAGACTGCGCCTTAGGTCATGCGGCGAGAAATGTGGGATGTCGGCCAGAAGGTCGGTCGATTCCCGTTTCTTTCCTACCGTGTCGCCGCCTCGCAGACGCCGGATGAACAAATTCACGGTCGTATCGTGAATGTGAAGGTCTTCGATTTCCTCGCTTTTCGGCCTGCGGACCTTCTTCGATGGAAACGCCCATTTTGAATCCCGTTCGATGCCGATGCGCGCCCGTTCCAGTAGGAGGGCAACGCGAGGCGGCAATGGCAGCGCATGGTAGCGCTTCGACTTCATGTCCTCGGCTGGGAACGCAGCGATTTTCCAGCCCGGCGCATCCTTGTCGTCAATGACGCGCGAAGCCAGTAGTGACATACTGGCGCTGGTCCGCTGGGCCGTCAGCACGATCCACCAGAGCGCTGCAATCGTCGCCTCCGACGTCGGCTTCACTTGCAGCCTATCCGACCTGTCACGATGCCGTTCGGCTAAATAGAGAACCTTCGCGATCTGTTCGAGATCGAGATACCGTCCGCGCGTCGGCGGCGTGTATCCCGGCGACACGCCTTTCCACCATGCGAATCCGGTTCCGAGGCCCGTATGCAGCTTGTGGTGTTTCTGCCCCCATGACAGAGCACCGCTGATCCATTGGACCGCCTTGCGACCTGCGTTCGGCCCGTTCGTCCCTTGCGCCAAGTCCCTGACTTTCTCGATGAGTTCGGGGGTCATGTCGCGGACAAGCACATCGTTCAGGTGCTTCTCATGATGCGGTGTGGAGGTGTATCGCACGAAATCCTTCACGGACTCCTCAGAGGGCGGCTTGGTGCCTTGCTTCGTCGTTTTCGGCTTTGCGAGGTAGTTGGTCTTGTAGGCTTCGGCGAGTTGTTTCCATGTCCACGCGCCGTCTGCCCTCGCCTTCCGGCTCTCGGCATCTGCTGCGGCCTTGTCGTGGTTCTTCATGACCGCAAGGCTCTTGAGGTATTCAGCGGGATTCTCGCCGCGCTTCATGATCGCCCGGACGTTCTGAGCCCGTTCGACCGCCGCCTTGATCGTCGTGACTTCGGACAGTTTGCCGAGGCTCTTTGAACTCCCATTGAATTTCAGCACCCATGAAGCCGTGCCGTCCTGCACGCGAAGTTGCAGGCCCTTCTCCCCGACATGGGCGAAGATGAGCGGATCGCGGGAAGAATATGCCCTCGCCTCCGCCGCTGTCTTCGCCTCCGCCAAGTGATCCTTGTTCAGTTCGACTCGCCTTGTCGGCATAGACAAAATCCTCTCCGCAACGTGGTTGGCATGGGAGCGGATAGCACACCGAGGCAGGATTTCATACCAAGTTTATACCAAGCAATTTTGCAGGATTTGCCGTTATCGTTAAAAATCCACCTCTTGCGCGATGATTGCGCTTGTCTGTAATATGTTGAAAAATATTGATTTTCTGGAAAACATCATATCTGCTATAAGTGAACTAAAAAAACTCTGACTCCGTTAGTCCTGGTTCGAATCCAGGTTCCCCAGCCACTACCAATTTCTCCAATAAATTCAGACAGTTAAGCGAATGCCGAAATCGGCATGTGTTACATCTTTGCGGATGATCCACATGGCATGGTGACGCGAATGTCATGAGATGCACTACGGTCTGTTGCGAATATAAGATTCCAGCAAACCGAGATGATCCAGCAATCTGAATGAATTGCTTTGTGCCGCACGCTCCCTAGCGTCATCATCAATACAGCACCATGAGCAACGCTGAACCCCTTCCGCCGTTGGCTCCCGACATTCCTCACACTCATAATCCGCAGCGATGATTTCGCCCTGATCGAACGTAAATGGATCCCCCCTCGCGTCTACCAAAAATGGTGTTGCCGAGCTTTTACCGATGCTAAGTTCAAGATATCGACAGCCTATGTCGTCTGCGATTTGGCGGATCTTATTCACGGTATCTGCAGTAGCTCTTGCCCCACACATAATTGAATTCACGGCTTTAGAGGGTATGCTCAAAAGCATCAAGTCTCCCTTTTTTTGCACCTCATCTCTGTTAACTACCATTCTTCTTTCTTGCTCATAGGTCCAACAAGTTGTTTTTGTGAAATAAGCCGATGAATAAATCGCATCCCACAAACATGCGTTATATCGATATTTCATTACTACTCTAGCGCGGGTTAAAAGATCAGAGAGATCATGGACAGGAACGTCAGAATAACGGACGTTTCTAAAATGAGAATTTGGGAACACCTCCCGCATTTTATTCTCTGAAAATTCTATCACAAACCCTTGATGATTCATAGAATAGTGCGCCCACATGGGCACAACTACCGGTGATATTGAGAAGCAAGTGGTCGGAAAGCTTAAATTGTCGCCAATCAGATCAAGATAATATGCAAGATCATCGGGGTCGCGATTGAAATCGATGGTCAGAAATAGCTCAAAGAGATCGTTAAAATCTGATGGAAGGGAAAACTTCAAAGAGACGTTACCTTCAGCATTGAAAAGATGCTCAATGTTGTTTGGTGATGCGTATTTATAAATATTAGCCTTGATATCTTTTGCCATATTCGCCTCCCACGTATCGAACTACCATAGTAAAATCTTAGTGCGAGGCGCAAATTTCAAATGGAGAACGCGTCGCGATAGAGGCACCAGTATCGAGCCCCAATTTGCTATCGTCAGTGTGCATTGATCCTCTGCCGTTAGCCGCGTAGTGATTTCAGCGGGCAACACTTTGGGGGATCAATCTTGAAAAAGTCGATTATCGTTGCTGCGGCACTGACACTCGCCGTGCGGCTACAGCACGGGCGGCCTACGGCGTCCTTTCCTAATCAGCCGGCATGCAATCATCCGGCTATCAAGTGATATCGGTTCCGCTTACTTGAGACGCTTAAGAGTATCTAGATGGGCACCGGCCGATCGAAAGACTGCTTGAACATCCGCCGCTGGGAATGAATGCTCTCATTGTTGAAGTCATGGGAGGGGGGGGCGGATATGTTCGGGTGGCTCACAAGGCGACGGATCAGAGAGCAAGTCAAACTGGTCGTTCAAAACCAAAGCGCGCTCGATCTCTTATCAGGATGGGCTGAAGGTAGCGGCAGCGTCGAATTAAGCCGGCACGTTGATGCACTTCGGCTCAAGAATGCCGACTGTGCCCGGAAGCTGCCAGGAAACAAACCTGCGGACACGATCCCCTTGCGGGAACTGCTGGAAATAAATTCAGAGGTTCGCCGCTTGTTCGACTCCACGGCGATGCGGCACGTTCACAGCTTCGACAAGGCAACCGAACCTTCAATGGGCTGGCCTGCGTATCTCGACATGCGGCAGGAAATCGATGCTGACGACTAAGCCGGGAGAGTAGGCATGGACTTGAAGACATTTGTGAAGACAGCGCTCGCCGACGTTATGGACGCCGTTCAAGAGACAATCGAGGAAAGGAAAGCGTCAGGCCGGCACGGCTACGTGAACCCCAAAACGCACGATACCGACGAGATGGAAATCGACACGATCAAGTTCGACGTGGCAGTTTCGGTAGGGTCTAAAACACAAGGTGGCGGCGAAGGTGGTCTTGAGGTTCTGGGTGCCAAGTTGGGCGCTAATGGCAGCCATGAACGCGAGGCATCAAACGTGAGCCGGATCGAATTTACGTTGGGCGTAGCGTGGCCTCACACGCACATTCTGGATGCTCCGAAACTCGTTCGACCAAAGCAGTAGGCCCGCCGAGTCTCCCCGGCCGGCTGCTGGTAAGCTGGCGGTGATCGGCGGCTATCCGTAGAACTCGCGATAGCCGTTCGGCGCAATGCTGCCGATCTCGATCAACGCTTCGGTGATTGCCCGGTCGCGCGCTTCATCGTCGGTTTCCTCAATCAGCTTCAGCACATCGACCAGCCGACCGAACCGAATATCGTCAATGAAGGTATCGGGTTCGGGATGGGTGGCCCGAAACTTGGCCTTGGCTTCAGCGACCATCTGCTTGAGTGCGGGATTGAGCGCCATCATGCGGCCAACCCAACCATCGGCGCGACTTCCTCGCGGCAGTATTCCGGGACAACACCGCCGGTGACGCTGTAGTCGATTCCGAACTATACGGACCCGTCGGCAGCCATCTGCGCGGCGATAGCCAGGCGCGTAACTTTCAAAGCGTGCCCATCGGGCATCGCCGTGGCGGAACGCGCGCGCACATCGTGCAGAAAACGGGCGAAATAGGTCAGTTTCTCGCCGGTCGCGTCGATGTGGCGCACGCCCTTGCGGTCGGTCAGGAACAGATGGTCTCCGCCATCTCGTCCGGCCACGTCGACATATTTGCGCAGTTCGATCGTTCCGTCCGTGCCGAGCAGGATCAGCCGACCATCGCCCCATGCGGGTAGGCCGTCAGGCGTGAACCAGTCGACCCGAATGTATCCGGAGGCGTGCTCCGACCGCAGCAGTATCTCGCCGAAATCCTCGAAACCGGGCACCTCCGGCAACCCGCGATTGGCTACGGAGCTGGATGCTATGCCCGCGTCGACCGCGCCGGTGAAATGCAGAAACTGGTCGATCTGGTGGGAGGCTATATCGGTGAGGATGCCGCCGAACGCCTCCTTGTCGAAGAACCAGCCTGGCCGGATCGCCCGGTTGAGCCGGTGTGGGCCGAGCCCGACAGTGTTGATCACCCTGCCGATGGCGCCTTCCGCCACCAGGCGGCTGGCGGCCTCGCAGGCGCGCACCACGAAGCGCTCGGAAAAGCAGATCGAGAAGATGCGGCCGGTCTCGCGGGCCACCTGCTCGATATCGTCCACCTGCCCGGGCGTGGTCGCGCCCGGCTTGTCGACCATGACGTCCTTGCCCGCACGCATGGCGCGGACGGCAATGTCGGCGCGGTCGCGCGGGATCGCCGCGCACACGACGATATCGATCGACGGATCGTCGAAGAGGCGCTCACGCCCGACTGCCGCAAGTTGAGGGAACCGCTCGCGAAACCCTTCCAGCACGCGCGGATCGCTCGTCTCGGGGCAATAGCCGGCACACTCGGCGCCCTCGGCGAGTAGCTCTCCGACGAGATGGTAGACATGACGATGATCGAGGCCGATGGCTGCGAAGCGCAGCGGACGCCCGGTCACGACGCGGTCGCCACGGATTTGCCTGTCCGACCGGTCTCGATGAGAGCGTCGATCAGGCGATGGACCTTCAGCGCCTCCTCGCCCGTCACCTTGGGTTCACGGTCCTCGCGGATTGCGTCGACGAAATCCTCCATCACAGCGCGGTGATAGTCGTGTGGAAACGCCATCGGGTCAGCGCCGGTGCCGCCGGCCGAACGGTCCGGTTCGATTTCGATCCTGCGTCCGTCGTGCAGCTGGACGAGCAGCTCGGTGCCGCGCAACAGCGCCGTGCCCTTCTCGCACGTCAGTACGATCTCTTCCAGAAAGCCCGGAAAGGCTGCGGTCGTCGCGTCGATCGTGCCGATGGCGCCATTTGCGAACCGCACCGCCGCGCACACCATGTCCTCCGTTTCCATCCGGTGCACCGGTGTGGTGGTGACGAAGCCCGCGACCTCGGCGACCGGACCCGCCAGACTCAGCATCAGGTCGAGCGTATGGATACCCTGCGAGATCAGCACGCCGCCGCCGTCGCGCGCGAAGGAGCCCCTGCCCGGCTCGTCGTAATAGCTCTGCGGCCGCCATAGGCGGATGATCGTCGAGCAGCCGACGATCGCGCCCAGTTCACCGTCGCGTATCATCCCGGCGAGCTTCATGCCGGCCGGGCGGAACCTGTGCTGCAGCACCACGCCCAACTTGACGCCCGCCTGGCGGCAGGCGGCCACCAGTTCCTCGGCCTTCGCCGTGGTGATGTCGAGCGGCTTCTCCATCAGCACATGCTTGCCGGCTGCGGCACACTGACGAGCGATATCGCGATGCGTGTTGGCCGGCGAAAACACCGCGACGGCCTCGACGCTGGAATCTGTCAGGATCGTGTCGAGACTGTCGCACAGCGGGAACGAAAACTTCTCGCCGAACGCCCTGCGCCTTGTCTCGCTGGGGCTGTAAGCATGGACGACTTCGACTTTCTCGGAGAGATCGACCAGGCCCCTGGCATGGGGCGTGACCGCCATGCCCAGGCCGACGATTGCTATGCGGGTCTTCATGTCTGTTTCCTGCGGACGTTACGGGCCGAACAGCTTCAAGGGGCCGAGCGTGAGAGCCGGCACGTAGGTGACGAGCATCAAGACCGTCAGCAAAGCGCCGACAAACGGCAGCACGGCCCAGAAAACCTTGCTGACATCCTCCTTGCCCACGCGCGAGGTGATGAACACCAGCATGCCCATCGGCGGCGTCAGCGCGCCGATCACCAGGTTGAGGATCAGTACGATTCCGAACGTCACCGGGTCGTAGCCGGCCGCGATGACGATCGGAACCAGGATCGGAACCAGTATCACCAGCGCGGCGATCATTTCCATGAAAAGGCCGACGAACAGCAGGAACAGGTTGATCAGCAGCAGCAGAACGTAGGGGTTGGACGACAGTGCTCCGAGCGCGGCTGCGATTTTCTGCGGTACTTGCTCGGCAGCCAGCACCCAGGCGAAAGGCGAGGCTGCGGCGATGATGATGGCCACGGCGACCGTGTCGAACATCGATTCGCGGATGGCCTCGGAGAAGTTCGAGATGGTCAGCTTGCGATAAATGAAGATGCCGCAGAAGATGGCGAACAGGAATGCGATTGCGCCAGCCTCGGTGGCCGTGAACGCGCCGAAGCGCACGCCGCCGACGATGACGACCGGCAGAAGCAAGGCCGGCACGGCCGCGCCCAATGTCGACAGCCGCTCGGCGCGCGTGGACTTCTCGACGTCGCCGCCATAGCCGCGCCTGCGTGAGATGAAATAGACCACCAGCGCCAGCGCACTCGCGGCCATCAGGCCGGGTACGATTGTCGCCACGAAGAGAGCACCGACCGATACAGACGCGAGCGCGGCGTAGATGATGAGACCGAGGCCCGGAGGGATCAGGTTGGCCAGTGTGGCGCCGGCGCTGGTCAAGGCGCAGCTGAACGCCCTGTCGTAGCCGCGCTTGACCATCTCGGGCACGAGAAGCTTGGCGACCGCCGAAGCGTCTGCCGAAGAGGAACCCGACACGCCGGCCAGTAGGGTATTGGTGACGACATTGGCCTGCCCGAGCCCGCCGCGCATATGGCCGACGAGGTTGACCGCCAGAGCGAGCAGCTTGGCCGTTATGCCGCCTGCATTCATGACGGCGGCCGCCATGATGAAGAACGGAATGGCCAGCAGCGTGAAGGAATTCATGGAGGCCGACATGTTCTGCGGTATGATCATCAGCATCATTTCGCCGCGTGGCACGAAGGCGGCGAACGCGCCGAAGGCCAGCGCGAACGCGATCGGCACTTCAAGGAAGATCAGCGAAAGGCCGACGATCATCAGCACCGTCGCGCCAGCGCCGCGCCCATAGATATGGCCGGCGCCGTAGAGCACCGCATAGTACAGCGCGATGCCGGCAACGACCGTGGCAACGCCCGCCCATGCCGGGCCGGCGCGCGGCCGCAGCAGGTAGACTAGGTTGAGGAAGCCGCCGACTGCCGCCGCGATGAAGAGATACTTGAGCGACCATTGCGTCGCCGGCGCCACCTGCATGATGCGGCTGGAATAGTCGATGCCGTGCCGGATCAGCATGACGCTCGTCGCGGCGATGACGATGCGCACGAAGAAGCCGTGCCACGTCTTCCAGCTCGCAGGCAGAAAGCGCGAAACGATGTCGATCGCGATGTGTCCATCGCGACCGACCATGATTGCCATGCCGACGAATACCGACCATCCGAACGCCCACAGCGCCACCTCTTCCGGCCAGGCCAGCGAGGCGTTGAGGATGTAGCGGAAGAACACCTGAAGGCAGGCGATGGCGGCGGCCGAAAGCATCAGCACCGCGCAGAAATACTCCAGGGTCCGGTCGACGAGGCCGAACGCGCGAGCCGCTGCGCCCGCGGGCGCAGCGGTGTTGTCTTGAATTGCCACTTTCGGCTCCCGTCAGTCCGTTGTGATCGTTACCGTTCCGCCAGCTCAGCCGAGCGCGCGGATCTTGTCGATCATCTCCTTGGTCTCGGGGCTCTTCGAGCCGAACTCGTCGAACAGCTTTGCCGTCTGGGACTCCATGTTGGCAAGCTCGCCCGCCGAGAGTTCCACGACCTCGAGGCCCTCGCTGACGAGCTTTTGCCGCGTTTCGTCGGCCAGCGCGCGGTTGACGCGGCGCTGCTCGGCGAAGTGCTCCTTGGCGGTCTCGCGGACCATGTCGCGCAGGTCTTCGGGCAGGCTGTCGAGCCAGGCCGCGTTGACGCGAACGGCCTTGGGCAGGAACCAGTGGTTGGTCGGCGTGAAATACTTCGCCTGTTCATGGAACTTGAAGCCCGAAATCGAGAACACGTCCGATTCGACAGCGTCGATGATACCCGTGGACAGGGCGGAGTACTGCTCGTTGAACGGTAACGGCGTCGGCGCGGCTCCGAGCAGGTCCCAGAAATCGACCCAGATGCGCAGTTGCGGAACGCGGATCTTGACGCCGCTCAGATCGGCGAGCTTCTCGACCGGGCGCTTCGCCAGAATGTGCCGGAAGCCGGTCTCGCCATAGGCCACGAACTCCACGCCGGTCTTGGCGCGTGCGATATCGGAGCAGAGCTGGCCGAGTTCGCCCTGAAGCACCGCGTCGACGTGTTCCTCGTTCTTGTAGATGAAACCGGGCGCGCCGCCGAAGGCTGCAATTTCAGGCGCGATGGCTTCCTCGGAATCGGGGCCGGCCGTGGTGACCTGGATGGTGCCGATGCGGCTTCCCTCCAGCGCCTCGGCCAGACCGCCGAGCTGCGCGGCGGGGAAGTGCTGCGCGTCGATCCGCCCCTCGCTGCGCTCGTTCAGCGTGTTGGCCCATGCCTCGAAGGCGTTGGTGATGGGTGAGCCGATCGCCTCCGTGTGCGCAATCTTGCACTCGAATACTTCCTGCGCGAAGCCGTGCCTTGCAAGAGCCGGCATCGCCAGCGCCGCCGCGCCGGCTTTGATAAACAGACGGCGGCTCACGCCCGACCGAAGCCAAGACTGTGAATTCATGTCAGCATCCTCCCGATTGGTGCCTGATGTTAATGGCGCCGCTCTCCTCCGCTTGCGGTATGGCACCATACCGGTATGATACAGACTGTGACTGTATTGACAAGCGCATTTCTTTGCTGACAGGAGCTAGCCCCATGGAAGCCTCGCTTCGCCTCAGGGAGCCTATCGCGCCGCAGCTTGTCGCCATGCTTCGGCAAGGCATCGCTGAGATGCGCCTGCGCCCCGGCGAAGCCCTTTCGGAAAAGGAAATCGCCGGCCGCTTCGGCGTCTCGCGGCAGCCGGTGCGCGAAGCCTTCATCAAGCTTTCGGAAGCCGGGCTGGTGGAAATCCGCCCCAGTCGCGGCACCTTCGTCATGAAGATATCCGTGCGCGAGGTTGCCGACGCCCGCTTCGTGCGCGAGGCGATTGAGAGCGACATCGCCCGCAACGCCGCCCGGCTGGCGACGGCCGCGAATATTGGCCGGTTGCGCGACCTCATCTCCGAGCAAAAGCTTGCCGATGAAGCCGGGGATTTCCAGCGGTTCAACGCTGCCGACGAGGCGTTCCACCGCGCCATCGCCGACATCGTGCAGAGCGACTATGCCTGGCGGATCGTCGAGATGGCCCGCTTCCAGACCGACCGGGTTCGACTGCTTTCGCTCCCGGAAGCCTCTCCCCTGCCGTTGCTGATCCGCCAGCATGAAGACGTCGTCGATATGCTGGAGAAGCGCGACGCCGATGGCGCGGCCGATGCAATGCGCCGCCACCTGAGAGAGATCCTGCTGGCGCTGTCGCGGATTGCCGGCGACCATCCGGAATTCTTTTCCGACACCGAACTGCCCGAGCACACGAGGGATCTGGTGCCGAAGGCCAGATAGAGCGGCGAACTCGGCGTCGCTGCTTCGCCGTGCGGCCGTCCGATCCAGGCCCCCGTCGACATTTTCCGGCGAATTGGGGAAAGTCGCACTCTCGCGAAGCGTCGCGGGGATGCCGCGTAGCGGCAGGGAGGCGAAGACGGAATGGCAGAAATAGTCAACCTCGAAGGAAACTACGACTACATCGTCGTCGGCGCGGGAACGGCCGGCTGCGTCCTCGCAAACCGACTGACCGCCGACGGCCGGACCCGCGTCCTGCTGATCGAGGCCGGCGGCAGCGACAACTATCACTGGGTGCACATCCCGGTTGGTTATCTCTACTGCATCGGCAATCCGCGCACCGACTGGATGATGAAAACTGCTTCCGAGCCGGGGCTGAACGGCCGCTCGCTGGTCTACCCGCGCGGCAAGGTTCTGGGCGGCTGCTCCTCGGTCAACGGCATGATCTACATGCGCGGCCAGGCCGCGGACTATGACGGCTGGCGGCAGATGGGCAATGTCGGCTGGGGCTGGGACGACGTGCTGCCGTACTTCCTCAGGTCGGAAGATCATCATGGCGGCCACAACGAGCTGCACGGCGCCGGCGGCGAATGGAAGGTATCCCGGCAGCGGCTGGCCTGGGACATTCTCTCGGCCGTTCAGGACGGCGCCAGCGAGTTCGGCATCATGCCGCGCGCCGATTTCAACGACGGCGACAACGAGGGCTCCGGCCTCTTCGAAGTCAACCAGCGCAACGGCATCCGCTGGAACACCGCCAAGGGCTTCCTGCGCCCCGCGCTCAGGCGGCCCAACCTGCGGCTGGTGACCCATGCGCTGACCGAAAGGCTGATCCTCGACGGCAGGCGGGTCGTCGGCGTGCGCTACAGTCTCGGCGGCCGCACATACGAGGCGCGCGCGGATGGCGAGGTGCTGCTGGCGGCCGGCGCGATCAACTCGCCGAAGCTGCTAGAGCTGTCGGGCATCGGCCGGCCGGCCGTGCTTCAGGAACTCGGCATCGACGTCGCCCATGAGAGCGTCGGCGTCGGCGAGAACCTTCAGGATCACCTGCAGATCCGCACCGTCTACAAGGTGACAGGCGCGAAAACGCTCAACACCATGTTCAACAGCCTGATCGGCAAGGCGACGATCGGCCTGCAATACGCGCTGACGCGGGCCGGGCCGATGTCGATGGCGCCGAGCCAGTTCGGCATGTTCACCAAATCCGACCCGGCGCTGGCGACGCCCGACCTCGAATATCACGTCCAGCCGCTGTCCACCGACAAGCTCGGCGACCCGCTGCATCCGTTCCCGGCGATCACGGTTTCAGTCTGCAACCTCAGGCCCGAGAGCAGGGGGAGCGTGCATGCGGCGACGACGGACGCGGCGGCGCAGCCCGAGATCAGGCTCAATTATCTCTCCGCGCCCAGGGACCGGCACGTCGCCGTCGAAGCGGTGCGCCAGGCCAGACGCATCATGACGGCCAGAGCACTGGCCCGTTATCGGCCGGAGGAGATCCTGCCCGGCCCCGCCATTCAGTCGGACGACGAACTGATCGGCAGGATCGGCGACATTGCAACCACCATCTTCCACCCGGTCGGGACGTGCCGGATGGGGCAGGACGACAACGCCGTGGTCGGCGCCGACCTTCGCGCCCACGGGCTCGACGGCCTGCGCATCGTCGACGCCTCGATCATGCCGAAGATCGTTTCCGGCAACACCGCCTCTCCCGTCGTCATGATTGCCGAGAAGGCGGCCGACATGATCCGGCAGGCGCGGTCGTAGCTTCTGAAAGATACGGAAAGCGGCACCATGACGGCATCGGCTTCACATCGTATCGGGCGGGATTCGCCGACAGCTCTGGCGATGGTACACGACGCGGTAACCGCGCTTGCCAGCCCGTGCGGCACGGGCATTGCGATCGAAGGTACGGGCAGCCTGCCGTCGGCATTTGCGGCCACCGATCTCGCGGTCGCCTCGGTCGGCACGGCCGGGTTGGCGCTGGCCGACCTTCTCGAAGCCATGAACGCAGGCGCGAGGCAAATCGCCGTCGACCGGCGGCTGGCCTCGTTCTGGTTCGCGTCGTCGCTGCGGCCGAAGGGGTGGACGCCGCCTTCGCCGTGGGATCCGATCGCCGGCGACTACGCCTGCGTCGACGGCTGGATCAAGCTGCACACCAACGTGCCGGCGCACCGCGTCGCGGCTTTGCGCGTTCTGGGCTGCGCAGCGGACAGGGAGGCGGTCGCGCACGCCGTTGATGCATGGTTTGCCGAGGAACTCGAAACGGCTGTTGTCGAAGCCGGCGGCTGCGCGGCGAGGATGTGTACGTCAGCCGAATGGACGGCAAGCGAACCGGGCCGAAGCGTCGCTTGCGAACCGCTGATCGCCTGGGAGACGGCGTCGGCAACGCAGCCATGGACGATCAGCGCAGTGGATGTCGCCCGCCCGCTTGCCGGGTTGCGCGTGCTCGACCTGACGCGGGTGCTGGCGGGACCGGTGGCCACACGGCTTCTGGCAGCGCTTGGCGCCGACGTCCTGCGCATCGACCCGCCCGACTGGGACGAGCCCGGCCTGATACCTGAAGTGATGGCAGGCAAGCGCGGCGCGCGGCTGAACCTGCGCGGCCACGCCGGCAGTGCAGCGCTCCAGCGGCTTATGCGAAGTTGCGACGTGCTCGTCCACGGCTATCGGCCGTCAGCGCTTGAAGGCCTCGGCTTCGGCGCGGCAAGACGGGCGGAGATCAACCCGCGCATGGTCGAAGTTTCGCTGGATGCGTATGGGTGGAATGGCCCATGGAGCCAACGGCGTGGTTTCGACAGCCTCGTGCAGATGAGCTGCGGAATCGCGGAAGCAGGCATGCGCCACTATGGACGCGACCGACCGACGCCGCTGCCCGTCCAGGCACTCGATCACGCCACCGGTTATCTTATGGCGGCGGCCGCGTTGTCGGCGCTGGCGCGCCGACTGCGAACCGGAGAGGTATTGCGCGCGAGACTCTCGCTGGCGCGTACTGCTGTTCTGCTGATGAACTACGCCGCCTACGATGAGACCGAACTTACGCCGGAAACTGCTGCCGACCTCGATCCGGCGGATGAGGGAACGTTCTGGGGGTCGGCGCAGCGGCTCAAGCCGCCGCTCTCGGTCGAGGGCGTCGACCTGCGGCCTACCCTGCCCGCCATGCCGCTTGGCGCGCACGAGGCCGTTTGGGCGGCTTGAACTCAGTGCGGCGCCCGGCCGGCCAGGCCGTCGATGATCGGGCATTCCGGCCGATCGTCGCCGTGGCAGCACGAGACGAGATGGCCGAGCGTCTTGCGCAGGCCGGTCAGCTCGGCGATCTTGCGGTCTACCTCGGCCAGCTTTTCCTGCGCGATCGCCTTGACGTCGGCGCTGGCCCGCTCGCGGTCGGAATAGAGCGACAGGAGCTGCCGGCACTCTTCCACCGTGAAGCCGAGGCTACGTGCCCTCTGCACGAAACGCAGCCGGTGGATGTCGTCGGTCGAATAGTCGCGATAGCCGTTCGGCGCCCGGTCGGCCGTCAGCAGACCGATCTCCTCATAATATCGGATCGTCTTGGCCGGCAGGCCGGACTGACGGGCGGCAGTCCCGATGTTCATCGATGCAGCTCCTTCATCGTGTCGTCGCTCATATAGGCATTCCGGTCGCCGGAAGCCTTGAGCGCCCGCAATCGCAAGGAATCATGCCCCGGCTACGCGGGCCGGAAAGCCGTCCTCGGCCAGCGCGCCGGCAAAGGCGGACGCCTCCCTCGCCGAGGTGACCGAAACCGTCTTCGCGTCGAGGTCGACCACCACGGCCGCCTGCGGGTCGACACTCTGGATCGTCTTCGTCACGCTTCGGGCGCAGCCGCCGCAGTTCATGTTGTCGATATGGAATTCCATTGCGGTTCTCCAGCGCGGCATGGGTGTTCTGCTCATATGTGGGGCTTCCAGCAACAGGAAGGTCAAGATCAAAATTTCCTGCCTCGGCTTCTTGACCTTCCAACGGCTGGAACCCCCACATATGGAGCCGGACAACAGACTGGTGCCATCATGAACGTTCACGCCGACACGCTTGCGCCATTGAAGATCGCCCTGCCCGTCGAAGGCATGACCTGCGCCTCCTGCGTCGGCCGCGTCGAGAAGGCGCTGTCGAAGGTGGACGGCGTCGCCGGGGCAAGCGTCAACCTCGCCACCGAGCGGGCCGAGATCACGCTGTCGCATCCTGTCGATACGACCAGCCTGATCAAGGCTGTCGAGGCGGCGGGATACGACGTGCCCTCCCGCACGGTGGAGCTCGCCGTCGAGGGCATGACCTGCGCCTCCTGCGTCGGTCGCGTCGAAAATGCGCTGAAGTCCGTGCCGGGCGTGACGGCGGCCACCGCCAATCTCGCCACCGAGCGCGCCTCCGTGACCGTTCGCGGCGCGGCCGAGGCCGATCTCGTCGCAGCTGTCGCCGGCGCCGGTTACGAGGCCCGGCCGATCCATGACACGGCCGATGCCGACGCCCATGCCGCCCGCAAGGACGCGGAGCTGGCTGCGCTCGGCCGCGACCTGGCGATTGCCGCAGCGCTCACACTGCCCGTCTTCGTGCTGGAGATGGGCTCCCATCTCATCCCGGCCATCCACGACTTCGTCATGGCCACCATCGGCATGCGCGAAAGCTGGGTGCTCCAGTTCATGCTCACTTCGATCGTGCTGTTCTGGCCGGGCCTTCGCTTCTACCGCATAGGCCTGCCGGCGCTCGGCCGGGGCGCTCCGGACATGAACTCGCTGGTCGCGGTGGGCACGCTTGCCGCGTGGTCCTATTCCGTTGTGGCGACCTTCGCGCCGGGCCTGCTGCCGTCCGGCACGGTGAACGTCTATTTCGAGGCAGCCGCCGTCATCGTCACGCTCATCCTTGCAGGCCGCTATCTGGAGGCCCGCGCCAAGGGTCGCACGTCCGACGCGATCAGGCGGCTGGTCGGGCTCCAGCCGCGCACGGCGCGCGTACTGCGCGACGGCCGCGCGGTGGAGGTGCCGCTGGCCGAGATTGTTGCTGGCGACCTTGTCGAGGTGCGGCCGGGCGAGCGCATCGCCGTCGATGGCGAGGTAACGCATGGGTCCTCCTTCGTCGACGAATCCATGATCACCGGCGAGCCTGTCCCAGTCGCCAAGCAGGCGGGCGCGGCGGTCGTCGGAGGCACGGTCAACCAGACCGGCGCGCTGACCTTCCGCGCCACCGCGGTCGGCAGCGCAACGATGCTCGCCCAGATCATCCGCATGGTAGAGGAGGCGCAGGGCTCGAAACTGCCGATCCAGGCGCTGGTGGACAAGGTGACGATGTGGTTCGTGCCGGCCGTCATGGTCGCCGCCGCCCTCACCTTCCTCGTCTGGCTGGTCTTCGGGCCGGAGCCGGCGCTCACCTTCGGCCTCGTCAATGCCGTGGCTGTGCTCATCATCGCCTGCCCCTGCGCCATGGGGCTGGCGACGCCGACCTCGATCATGGTCGGCACCGGGCGCGGCGCCGAGATGGGCGTGCTGTTTCGCAAGGGAGAGGCGCTGCAACTGCTGAAAGATGTCGAGGTCGTCGCCTTGGACAAGACCGGCACGCTGACGGAAGGCCGGCCCGCGCTGACCGACCTCGAAACCGCAGACGGCTTCGACCGGGCCGAGGTGCTGGCGCTGGTCACCGCCGTCGAGGACAAGTCTGAACATCCTATCGCCCGCGCCATTGTCGAGGCAGCGGAGGCCGAAGAGCTCGCGCCGCCTGCGGTCGACCGGTTCGAGAGCGTGACCGGCTTCGGCGCGCGCGCGGAAGCCGGCGGAAGCCGCGTCGAGGTCGGAGCTGACCGTTTCATGGCCAAGCTCGGGCTCGACGTCGCTCCCTTCACCGCCACCGCCGCGCGGCTCGCCGAAGAAGGCAAGAGCCCGCTCTACGCCGCCATAGATGGCAGGCTGGCGGCGATCCTCGCCGTGGCCGACCCGATCAAGGAAACGACGCCGGCCGCGATCCGCGCCCTGCACGATCTCGGCCTCAAGGTGGCGATGATCTCGGGCGATAATCGCGGCACGGCCGAGGCCATCGCCCGCAAGCTCGGCATCGACGAGGTCGTGGCCGAAGTCCTCCCCGAGGGCAAGGTCGAGACGATCCGGCGGCTCAAGGCTGCGCATGGCCGGCTCGCCTTCGTCGGCGACGGCATCAACGACGCGCCGGCACTTGCCGAGGCCGATGTCGGCATCGGCGTCGGCACGGGCACCGACATCGCCATCGAGGCGGCCGACGTGGTGCTGATGTCGGGCAGCCTCAGGGGTGTGCCCGACGCCATCGCGCTGTCCAGGGCCACCATCGCCAATATCCGCCAAAACCTGTTCTGGGCCTTTGCCTACAACACGGCGCTGATCCCGGTGGCGGCGGGCGTGCTCTATCCGGCCTTCGGCATCCTGCTGTCGCCGGTGCTGGCGGCGGGCGCGATGGCGCTGTCGAGCGTCTTTGTGCTCGGCAACGCGCTCAGGCTGCGCGGCTGGCGGCCGGCGAAGGCGGATTAGCCGCCGACTGGCGCGATTTCCGCCGTCTGGGCGACGATGTCGCCTTCCCCGCCCTTGCCCAGCCCGGCGGCGTTGGCCTCGTCGGTGTCGATATGCATCTCGGTGAAGGAATCGCTGCCGATCCGGACCAGCGTGCTGGCGAAGGTCAGTTCGCGATCGCCATTGCCGACCCTCACGTCGACCTGGTCGCCATCCTTGACGCCGAGCCGCGCCGCATCTTCCGGGTTGGCGTGGATATGCCGCGCCGCGATGATCAGCCCGTCGGTCTCCAGCGATCCGGCCGGGCCGACGATGCGGATGATCGGCGTGCCGTCGAGCTTGCCGCTGTCGCGCACGGGCGGCTCGACGCCCAGCGCGAAGCCGTCGGTGCGGGAAATCTCGATCTGCGTGCGCTTGCGCAGCGGTCCGAGAATAGCGACACGCTCGATCCTGCCCTTCGGCCCCTCGATCGCCACTCGCTCCTCGGCCGCCCAATGGCCGGGCTGGCGCAGCGGCGAAGCCGGCGTCAACTCGTAGCCCGGCCCGAACAGCTCGGCGACGGCCGCCGCGTCGAGATGCACGTGCCTCGCCGAAACGGCGACAGGAATGGTGATGCTGACGGGCTTCGGCCGTGCAAGGGCGGCGGCCGTCTCCCGCGCGATCATCAGTTGCTCGGCCGTCTCGGTGACCAGCACCCGCACCCTCGAGCCGTAGCCCTGGATCTGCGGCGCAGCGTAGTTGGCGAGGTCGACGGCCTGGTTGCGGTCGTAATCGAGACGTAGCCCGAGGAACTGCAGCCCGTCGCAGATGCGCCTGCGCATCGAGGCCGAGTTCTCGCCGATGCCGCCGGTGAAAACCAGCGCGTCGAGCCCGCCCATGGCGGCCGCATAGGCACCGACATATTTGCGGGCACGATAGGCGAAGATGTCGATGGCGAGCTGCGCGTCGGCATCCCCATCCGCCGCGCGCGCCTCGACGTCGCGCATGTCCGACGAGCCGGCCAGCCCCTTCAGGCCGCTCTCCTCGTAAAGCGTCTTCTCGATCTCGGGCACCGAAAGGCCGAGCTGGCGCGAGAGAAACCCGAACACGCCAGGGTCGACGTCGCCGGACCGTGTACCCATCACCAGCCCTTCGAGCGGGGTCAGCCCCATCGATGAGTCCATGCTCTCGCCGAGATTGATCGCACAGGCGCTGGCCCCGTTGCCGAGGTGCAGACTTACGATCCTCAGGTCGCGCAGCGGCTCGCCCAGTTCCTCCGCCGCGCGCTCCGCGACGTAGCGGTGCGAGGTGCCATGGAAGCCGAAGCGCCGGAGCCCCGCCTCGCGCCACGCGGCAGGCACCGCATAGGTGGTGGCCTTGGCCGGGTTGGCTAGATGGAATGAGGTGTCGAACACGGCCGCCTGCGGCAGGTCCGGCCATGTCTCGCGCGCGCTTCTGACACCCGCCAGCCCGGCTGGATTGTGCAGCGGAGCCAACGGCACCAGCCGCTCGATCTCTGCGATGACCGCGTCGTCGATTGCGGTGGCAGCGCGAAAACGGTCGCCGCCATGGGCGATGCGGTGGCCGACCGCATCCGGCCCGCCGAGGCCGTGCTCGGCCAGAAGGCCGGGCACTGCCGAAATCGCCGCTTCCAGAGTGCCCACCGGCAAATGGCCTTTTTCATGCCCCTTCGCGATGGTGTCGAGCTTGTAGGCGCAGCGCTTTCCGTCGAAACGGTCGATTGTCGCCTTCATCAGGTGGCCGGTCGTATCGCCCACCTCGAACAGCCCGAATTTGAGGCTGGAGCTTCCGGCATTGAAAACGAGCACGCGCATCGAAATCCCCCGCGGTCATTGAACGTCAGCTTCTGGCACCCGACTTCCACAATCCGGCGAGCCGCTTGTCAATGTCGAGGATGACCAGCAGCACGATGCCTGCCGACGCGCACTGCGCCAGTTGCCAAACCGTCAGCGACCGCGTGTCGAAGAGCGCGTTCATCACCGGCAGGTAGGTGAAGGCCGCTTGCAGCAAGAGCACCAGCCCGACGGCCAGCAGTACCGCCGGGGTGCCCTTGACGCCCTCCCACGTGATCGACCACCCCAGCCGGTAGCGCACCGAGAACAGGTAGAATATCTCCATCGCCACCAGCGTGTTGAGCGCCATCGTGCGCGCGGTCTCCAGGTCGGCGCCCTGCCACTGCGCCAGCTCGAACTGGCCGAAGATGCCCACGGCATGCAGCAGCGATACGAAAACGATGCGCCAGACGATGAATCGCGACAGGATCGGCAAATCGCGGCGGCGCGGCGGCTGGCGCATGATCGCGGCTTCCGGCCCCTCGAAGGCGAGCGCCGTGGCCAGCACGACAGAGCTGACCATGTTGATCCACAGGATCTGCAGCGGCGTCACCGGCAGCGTGAGGCCGAGGATGACGGCCAGCATCAGGCTGGCGCTTTCGCCGCCGTTGACCGGCAGCATGAAGGCGATGACCTTCTTCAAGTTGGCGTAAACGGTTCGCCCCTGCCGCACCGCCTCGGCGATCGAGGCGAAATTGTCGTCGGCGAGCACCAGGTCGGACGCTTCGCGCGCGGCCTGCGAGCCCTTCAGCCCCATGGCGATGCCGGCGTCGGCGCGCTTCAGCGCCGGCGCATCGTTGACGCCGTCGCCGGTCATCGCCACTACCGCGCCGTCGGCCTGCAACGCCTCGACAAGTCGCAATTTGTGTTCGGGGCTGGTGCGCGCGAAGATGCTGGTCACCCGCGCCTCGCGGCGCAGTGCCTCGTCGTCCAGCAGGTCGAGCTCGGCGCCGGTCAGCACACGGCCGGGATTGTCGAGCCCGATCTGGTTGCCGATGGAAGACGCAGTGCCCTTGTGGTCGCCGGTGATCATCTTGACCGCAATGCCGGCTGCCCGGCATTCGGCCACCGCCGCGATGGCCTCATCGCGCGGCGGATCAATCAGCCCGGCAAGGCCGACGAAGGTGAGCCCGTCCGAAAGGTCTTCGTGCCCGATTTCCGCGGGGCGATGCGGCTTGCGGGCGAAGGCCAGCACGCGCTGGCCCTGCGCGGCGATGGCATCGGCACGCGCTTCCCAGGCGACGCGGTCGAACGGGCGCTGGCCATCGCCCGCCATTTCGGCAGCGCATCTATCGAACATCTGTTCAGGCGCGCCCTTGACGAGGACGAAACGCCCCTCCGGCAGGTCCTGCACCACGGCCATGTAGCGGTAGCGCGTGTCGAACGGGATAGTCGACAGCGCTTGCGGCCTGCCGTCACGGGCGATGCCAAGCTTGGCGCCCGCCGCCAGCAGTGCGCCCTCCATCGGGTCGCCGTGGACCGACCAGCCCTTCGGCGTTTCCTTCAGTTCCGCCGTGTTGCACAGCGATGCGATGCTGCCGAAAGCCTTGAGCGCGTTGGTTGGCTCGACGATGATCCCGCCGAGGCAGACCGTGCCCTGCGGCTGGTAGCCATTTCCAGTCACGGCATAGACACCGTCGGCCGTTGCCACCGTCGTTACCGTCATCTCGTTGCGCGTCAGCGTGCCGGTCTTGTCGGTGCAGATAGTGGACACCGCGCCGATGGTCTCGATCGCGGGCAGCCGGCGGATGATGGCGTTGCGTCGCGCCATCGCGTGAACGCCGATCGCCAGCGTCACGGTCAGGATCGTTGGCAGTCCTTCGGGGATCGCCGCCACGAACAGGCCGACGACGATCATGAAGCTCTCGGCGAACGGCATGTCGCGGACCAACGTCGTCAGCATCAACACGATGGCTGCCATCGCCAGCGCAACTGCGGTCAGCACCTTGGCCACGCGGTCCATCTGCGCCACCAGCGGCGTGGTCAGCGGCTCGACGGTCGCCATCAGCCCGCTGATGCGGCCGATCTCCGTAGCCGCCCCGGTCGCCACTACCACGCCGGTGCCTATGCCCTCGCTGACCAGGGTGCCGGAAAATGCCATCGACCTGCGATCACCGAGCGCTGCATTTGGCGCGACCGGCCCGATGGCCTTGGTAGCCGGCACGGATTCGCCGGTCAGGATCGCTTCCTCGACGGCCAGCCCCGCCGCCTCGATCAGCCGCAGGTCGGCGGGCACCTTGTCGCCAGCCTCGATCAGGACGATGTCGCCGGGCACGAGATTCGCCGCGTCGACCATGACGCGCTGGCCGTCACGCAGCGCGGCTGCCTTCAGCGCCAGCATCTCGCGCAGCGCTTCCACGGCCTTCTCCGCCCTGCCCTCCTGCATGAAGCCGATCGCCGTGTTGGCGACCACCACGGCCAGGATGACCCCGGTGTCGACCCAATGCGCCAGCAGCGTGGTGATCGCGGCCGCGCATAGCAGGATGAGGATCAGCAGATTGTTGAACTGGCGCGCCAGCCGCACCAGCGCGGACGGTCGCGGCGGCTCGGGCAGACGGTTGGGCCCGCCCGCCTGAAGCCGCCGCGCGGCCTCGCCCCCCGGGAGGCCGGATGGAGTGGCGCTCAGCGCCGCCAGTACCTCGGCCGCCGTCCTTGCCCATGGATGTCCTGTATCTTTCGGCTCCCGCTGATGAACTGTCATGGCGCGGTGTAGCCACCGTCGACGAGGTGGTAGCTGCCGTTGATGAAGCTGGCCCGTTCGGACAACAGGAAGCAGGTCAGCGCCGAAACCTCCCCCGGCTTTCCGATCCTCCCTGTCGGGTGCAGGCTCGCCAGCCCCTGCAGCATCTCCGGTTCCAGGTTCTTGGTCAGCAGCGGCGTCTCGATGAAGGCAGGACCGACCGAATTGATGCGGATTCCCTTCGCGGCATATTCGAGCGCCGCGGTCTTCGTCAGGCCAAGCAATCCATGCTTGGCCGCGACATAGGCCGACGAATTGGCGAAGCCGACGCTGCCGAGGATCGAGGCCATGTTGACGATGGCCCCGCCGCCGGCATCGAGCATCGCCGGGATCTGGTAGCGCATGCCGTAGAAGACGCCGTTGAGATTGACGTCGATCACCTGCCGCCAGCCATCAAGCGGATATTCGCCGACCGGCGCCGACGGTCCGCCGATGCCGGCATTGTTGACCGCAAGATGCAGTGCGCCGCCCTTCGCCACGGCGAACGCAACCAGGCGCTCCCCGTCCTCGGCCTTGGCCACGTCGGCCGCAACCGCATGCGCCTTGCCGCCGGCAGCCGCGATCTCGTCGGCGATCGCCTTGGCCGCCGCCTCCTCCAGATCGCTGACGATCACCAGTGCGCCGCTGCGGCCGAGTTCCTTCGCCACCGCCGCGCCGATGCCCGAGCCACCGCCGGTCACGATTGCCGTTCTACCGGAAAAGTCGAAGGTAATGCTGGTCATCAGGGTTCTCCTTGTTCGGTCCTGGCGGAAGCTGGCCGTGTGGCGTGTCTGTCGAGAAAATCGTCGAGGTCGCTCCGGGCGACGCGCCATTCGCGCCCCAAATCGATCGCGCGCAGGTCGCCCGACTTGATCCAGAGGCGCACCGTCGCTTCCGCCACCCGCAGAAGCTCTGCGACCTCGTGGACGATCAGGAAGCTGTGTTGAGGCACGGCGGCAGGCTCTCGCGTTGATTGAACGCTGGCCAGCCTAGTTGATCGACATCAGCCCGCCTTGATCACGATCAAGCCGACGGCGGAGGGACGGCGTGCAACTGAACCGGCGACCAATGCGTTGGACCGGCAACCCGCCGGGAGATTGGATGTCAGTTCGCGTCGTTGTCTGGATCGTTGCCGCCGCAATGGCCTTGGCTCTGCCCTACGCAGTGCTTCTCAGCGGGGAGCGCGTGCAAAGCCACGGCCTGCTATGGGACTTTTCCAAGGGGTTGGGTTTCGGCGCGCTGGCCATGGTGGGGATGCAGTTCGCGCTCACCGCCCGCTTCCGCCGGATGACGCACCCCTTCGGCATCGACATCGTCTACCTTTTCCACCGCTATCTGGCGCTCGGCGCGGTCGCGCTGATGCTCGGCCATTTCGGCATCCTCTATGTCTGGTATCAGGACGCGCTCGGCGAGCTGAACCCGCTTGAGGCGCGTTGGGAGCTGACCGCCGGCCGGCTGGCGCTGGTCTGTTTTCTCGCCCTCGTGGTCACCTCCGAACTGCGCAAGCGGGTGCGGCTCGAATATGAGCTGTGGCGCTACATCCATGTCGGCCTCGCGATCGTCGGCTTCGCCGCCGCGGTCGGCCACGTGCTGGGCGTCGGCAGGCTGACAGCCGACCCATCGACGCGCGCCCTCTGGCTCGGCGTCACGCTGGGCTGGCTGGCGCTTATCATCTGGGTGCGGATCGGCAAGCCGGCGCAGCAATTGCGCAACCCCTGGCGTCTGGTCGAGAACCGGGAGGAGCGCGGCGGCGTGCGCTCGCTGGTGTTCGAGCCGCAGGGCAAGGGCCTCAGCCGCTGGAAGCCTGGCCAGTTCGCATGGCTGACACTGGAAAACTCGCCCTTCGGCCTGCGCGAACATCCCTTCACGATCTCCACGCCGCCCGAGCACGGCGACCACGTCACCCTGTCGATCAAGCCGCTGGGCGACTTCACCGAGCGCGCCACAGCCACCGAGCCAGGCGCGATCGCCTATCTCGACGGCCCGTACGGCGCCTTCTCGATCGACAACCATGAAGATGCCGAGGGCTTCGTCATGATCGCTGGCGGCGTGGGCATCACGCCGATGCTGTCCAACCTGCACGCCATGAACGCGCGAAAGGACCGGCGCCCCGTCATCCTGTTCTATGCAAACGCAAACTGGGACGACGTCGCCTTCCGCGAGGAACTGGCGGACCTCGAAGGCGAGCTCCACCTCAAGGTCGTCCATGTCCTCGAGAACCCGCCGCAAGACTGGACCGGTGAAACGGGCTTTCTCGATGCCGACATCCTGGCACGCCATCTGCCGGCGAATGCCACCGACTACCAGCACTTCCTGTGCGGGCCGCCGCCGATGACCGACGCCGCCCGGCGGGCGCTTCAGGAACGCGGCATTCCGCTGTGGCGCATCGATTCCGAAATCTTCGACATGGTGTGATGCGACATGCGACCCGTGCTTGCCCTTGCCGTTGCCATCGCGCTTTTCGCACTTGTCCTGGCGTGCGCGCTCGGCTTCGCACTGGTTCTCAACTGAACCGCGAAGGAGGCTGGCCGCTTGCCGTTAGCGACCGGCCGGAGCGCAAGGTCGGAAACGTGCAACGTCCCCATTAAGAGCGCAGGAAAGGGCACAGACACCTGACCATAATCATTTGACAATTGTCCAAATGGTCTGGACGCCTGCACATATCGCTGCTATCCGTGCCGTGCCATGCCGACAGTCGCCCGCAAGAACAACCCGCTGCCTGATCCGAAATCGGCAATCTTGGAAGCCGCCGAGGCGTTGTTCTCGTATCGCGGGTTCGGGGCGGTCGCGCTGCGCGAGATCGCCCGCGAGGCCAAGCTGCACGTCGGCAGCGTCACCTATCATTTCGGCGACAAGCTCGGCATCTTGCAGGCACTCTACGCCCGCCACACCAGCCCGATGAACGCGCGGCGCATGGAACTACTGCGCGAGGCGAAACGCATCGCAGACGGCGACCAGCGCCTCGCCGCCATCCTGCGCGCCTATCTGGTGCCGGCGTTCACCTCGTCGGACGAGCTTGCCGGCGGCGGCGCCCGGTTCACGCGCATGCGCGCCATGCTGTCGGCCGAAGGGAACCCGGAAGCGCGCGCCATCATCATGACCTTCTACGACGAGACCAGCCACGCCTTCATCGACGCCATTGCTGATTGCGTCCCCGGCGCGCGGCGCGCCGACGTGGTGTGGTGCAGTCAGTTCCTGCTCGGCTCGCTCTACTACACGCTGATCAACCCGGCCCGCATCACCCGCCTGTCGCGCGGCGAGACGGCGGGCGACGACCACGAGACGGCGATCGACCAGATCGTCAACGCCCATTGCGCCAGTTTCAGTGCCCTGCGGAGGATGGATGACCACGCCTGAACCCTGCTTCGACGTCGCCCATCTCGGCCATGTCGAGCTGCTGACCGACAAATTCGAGGATAGCCTCGCCTTTTTCGTCAATGTCTATGGGCTGACCGAGGCCGGCCGCGAAGGCGACTCGGTCTATCTGCGTGCCTGGGACGACTACGAGTTCCACTCGCTCAAGCTGACGAAATCCGACACTACCGGCATGGCGCATTGCGGCTACCGCACCTCTTCGGAGGCAGCGCTTCATCGCCGCGTCGCGGTGATCGAGAAGATGGGGCTGGGCATCGGCTGGACCGACGGCGACCTCGGCCATGGTCCGAGCTACCGCTTCAACAGCCCCGACGGCCACGTCTTCGAGCTCTATTGGGAAACGAACAAATACGCGGCCCCGGAAGCCGAGAAGCCGGCGCTGAAGAACATCGCCCAGCGTTACCACGCGCGCGGCGCAGCGCCGCGCAGGATCGACCATTTCAACCTGCTGGCCACCGATGTGTCGAAGATGCGCGACTTCATGGTCGAAGCCATGGGCAGCCGGGTGACCGAGATGATCCAGCTCGACAACGGCCGCATCGGCGGCTGCTGGTTCACGGTCAACAATAAGGGCTACGACATGGCCTGCACCGAGGATCATTCCGGTTCGCGCGGCCGCTTCCATCACCTCACCTACGCCGCTGACCACCGAGACGACATCCTGCGGGCGGCCGACGTGTTCCTGGAGAACGGCGTTTTCATCGAGACGGGACCGCACAGGCACGCGATCCAGGGTACCTTCTTCCTCTATGTCTACGAGCCCGCCGGCAACCGCATCGAGATCGCCAATGCCGGCGCGCGGCTGATCCTCGACCCCGACTGGCAGACCATCGTGTGGACCGAGACGGAGCGGAAAAAGGGACAGGCCTGGGGCCTCAAGACCATCGAAAGCTTTCACACGCACGGCACGCCGCCGGTTGCGGCGAAGAACTGAGGGAGAAGCAAATGGCCTCGAAGTCTGCGCTGGTCGTCAGCGCGCATTCGGCTGATTTCGTCTGGCGGGCCGGCGGCGCGATCGCGCTGCATGCCGAGCAGGGCGTCGACGTCACGGTGGTCTGCCTGTCCTATGGCGAACGCGGCGAGAGCGCCAAGCTGTGGCGGCAGGACGGCATGACGCTGGAGCGCGTCAAGGCGGAGCGGCAGAAGGAGGCGGAAGCTGCGGCAAAGGCCCTCGGCGTCGCCGACATCCAGTTCTGGAACCTCGGCGACTATCCGATCGAGCTGACCCGGCAATCGCTGTTCCGGCTGGCGGATCTGTGCCGGAAAGTGCGGCCGTCCTTCATGCTCACCCATTCGCGCGAGGACCCCTACAACCGCGACCATCCTCTGGTCAGCCAGTTCGCGCAGGAGGCGCGCATCGTCGCCCAGGCACACGGACACGAGCCCGGCCAGAAGGTTTTGGGCGCCCCGCCGGTGATGCTGTTCGAGCCGCACCAGCCGGAACAGTGCCGCTGGATGCCCAACGTGCTGCTCGACATCACCCCGGTATGGGAGAAGAAGCGCGCGGCGATCGAATGTATGGCCGGCCAGGAGCACCTGTGGGAGTATTACACGCGCGTCGCACAGCAGCGCGGCGTGCAGGCGGCGCGCAACTCGGACAAGAAGATCACCTATGGCGAGGCTTACGAGGCCGTCTTCCCGCATGTCGTCGAAACACTGGTACCGACGGATGGCCGGGCATGAGCGTCGTCGTCCAGAATATCGAGCGCGCTAACCCTGAAATCATCGCGGGTCTTGCCGAGTGCGGGGTCGCCACGGTTCACGAGGCGCAGGGCCGCAAGGGCCTGCTCGCCTCATATATGCGGCCGATTTACCCGGGGGCGCAGCTCGCCGCCTCCGCCGTCACCATCTCCGCGCCGCCCGGCGACAACTGGATGGTGCATGTGGCGATCGAGCAGGTGAAGGCAGGCGACATATTGGTGCTGGCGCCGACGAGTCCCTGCGAGGACGGCTATTTCGGTGACCTGCTGGCCACGTCCATGCAGGCGCGCGGCGGCATGGGCCTGATCATCGACGCCGGCGTCCGCGACGTGCGCGACCTGACCGCGATGAAGTTCCCGGTATGGTCGAGGGCGGTGTTCGCGCAGGGCACGGTCAAGGAGACGCTGGGTTTCGTCAACGTACCAATCGTCTGCGCCGGAGCGCTGGTCAATCCCGGCGACGTGATCGTCGCCGACGACGACGGCGTCTGCGTCGTGTGCCGGGAGGAGGCGGCCGACGTGCTGGCAGCGGCAAGGAAGCGCGTCGCCGCCGAGGAGGACAAGCGCAGGCGGCTGGCGGCCGGCGAGCTCGGCCTCGATCTCTACGGCATGCGCGAGCGCCTGGCCGAGAAGGGTCTGAAATATGTCTGAAGACGGCGGCATCCGCTGCATGTGGATGCGCGGCGGCACCTCCAAGGGCGGCTACTTTCTCGCCGAAGACCTGCCGGCCGACAGCGCCGCGCGCGACGCGGCGCTGCTGCGCGTCATGGGATCGCCCGACCCGCGCCAGATCGACGGCATGGGCGGCGCCCACCCGCTGACGTCAAAGGTCGCGGTGGTACGAAAGTCCACGCGCCCGGACGTCGACGTCGACTACCTGTTCCTGCAGGTGTTCGTCGACCGGCCGGTGGTCACCGACGCGCAGAACTGCGGCAACATCCTCGCCGGCGTCGGCCCCTTCGCCATCGAGCGCCGGTTGGTCGAGGCGCGGGACGGCGAGACGCCGGTTCGCATCTTCATGGTGAACACTGGCCAGGTGGCGGTGGCGACGGTGGCCACGCCCGGTGGCGGAGTCACCTATCGCGGCGAGGCCCGCATCGACGGCGTGCCGGGCACGGCGGCCGCGATCCCGATCGTTTTTCGCGACACGGCCGGCTCGTCCTGCGGCGCACTGCTGCCTACCGGCAATGCGGTCGACGCCATCGACGGCATCGACGTGACGATGATCGACAACGGCATGCCCTGCGTCGTTCTTGCCGCAGCCGACCTTGGCGTGACCGGCACCGAGACGCCGGACGAGCTGAACACGAATGCCGGCCTCAAGACGCGTCTCGAAGCGATCCGCCTCAAGGCCGGGCCGCTGATGAACCTCGGCGACGTCGCCGAGAAATCTGTGCCGAAGATGACGCTCGTCAGCCCGGCCAAAACCGGCGGCGCCATCGCGACGCGCACCTTCATCCCGCATGTCTGTCACGAGGCCATCGGCGTGCTGGGAGCGGTCTCCGTCGCCACCGCCTGCCTCCTGCCGGAGGGGCCGGCGGCGCGGCTTGCATCGGCCCCTGCGGGCTCGCGCAAAGCGCTTTCGATCGAGCATCCTACCGGGGAGTTCACCGTCATCGCGACGGTCGGCGCGGACGGTGATGTACTCGAGGCCGGCGTGCTGCGTACCGCGCGAAAGCTTTTCGACGGCGTCGTCTTCACCGATTGAGGAGGTTCCGGCCATGAAAATCGGCTTCATCGGCTTTGGCGAGGCTGCGAGGGCCTTCGCGTCCAGCATTGCCGTTCACGACGCGACCGTCGAATTCGCCGCCTATGATGTTCTCCTCGAAGGCGGCGATGCCGCCTGCGCGGAAGCGATGCTCGCCCATGGCGTAGTCGCCCTCCCCGCGTCCGGCCTCGCCGGCTGCGACTGGATCGTCAGCGCCGTCACGGCCGACCAGAGCCTCGCGGCAGCGGAGGCTGCCTGCGCGTGGCTGCGGCCGGGGCAGGTTTATTTCGACATCAACTCAGTGTCGCCGCAGCGCAAGCGCGACAGTGCGGCAGTCGTTGGCGCGACGGGCGCGACTTACCTGGACATGGCCGTGATGGCGCCCGTCCATCCGAAAGGCCATCGCACGCCGGTCCTGGTCGCCGGCCCGACTGACGACGCGACCACCGAAAGGCTTGTCTTTCTCGATTTCAGGTTCGAGGTCGTCGCTGCGGAGCCGGGTGCCGCCACCGCCATCAAGATGGTGCGCAGCCTGTTCGTGAAGGGGCTGGAAGCGATCACGGTGGAGGCGCTGCTGGCGGCTCAGGCTTCAGGCTGCCTCGACTACGTGTTGAAATCGGTCGGCGGTTCCTATCCGGGTCTCGGCTGGCCGGACTTCGCCGCCTACCAGTTCGAGCGCACGCTCCGCCACGGCACGCGGCGCGCCGCCGAAATGCGCGAGAGCGCCGCCACCATGCGCACCCTCGGCCTTAACGCCGCGCTGGCCGCGGCAATTGCCGATACGCAGGCTGAGATGGGCAAGGCCGGCCGCGGCGTCTCGCCCGCCGAACGGATCGAGGAAACCATCGCCCGCGTGGTCGAACGGCGCCTCAGCTCACGCTGATCTGGTGCTCGTCAGTGTAGACCGAGCCGTCGTCATCGACCCAGATGAAGGAGAAGGTGCCGCTTTCGGCCACCTTCGCCGTGAACTCGAAATATGGGTTGGCCGCTATGCCCGGCTGCATCTCGCAGCTGAACACCGGCTGTCCGTTGAAGGCGCAGGTAAAGTTGTTGATGATCCGGCGCGGCACAAGCTGGCCGGTGCTGTCGCGGCGCTGGCCGGATTCCATCTGGTGGCTGATAAGGGCGCGGATCTGGATCATCTCGCCGACCGAGGCCGTCTGGGGGACGCGTACGCGGGGTCTTGAGGACATATCTGCTCTCCCTAGCCCGTACAGCCGCCAACGGCGACCTCGACAGCCCTGCGGTCGAGCAGGAACGTGCCGTCCGCCATCTTCGCCACGGCGCTGACCGTCTGCGACCGGGCGAGCCTGATGCGCGTGGTGGCAACGGCCGTGCCGCTCAAGGGCGAGAAATGGAACACTGCGACGTCGGCGCGCGGGTTGCCGTCGGCCACGATCAGCACGCTTTCAACCCGGTCGCCGCCTTCCATGGCGCTGTCGACCTCGACCGTCACCGAAACGGCGTTGCCGTTCTCGGCCACGGCCGGCACCGTCAGCGTGACGCGGCCCGGTTGCGGCTCGGCCCCGCCGGTGAATGCGGCGATCTCCGCTTCGGCCTCGTCCGTGCCGGCATGCAGCGGCACCACGCCGGAAAGCAGCGTTGCCGATCCTGCCAGCACGACCAGCGCTTCGCGCCTCGTCAGCGACATGGGTTGCTCCGTTCAGTTCCTGTCCAACGACCGGGGCTGCGCCCGCTCCACCACCGCAGATAGGCGCAAGCCGTACATCCTTCCAGTCAAAATGGTGCGAGGGCGGCATCGTTGCCGCCCTCGCACGTCATTTGTGGCGATCAGGAGTAGGTGTCCTCGATGATGCCGGCGTACCAGCCGAGGCTCTCCTCATAGGTTTCCTTGCGCAGGTCGTCGCTTTCGCCGGTCTGCGAAATGAACGTCGACACCGAGGCGATCTTCTCTTCCGTCGGCTCGTACTGCGCCCCGACCTTCACGCCGTCGTCGGTCTCGATCAGCGACCAGCAGGTGTTGGCATAGCGCGCCGGGAACGTTGCCGACCCGGTCAGGTCGCCGCGCACGGTCATCGCCACCACCTTGGCCTGGCTGTTGGCCGAGAAGGCCGACTTCGGCATGTCGCCTGCGACCGAGGCGTCGCCCAGTACGAAGATGTTCTCGTCCGCCTTGGAGCGCATCGAGGCGGGATCGATCGGCACCCAACCGTTCTCGTTGGTCACGCCGGCGATTTCGGCGATCGCGCCGGCCTTCTGTGCCGGAATGATGTTGAGCAACGCGCCCTCGAACACGTCGAGATCGGTCTCCACCTTGCCGGCGGCGGCGTCTACGCTTTTGATGCCGCCGTGCACGTCCGGGCCATACCACTCGACCATGCCGGGATAGTGCCTTTCCCAGCCTTCCTGGAAAAGGCCCTGCTTGGAGAAGGTCTCCTTCGGGTCGATGATGAATATCTTGGAGTTCGTGAACCCCTTCTTCTTCAGCACGTGGGCAAACATCGACACGCGCTCGTAGGGTCCGGGCGGGCAGCGGTAGGGGTTCGGCGGCGCCACCATGACGATGTTCTGACCGTCTTCCAGCGCGTCGAGCTTCTCCTTGAGAAGCTGCGTCTGCGGCCCGGCCTTCCAGGCGTGCGGCGCGATCTCGGCGTCGGCCTCGGAATAGCCCGGAACCGAATCCCACTTCAGGTCGATGCCCGGCGCCAGCACCAGCCGATCGTAGGAAAGCGTGTCGCCATTGTCGAGCGTCACCGTCCTTGCGTCGCGATCTACGCCGTTGGCGTATGCCGTCACCTTGTTGACCCCATGCGCGGCGAGAGCCGACCAGTCATGGGTGATGTCGTCGAACGACTGGAAGTCGCCGAGATAGAGGTTTGAGAAGAAGCAGGTCGTGAACCGCTCCGATGCGTCCACCAGCGTGACGTCGAGCGCGCCGGCCGAATCCTTGGCGATGTAACGCGCCGCCGTCGCGCCGCCGGGACCGCCGCCGATCACCACGACGCGCGGCTTGTCTTGCGCCCGCAGATAGGCGGGCATGGCCAGCGTCCCCGCCGCCGCACCCATGTAGAGGCCGAATTGCCTGCGTGTCAGTCTCATGGTCGTACTCCTTCCGAGAACGCTTTGTTGCCTGTTGTCGGTTCGGGCCGGAGGCCCACTGTCGGTCCACTCTTCGGTGTCAGTCAGCGGCGGCGAAATGCGCCGCCAACGCAGCGATCTCGTCGTCCTTCAGCCGGGCGGCCGTGGTCCGCATGACGTCGTTGTCGCGCAATCCGGCCCGATACTCGACCAGCGCGAGCACGAAATGGTCCCGGGGCAGGCCCGCAATCTGCGGTATGCCGGGCGCCGCGCCGCTGGCGCGATGGCAGGTTGCGCATTCGCCGCCCAGATAGGCGCCGTAGGCGGGGTCGGCTGAAATCGCCAGAATGGCCTCGACCTCCGCCTCGATGTTATCGGCGGACGTCTGACCGGCCATTCCGGGGTGGCCTGCCGCGGACAGGACAAAGCAGGCAGTCAGCCAGGCGCGATATCGTCCCGTCGTCGGCCAGCCAATCATCCGATCGATCCTCCCCTGTCGGAACAGGTTTGCCCCATCCCTTTCGTCAGACCACCTATAAGACATCCGCCCTTGAAAGGAAAACATCGGCAGATCGCGCAGAAACGGCAATCTGCGAAACTTCATTCTACAGAAAATAGCAACTGGAGCACGTGATGCTCTTTAGTGCCTTCGCCGGCTGGCTGCCCATTTCCGGAGAGCCCATCGGAACCTCCGGCACCCCGTTCCGTTGGCTGGAATGGACCTGTGCTGATCGCGCCATGTCGCCGACGCGGCTGGGGTGATACGCCAGACTTAAGTCTAATTGGCGTATCGGGCGGGCGGATTTTCACTTTCGTTACCGCTTTTCCGGTTATGGTCGCGCGGGGCTATTCGGGGGTGAACGTTCGGCGGCATTCAGCCGCGCCGCTTGGTCGCATTTGCGCCAGCGACTTCCTCGACAATGGTCCAGATGCGGATTGCGCGACTCGCCCGTCGGGTCGGTCTCCGCGCATGGGTACGCCGCGGCCGGGCCGGCTGCGGCGTGAGGGGCTGGAAGTGGGAGCGGACCGAAGAATGTCCGCCGTCACATAATACGGAGTGCCGCGCGTTGTTGAAGAAGTATGTCTGGCCGGTCATCGGCCTCGCCGCCGTGGCCTTCTCGATATGGCTGCTCTACCACGAGCTGCGCGGGCTTTCGCTCGACGAGCTGTGGGACAGCCTCCTCGCCATTTCGGCGCGCGACTGGCTGCTTTCGATCGCCGCAACCTTCCTCGCCTACGGCGCGCTTGCCGGCTATGACCACATCGCGCTGCTTCATTTGCGCAAGAAGGTCGGCTGGCTTTACATCACCGTCTGCTCATTCACCACTTATGCGCTCTCGCACAATATCGGCGCGTCCGTGTTCTCGGGCTCGGTGGTGCGCTACAGGGCCTACTCGGCCAAGGGCCTTTCAGGAGGCGAGGTCGGCGTTCTCGTCGCATTCTGCTCGTTCACCTTCGCGCTGGGCACGATCGTGCTCACCGGGCTGGTTCTGGTCATCGAGCCGGGGCTGGCGGAACGCTTCGTCGACGTCTTGCCCGTGGCGGCCTCGGCGGCGACGGGCTGGGTGCTGCTGGGCTTCGTCGCGCTCTACGTGCTGGGCAGCGCGCTCGGCCTCAAACCGCTGTCGATCGGCTCGTTCCAGATCCACTATCCACGCCTGCCGATCGTCGCCCGCCAGCTCGTCATCGGCCCGCTGGAACTGGTCGGCGCCGCCGCGATCATCTATTTCGCCCTGCCCGAAGCCGGCAATCCGGGCTTCGTCATCATTCTCGGCATCTTCCTGATTTCGTTCTCGGCGGCGCTGCTGTCCCATGCGCCTGGCGGGCTGGGCGTGCTGGAGCTGGTCTTCATCACCGGCCTGTCCGACATGGACCCCGCCGACGTTCTGGCCGCGCTTCTAGTGTTCAGGCTGCTCTACCTGATCATCCCGTTCGTCATTGCCCTGTTTGTGGTGCTGGGCTTCGAGCGGTGGAAGCTGGCGCAGCCGGAGAACTGACCAGCGGCGACTCCTCGGGATTGGGGGACCAGCGCAGCGATGCGTCGCCGGGGGCCATGGCGCCGCCGGAGACGATGAAGGCCATCGCCTCGTTCTTGGTCCAGTCGAGCCAGACGAGCCGCGAGGTCGGCACGATCTCGACATAGCCGGAGGTCGGATTGGGCGTCGTCGGCACGTAGACCGCGGCGAGTTCGGGGTGGTGCGGCGTGGCCGAATAGATGCGGGTGACGATGCCCACGACGCGCATATGCTCGTTGGGAAACTCGATCAGCACGACCCTGTTGCCACTCAGCGTCCCGTCGCCGCTCATCGAACGGATCAGCGTCTGCGTCGCGCTGTAGATGGTTCGAGCCAGCGGAAGTCCCTCCACCAGACGGTCGACGATGCGCAGCACGCGCCGCCCGACGACGGCGTTGGCCACCCGGCCGACGAGGTAGAGGAACAGCAGCGCCATCGCCAGCGCAAGGGCAGACTGGAACCACCCGGCGAGCAGCAGTTCGGCCAGTTCCGGCCAGTTGGGCTGGACAGCGGCAGCGAGGCCGATAGCGCCCGGCCGGCCGACCCAGATCAGCAGGTCGACGACGAACCAGACGATCCAGATGGTGACCCCGAAGGGAATCAGCGTCAGGACGCCTGCGATGATCTGGCGTGTGAACGACTGCATGAGCCGGCGTCCTTTCCCTCAACTGTCGGCGCCCGCCGAATAATGCCCCATCCGGTCCTGGCCGGCCTCGCCCGGAACGTCGACGACTATCTCGCGAAAGACAGGCTGTGTTGCAAGTACCGCCGAAGCCGCATCGTGCGAGAGCGCCCTATGGCGCGTCGCGTTTGGGCACTTCCGGCTCGATCGTCGGCAGGAGCGACGATGGTTCCTCGATGGGCGTGACCGCCGTGGCCTGCGTCTCGTGCAGCCACTCGCGCCACATCGCCACCAGCACCGCCATCAGCACCGGACCGATGAACAGGCCGAGGAAGCCCATCGTCTTCACCCCGCCGATCAGGCCGAAGAATGTCGGGAGAAACGGCAGCTTGATCGGCCCGCCGACGAGCTTGGGGCGCAACGTCTTGTCGACGATGAACAGCTCGGTCGAGCCCCAGGCGAACAGCGCCACGCCAGCGACCGGCGAGCCGCTCGCCACCAGATAGACGGACACAAGGGTGAAGCAGAGCGGCGCGCCGCCGGGGATGAGCGCCATCACGCCGGTGATCACGCCCAACGTCACCGGCGACGGCACGCCCGCGATCCAGTAGGCGACGCCCAGCACGATGCCTTCGCCGATGGCGATCAGCGTCATGCCCATGACGGTGGAGCTGATCGTGGCCGGCACCACGCGCGAGATGCGGCTCCAGCGCATAGGCAGGATGCGCTCGCCGAGCGTGTCGATCTGCGAGGCGAATGCTTCGCCATCCTTGTAAACGAAGAACAGCGCGATCATCATGAACAGCAGCGTGAGGAACAGGTCGAACAGCCCCGTTCCGGCCGCGAGCACGCCGCGATAGATCGAACCGATATTCGCGCCGCTGATGATCTGCACCAACTCGCCGATGGCACCCGGATGGCCGATATAACGGATCCACTGCTCGTCGAGCCACTCGCCCACGCCCGGCAGCGCCGCCATCCATTCCGGCGTCGGCGATCCGGTGCGGTTCGTCTCCACCGCCCATGTGAACCACTGGCCGATCTCGCCGATCGTATAGCTGACCGCGAGTGAAAGCGGCACTACCAGGAAGGTCAGGATGGCGAGAATGGCGATCGTCGCGGCGATCGGCCGGCTGCCGCCCACTTGATGCAGCAGGTCGCGATAGAGCGGCCAGCTTGCAAACGCGATCACCAGCGCCGCCAGCACCGGCACGAGGAAGCCGTGGAAGAAATAGATGCCCGCGGCGATCACCAGCACGATTAGCCATCGCGCTACCGAGATCGGCGGGATAAGCGCCACCCGCATCGGCGCCGACATCCCGAGCCAGCGCGGCTCGCGCTGAGGTTCCGCTGGCTTGGGGGGGTGTACGCTCATTCCGGATCGCCTTCGGTTGCCCGCCTCATTGCCGGCCACCTTACATCACGGATTGTGTCGCATTCGCGATGAATGCGGGTCAAGCGATCATTGGTCGAAGACCCCTGTCCGCGTCATCACGCCGTCAGCACCACCTTGATGCTGCGGCTGCGGTCGAGCGCCAGCCGGAAGGCCTCCGGCGCGTCCGCCAGCGGCCGCTCGGCCGTGATCAGCCTGTCGACCGCGATCTCCCCGTCGGCGATCAGCCGTACGGCCGTGGCAAATTCCTGGCCGAAGCGGAATGTCCCCTTCAGGTCTATTTCCTTCGCCATGACGGCGTTGGCGGGCACCGGCAGCGCCCCGCCGGGAAGATTGCCAACCTGCACCACTGTCCCGCCGCGGCGCGCCGCGGCAATCGCGGCCGAAAGCCCGGCCCCGGTTCCGGAGACCTCGAAACACACGTCGAACGCCTTGTCCGGGGCGTTGCCTTCCTGCGACAGGTCGATGACCCGTTCGGCGCCGAGCGAGGCGGCGAAGTCGAGTGGCGCCTGCGCGATATCGAGCATCGCAATCGACGCTGGCGCTTCGCGCAGCGCCGCCATCAGGATCAACAGACCGATCGGGCCGGCGCCGAAAACGGCGACCGTCTTGCCCTTGATGTCCCCTGCCCTCGCCACCGCGTGCAGCGACACGGCCAGCGGCTCGGCCAGCGCGGCCGAGGCATAGGAGACATGATCCGGCACGTGCACGCACTGCGCCGGCACCGCGTCGAACAGCGAGGCGAAGCCGCCCTGCATGTGCGGCGTTTTCGATGCCGAGCCCATGAAGTAGATGTTGTCGCAGAGGTTCTCGCGCCCCTCGCGGCAATAGGAACAGGCGCCGCACCAGCGCGACGGGTTGACCGCCACCCGGTCGCCCGGCTTCAGCCCGCCTGCCTCGCCGTTGACCTCGACTACCTCGCCGGCCACCTCGTGACCGAGGATCAGCGGCGAGGAGACGACGAAATCTCCTGTTCGCGCATGGCGGAAATAGTGCATGTCGGAACCGCAGATGCCCCCCGCGCCGAACTGCACCCGCACCATGCCAGCCGCGAGCGGCCCGAGGTCCCGCGCCACCATGCGCAAATCCTCGGGGCCGAACAGCGTGGCGGCGATTGCCTCCCTGCTCATCGGATCATGCCGAGCTGGGTCGGCAGCCAGAGGCTGACGCCCGGGATGAAGGTGATGATCAGCAGCGCCACGAACAGCGGCGCCAGCCACGGCAGGATCGCCATGGTGGTCGCCTCGATCGACAGCTTCGAGATGCGCGACAGCACGAACAGGATCATGCCCACGGGCGGCGTCAGCAGCCCGATCATCAGGTTGAGCGTGATGATGAGGCCGAGATGCACCGGATCGACGCCGTATTGCAGCGCCACCGGCAGCAGGATCGGCACCAGGATGGTGATGCAGGCGATCGTGTCGAGGAACGCTCCCACCACCAGCAGGATCAGGTTGACCATGATCAGGAACACCCACGGGCTGTCGGTCAGCGAGAAGATGAAGCCCGAGAACGCGGCCGCCGCCTGGCTCACTGTCAGCAGCCACGCGAAGATCGAGGCGGCGGTGACGATGAACAGCACCGACGCCGTGGTTTCGATCGTGTCGAAGCAGGCGCGCGCCAGCGTCTTGAAGGTCATCGTGCGGTAGCGCACCAGCCCGAGGAACAGCGACCAGATGACGGCGGCGACAGCAGCCTCCGTCGGCGTGAACCAGCCCATGGTCATGCCGCCGATCAGGAGAACCGGAGTCATCAGCGCCATGACGGCGGAGAAATCGTAATACCAGTCGAGCGCGATGAGAGCGACCAACGCGATACCGACTGCGACGTTGATCGACAGCCCCGCCATGACGAGGCCGTACACGGCAAGCGGGAAGCTCAAGACGATGACCACCTCGAGCGAAGCGCCCATCAGCCGGCGGATCTCGAACGGCGTGTCGGAGCCCCAACCGTAGCGATAGGCGAAGATGAACACGGTGAGCATCATCAGCACGGTCATGACGACGCCCGGCACGATGCCTGCCATGAACAGCGCGCCGATCGAGACGTTTGCCATCATGCCGTAGATGACGAACGGCAGCGACGGCGGGAAGATCGGCCCCAGCGTCGCCGACGCGGCTGTGACGCCCACGGCCGCCTCCACCGGATAGCCATGGTCCTTCATCGCCTTGATCTCGATGGTGCCGATACCGGCGGCGTCGGCAAGCGCCGTGCCCGACATGCCGGAAAACACCACCGAGCCGATGATGTTGACCTGTGCAAGACCGCCCTTCATCCAGCCCACCAGCGACAGGGCGAAGTGGTAGATGCGCCCGGTGACGCCGGAGATGTTCATCAGGTTGCCGGCCATGATGAAGAAGGGCACCGCCAGCAGCGGGAAGCTCTCCACGCCCGCGATCATGCGCTGGGCGGCAATGAGGTCGGGAATCCCGCCCAGGAAGATGATGTAGAGCAGCGATGCCCCGGCCAGCGACACGGCCACCGGCGTGCCGATCAGCATCAGGAATAGAAATGAACCGATCAAAAGCAGCATGTCGCGCCCCTCAAATTCCCGACGTGCCGGCGCCTTCGGGGCGCTGGCGCGCTGCCCTGTCGCTGACGATGTCCATGATGAATCTCTGGATGGCCCTGAGGAACATCAGGGCGAAGGCCGCCAGCACCGTGTAGAACACGAAGCCGCGCGGCAGGTTGACGGTGATCATCCGTTCCTTGCCGACGATGGCGACGTAGCGCCACATCAGCCAGGTCATGTAGGCGAAGAAGACGATCACCACGAGGTCGACGGCCAGTTGCAGCCAGCGGCCGGCCCGCGCGGGCAGCAGCCTGTAGATGAAGTCGACCTGGATGTTGCGGTTGAGCCGCACGCACATGACCGCGCCCAGGAAGACCACGACCACCAGCCCGTTGGCGGCAATCTCTTCGGTCCAGGCGAAGCTGTCGTTGAGCACGTAGCGTGTGAAGAATTGAAGGAAGACGCAAATCGCCATTCCCCAGAAGACGGCAAGCGTCACCCAGTCCTCGACGGCGTAGATCGATATGTCGACGGGCGCGACCTCCTCCTCGAAGGCCTGGGCCATTTCGTCCACGCTGATGGGCGCGTGCTGCTCGGTCGTCATAGGAGCGGCTCCCGGTATCGTTGAATGCGGTTGCTGGGTGGCGTTGCGGATGTCCCCCTCGCCCGGCAGGGCAAGGGGGACCGCGGCGGGCCGATCGGCCGGCCGTTATTGTCGGATTACTGGATCGCCTTGATCGCTTCCCAGTCTTCCTTGCGGTAGCCGAACTCCTCGAACGTGACCTTCTCGGCAACGGCGCTCTCGAAGTCGGCGAGGTCGATGTCGGTCACGGTCAGCCCCTCATCCTTGAAGAACTGCACCAGCTCCTTCTCGCGCTCCACGATGGTCGCAGTGGCGCGTTCGGCCGCCTCGCGCATCACGTCGGTGAAGATCTGCTTGTCCTCGTCCGAGAGCGAGGCCCAGGTGGTCTTCGACACGATGGTGTTGAGATGGTCGACGATGTGGCCGGTCAGCACGATGTGCTTCTGCACTTCGTAGAACTTCTTGGCCTCGATGGTGGTCAGCGGGTTTTCCTGCGCCTCGACGGTGCCGTTCTGGAGCGCCAGATAGACTTCGGCGAAGGCGATCGGTGCGGTGTTGGCGCCGCATGAACGCGGCATGGCCAGATAGGCCGGCACGTCCGGAACGCGCATTTTCAGGCCGGCCATGTCGGCGCACTTTTCGATCGCGCGGTTCGAGGTGGTGTGGCGGGTGCCGTAATAGGTCGTCGCCACGATGTGATGGCCTGACGCCTCCTCATAACCTTGCGTCAGGGCGTTGTAGGTGTCGCTGCCCACATAGCTCAGCAGGTGGTCGGCGTCGCGGAAGATGAACGGATAGTAGGTGACGCCGATAGGCGCGTACTCGCGGGCGGCGAAGCTTGAGCCCGAGATGATGATGTCGACGGTGCCCAGCGTCAGGCCCTGGTTGATGTCGGATTCCTTGCCGAGCTGCGATGCCGGAAAGACTGTGACGGTATAGCGGCCTTCGGTGCGCTTCGCGATTTCCTCTCCTGCCCAGACCGACTCGGTGTGGAAAGGCTCGGACGTCTCATAGACGTGCGCCCATTTCAGCGCGGTCTGCGCCAGGGCCGGCGAAAGCGGCATGGCGATTGCCGCCGCGGCGCCCAATATTGCTGCATAACGAAACTTCATCGGTGGTTTCCTCCCTTTCGTGAAGTGCTGATTTGGGGCCGGCTCTAGCCGAATGCGCCGACCGCCTTCTCCTCCGTGTCCGCCGCCTTGCGGTCGCCGGTCCTCTCGTCGAAGTTGCGTGTGAAGCGCTGCTGTGAGCGCCTCAGATGAACCTGCATGGCCGCGCGCGCGCCCTCGCAATCGCCCGCCGCGATGGCATTGCGGACGGCGCGGTGCTCCTCCTGCGCCGCCTGCCAGGTCGCTCGGTTCTCGAAATAGCTGGAAAGCCGTGTGAAATAGGGGTTCATGCGCTGGTCGAACAGCTCGCCGACAACGCGCACAAGCACTTCGTTGCCCAGCATCGCGGCCACGCGCGTATGGAACTCGCGGTCTACCGCCAGCGTCATCGACGTCGGATGCCCCTGCATGTCCATTCGGTCGATCGTCTCGTCGAGGCCGGCGATGTGCTCCGGCGTCGAGTGTTTCGCCGCCTCCGCAGCCAGCGCGCTTTCGATGAATTCGCGAGCCTGCAGCACCTCGAACGGCCCCTCGTCGTGCAGTTCGGGCAGAGCGGCGCGGGGCGGCTCGGTGACGTAGATGCCCGAGCCGACGCGGATCTGCACCCTGCCCTCCACCTCCAGCGCGATCAGCGCCTCGCGGATCGTCGGGCGGGATATGCCCATCTGCTCGGCGAGGTCGCGCTCGGCCGGCAGCCTGTCGCCCACGGCATACTCGCCGCTGTCGAAAAGCTGTCGCAACTGGTCGGCGACCTGACGGTACAATCGCCGCGGGACGATCGGTGCGATCGGCATGATGCCGCATTCCTCCCAAGGGCCGACCATTGCTTCTGGTAAATTGGTCTGACCACTTGCCCGGCACAATGCGGTGCATTAGCGTCACTGTCAAGCCTACCATACCAGCATGGTGGTTGACGACAACAAGGGAGGACGATGATGAACGCTGCGTCCCTCACCATTCCGGATCTCGCCGGCAAGGCCGTGCTGATAACCGGCGCCTCGACCGGCATCGGCGCCGAGCTTGCCCGCGCCTTCGCTGCCCTCGGCGCTCTGGTCGGGCTGCACTACAATTCCCGCGCGGAGGCTGCCGACGCGCTCGCCGCCGAGATCGAGGCGGCGGGCGGCCGGGTGCACCTTGTGCGCGGTGACGCGTCGAAATCGGTCGAGATTCGGCGCGTGGTCGAGGAAACGGCGGCCGCCTTCGGCCGGCTCGACGGGCTCATCAACAATGCCGGCGGCATGGTCGGCCGCGTGCCGTATTCTGAGATGACCGACGAGTACTACGACGCCGTGATGGACCTGAATGCCCGCTCGGTGGTCGTCGCCTCGCATGCGGCGATCCCGCATCTGAAGGCGCATGGCGGCTTCATCATCAACACCACCTCGATCGCCGCCCGCAACGGGGCGGCCGGCGGCGCCGGCATCTACGGCTCGTCCAAGGCGTTCGTGTCCAACGTCACGCGCGGCATGGCCAAGGAGCTGATCCCGTTCGGCATCCGCGTCAACGCTGTGGCGCCCGGCACCATCACGACGCCCTTCCACGAGCGCTACTCGACGAGGGCGCATCTCGACGCCGCGCTGGCCACGATCCCGCAGGGACGCCTGGGCACCGCGCAGGATTGCGTCGGCGCATACCTGTTCCTCGCCTCGCCGGCGTTGTCGGGCTACATCATCGGGCAGGTGATCGAGATCAACGGCGGCCAGCTTATGCCGTAGCGGCGAAGCCCTCGCTTGCCGCGAACGATCCCGACGGCATCAGATCACGATGGCCGGCTTCGCCCGTACGAAGCGGTCGTCATCGAGCGTACTCAGCATGAACCGCGCAAGATCGGCGCGAGGCACCATGGCGAGCTGATTGGTTGCTGCGACATCCGTGCCGGCCTGATAGCGGCCGTTGGACGGTGCATTGCCGAGCTTGGCCGACCGCACGATCGTCCAATCGATCGCGCTGGCGGCGACGGTCCGCTCCTTCTCGACGTGATCGGCAATGTGGTTGCCGATGAAGAGCGGCGCGACCGTGGCCACGAACCTGCCCGCACGCGCCCGCGTTTCCGGGACAAGGATAGTAGACAGATAGACCAGGCGGCGCGGCCCGGCAGTTTCCATCAGCCGGACGAGGCCGGCGACTGCGGCGACGGATTGCGGCGCAACGGCGTCGGATTGCCGAGAGCGCAGACCACCGCGTCCTGGCCGGTCAGCGCGGCGCGCAGGGCTTCGCCATCCCCTGCATCGGCCGCGAACGTGACGAGGTTCGGCGCTGCGAGTTTCATCCGTGCCGGATCGCGCGCGAGAGCGGTGACGCGATGCCCCGCGGCATTGGCTTGCCGCACGAGATGACCGCCGGTCGCGCCGGCCGCCCCGACTATCAGAATGTTCATTGGTTCCCCCAAGCGACGCCATCCTAGCGGAAAACGCGACGCATGGCGACGGGGTGCGAAAAGGCCGACCGAAGAGAGGACCATGCGCCCGCCGGTATGGCTGGCAGGGGCAGCAGGGCTCGAACCTGCGACCTGCGGTTTTGGAGACCGCCGCTCTACCAACTGAGCTATACCCCTGCGCCGTCAGCGCGACGCCTTCCTATTTCTTCTTTTGGCGCGGTGCAAGTGCACATTCGCGGGTGTCGGGTGCGATTTCATGTCGCTCGCGGGCAGGCCCTTTGCAACGTCGCGGCCGTCCAAAGCAAAACGGGCGGCCCGCTGGGCCGCCCGCCTCCTGCAGAACCGTGGTTCCGCTTATTCCGTGATGGATGCGACGATGCCGGAGCCGACGGTTCGGCCGCCCTCGCGGATGGCGAAGCGCAGCTTCTCCTCCATGGCGATCGGCACGATCAGCGCCACGTCGACCG
>Ga0307505_10000418_pt1 | contig 47996 bp, 45 predicted proteins | sample 23_S_MG_FD_202183 | JGI IMG/M metagenome (GOLD analysis project Ga0307505, IMG submission 202183) | Soil microbial communities from Populus trichocarpa stands in riparian zone in the Pacific Northwest, United States - 23_S | ecosystem: Environmental > Terrestrial > Soil > Riparian zone > Trees...
TCCGTCGTTTGTCATTGGGGAACGCAGGAGACGTCAAGCCTGTAGGTGAAGGCATATCGGAGCTTCGCATCGACCACGGTCCGGGCTACCGCGTGTATTACCTGCAGAAGGGAAACGAGTTTATCCTTTTGCTCGCCGGCGGCGACAAGTCCTCGCAAGACCGCGACATTCGACAAGCCAAGGCGTTGGCAAGCAATCTGTAGGAACAAGTCATGGCCAAAACTGTCACCACTGTCTGGGACCCCGCAGAACACCTCGAGACCGAGGCGGACAGGGCCGCCTACCTGGAGGCGGCTCTGGAGGAGGGCGACCCCGCGCTCATCGCGGCTGCGCTCGGCGATATTGCGCGAGCCAAGGGAATGACTCAAGTCGCGCGCGAGGCCGGCCTGGGAAGGGAGAGCCTGTACAAGGCGCTCTCGCCTGACGGCAACCCGGAGTTCGCCACCATCATGAAAGTGGTCGCTGCTCTAGGGCTCCAACTGCACGCTGCGCCTGCAGGCGCAAAAAATGCGGTCTGAAACCCTTCTGAGGCCGCGTTGAAGATTTTCATCGCCGGAGGCTCGGCCGCCAACTGGTGCCGATGCTCGTCCGGCAAGGCCATCAGGTCGTCGCCATGACGCGCACGGCCCATGGCGCCGCGCGCCTCGAAGCGGTGGGCGCCACGCCCGTCATCGGCGACGTGTTCGATGTCGACCGGCTCACCGAGCTGGCACGGCAGTCGGCGCCGGAGCTGGTCATCCATCAACTCACCGCCTTCGGCGCGACCGATGCCGACCCGCTGGCCGAAACCATTCGTGTGCGCACCGAGGGCACGCGCAACCTGGTGGCGGCGGCACGGCAAGCCGGTGCCCGCCGGCTCATCACCCAGAGCATCTCGTTCATCTGCAAGCCCGTCGCCGGCGGGCTGACGGACGAAAGTTCTCCTCTCTATCTGGACGCCCCCGAGGCGATCCGGCCGCTGGCGCAGGCCGTGGCCGAGATGGAACAACGTACGCTCGATGCTCGGGGTCTGGAGGGCATCGTTCTGCGCTACGGCTGGTTCTACGGGCCGGGCACCAACTTCGATCCCGCGGACCTCATCCCCCGCGCCATCAGGAAGGGTCGGATGCCGATCGTCGGCTCGGGCGACGGCTGCTACTCCTTCGTCCACGTGCGGGACGCGGCCCAGGCCACGATGCTGGCGCTGACCGGCGCGGCGCCCGGCATCTACAACATCGTCGACGACGCGCCGGCCCGGCTGCGCGAGTGGCTGCCGGTCGCGGCGCAGCTGCTGGGCGCGCCGCCGCCGTCTGCCATGGACGAGGCGCTGGCGCGGCAGAAGCTCGGCGACATGCGGGTCTACATCTACAACGAACAATCCGGCGCCTCGAACCACAAGGCCAGGACGGCGCTGGCGTGGCAGCCGGGCACCCCGTCCTGGCGCCAGGGCTTCAGGGACCTGTATGCGCCGGCCGGCGCCGCTTGACCGGCAGCGCCGTCACGCCGGGATCAGCATCCGCGCCAGCACCTGCGGCGCGCCGGCCGCATCGGCACGCAGCACCAGTCCTTCGCCGGAGCTGCTGCCGCCGCCCACCAGCTTCGACAGCACGAACTGGTGCGTCACCCAGGCCTCGAAGCGGTTGGGCGGCGCTGCGGCCACGGCCCGGCGTAGCGCGTCCAGCGATTCGTCGTTGGTGGTTTCCGCCGCGCCGTGCGGCGAGCCGAGCGCGGCCCAGGGCTCGACCTGGCCGAAGGCCAGCGTGGCGGTGTCCAGGCAGCGGCACCAGGGGCTGGAGCGCACCCGCGCCGGCTGCAGCCCGGCGGCCTTGAACCATTCGCCGATGCGCAGCGCCTGCGCCCGGCCCTCGTCGTTCAGGTTGCGCTGCGTGCTGCACACGCCGGGCTGGAAGCCGGGCGGGTCGAAGGTGCCGGGCGCCAGCGCATGGCGGAAGGCGATGATCACGCCGCCCTCGCGCAACAGCGCCGCCACGTCCTCGTGCGCGGCGGTGGCGCGCAGTAGCGGCCAGGCCAGGCCGGCGGCAACGAGGTGGCGGCGTGTGAACATCGGCTTGGGGGTCAGGGTCTTGCCCGGGCAGCCATTCAGGCCGCTGCGACCACCTCGGCCAGCGCCTCGAACACCTCTTGCGCGAAGTTCAGGTCGCGGCGGCCGCCTTCCGGCGAGGCATTGACCATCACCGCAATGGTGGTGCCGCTCACCGGGTCGTTCATGCACGCCAGCTGGTAGCCGACGCCGCTGCCGGTGTGGCCCCACCAGCCGCCGATCTCGCCAACACCCAGGCCGTAGTTGTCGTACTCGGGCCCGTTGGTCACCGGGCGCGACTGCGTCCTGCGCAGCTCCAGCAGCGTGGGGCCGATCAGGCTGCCGCGGCCCAGCTCGTCGCCCCAGCTCAGCAGGTCGGCCAGCGTCGAGCGGATGGCGCCCGAGCCGGCCAGCGAGGTCGGACTGATCTGCGGATACTCGCCGGCCACGCCGGTGTTGATGTCCACGCCGTAGGGCGTCGGGAAGGGCGCGGGCAGATCGGCGTCGAAGGGGTAGGCGCTGCTGCTCAGCCGCAGCGGGCCGAAGATGCGGGTGCCCATCTGCTCGGCCAGCGTCACGCCGGTGACGGCCTCGACCGTCATGCCCAGCAGCACCGTGTTGGTGTTGCTGTACTTGTACTCGGCGCCTGGCTGGAAGAGCACCGGCTCCACCAGCGCAAAGTCCACCAGCTCCTGCTCGGTCCAGCTGCGCAGGAAGTCGTCGATGAACTCGGTCTGGAACGGCGTGGTCGCCGAGTAGTCCACCAGCCCGCTCTGCATGCCGGCCAGATCGGCCAGCGTGATCAGGTGGCCGTTGGGCACGTCCGGCACGTAGCGGTCGATGGTGTCGGCCAGCGTCAGCACGCCGTCGCGCACCAGTTGCAGCACGATGGTGACGGTGAAGGACTTGGTGACGCTGCGGATCGGGAAGCTGCTGGCCAGCACCAGCGGCGCGCCGGTATCCAGGTTGGCCTTGCCGAAAGCGCCGTTCCATTGCCGCTGGCCGGGCCGCCGCACCCCCGCCAGGACACCGGGCAGGAAGTAGGTGGACATCATGCCGCGCACGGCGTCGGCATATTCCAGTTCCACCGCGGGCACGTCGTCGCCGTCGCCACACGAGGCCAGCCACGGCATCAGGCCGAGCGCGCAGATTCCCTGGGCAAAGCGGCGGCGCGACGGGTCGATGGACATGGTGCTGGCCTCGGCTGGGGGGTGGGCCATTGTGAACGGCGCCACCCTCCGACACAACAGCTGCCGCTGCGGCCTTCGCGGCGCAGCCCGCCAGCGCGCCTATCGGTCGAAGCGCACGATCGACATGTCCATCGGCAGGCTGTCGCTCACCTTTCGCGGCGGATCGACGGCGGTCATGGCCAGCGGCGTGCCCTTGGCTTCGGCCGTGTCGAAGGCTTCGGTGCTGGCGGCATGCCCCGTGATCCAGAAGCTGTCGATGGTGTAGGGCAGCCCGTTGGCATCCACCGGCAGGGGCCCGTCCATCACATGGAAGTGCAGGTGCGGTGCCACCGAATTGCCGCTGTTGCCCACCTTGCCCAGCACCTGCCCGCGGCGCACGCGATCACCGGCCTTGACCGTGATGCTGCCGGGCTGCAGGTGCGCATACAGCGCAAAGCGCTGGCCGCCGAGATCGAGCACCACCGAGTTGCCGTCGGCCTGGTCGAGCGATATGCCCCGCGGATAGCTGCCCGGCGTCTGCTCGGGCAGCCCGTCGACGACCGAGACCACGCGTGCATCGGCCACCGCCAGCGCCGGCTGGCCATAGATGGTGTAGCTGCTCAGCGCCTGCTGCGGCCCGTGGTAGATGCGGCCCTGTGCGTCGAGCTGCTCCCAGTCGACGGCGAAGCGTTGTGCAACGCGGATGCGCCCGTTCACCGGCAGCGCGGCGCGGGTGTGGCGTACCGCGTCGCAGCAGGAATCGCCGGCGATGTAACCCTCGCCCATCAACGGCGGGCCGATCACCACCACCTCGCGCCGGTCGACGGCCACGCGCCCGCCCACATGCTGCACCTGCTGCTGCCCGGGCGGCGCGGCCAGCGCCTGGGCGACGATGCGGTGGGCCAGTTGCTGCGGCACGGCCGCGCCCGGCGGCAGGCTGAGGTGCAGCGCGGCAAAGCTCTGCACGTAGCGGCCCAGCGTGGCCGTGGGCTCACCGTTGGCACCGGGCCGCAGCCGGGCCGCCAGGGCCGGGCCTTCGAGCGTCAGCAGCACCTGCTCGCCATCCAGCACCTCGAGCTTTTCCAGCACCGCATCGCCGCTGGAGGCGTTGGTGATCCACAGCTCGTAGACCAGGTGCGTGCGGCCGTCGGACCCGGTCAGCGGCACGGGCGCCGTCAGCGTCGACAGCAGCAAGGGGGTGATCTGCTCAGCGGCGCGTTCGGCGGCGCTTGGCGCGCACAGCGCGGCGGCCAGCGCCAGCGTGGCGAGAAGACGGCGTAACGACGGCATGGCAATCATGGGCATAGCATCGCACGACCTGGACACTTCAGCACACGCCCATGAACAGCTTGCCACCGCCGCCCGCCCTGCTGCCGCTGACGCACATCGACTGCGAAGTGAAGGCGCTGGTCACGCTGGGCCCCGGCCCCTACGGCGAGCGGCGCTACATCCCGCTGGGCGGCGGCACGGTGCGCGGGCCGGAACTCAACGGCACGCTGGTCGAAGGCGGCGTCGACTGGCAGATCAACCGCGCCGACGGCGTGCTCGACATCGCCGCGCACTACGTCATCCGCGCCGACGACGGCGCACAGATCGAAGTGCAGAGCAACGGCATACGCCACGGCCCGCCCGAGGTGATGGCGCGGCTGGCGCGCGGCGAGCCGGTGGCGCGCGACGAGTACTTCTTCCGCACCCTCGTGCGCTTCACCACCGGCGCTCCTCAGTGGGCGCATCTGAACAAGGTGATGGCCATCGCCTGCGGCCAGCGCGAGGCCAACTGGGTGCGGCTGGACCTCTATCGCCTGACCTGATCAGCTGCCGATCAGGCCGCCGTCCTTCTTGCGGATGACGACGGTGGCCGAGCGGGGGCGCCCGCCCGGCTGGTAGTCCGGCCAGTTCGAATACCGGCTCGGGGCAGCCGGGTCGCTGCGGTCGCTGACGGTCTCGCCCGGGTGCTGGATGTTGATGAACATGGTGCGAGCGTCGGGCGTCAGCGCCACGCCGGTGACCTCGGCATTCACCGGGCCGGTGAAGAAGCGCCGCACCTCGCCTGTGTGCGGGTCGCAGGCCAGCATCTGGTTGTTGCCCATGCGCAGCAGCTCGCCCTGGTTCATCTGCGAGGCATGCATGTCGGTCTGCACCCACAGCACGCCGCGCGCATCGAGCGTAAGCCCGTCAGGGCAGGCGAAGAGGTCGCCCTGGATGTTGCCGCGCGCCTGCGGCCGTTCGTTGGCCGGGTCGCCGGCCAGCAGCAGGTGGCTCCAGCGCATCGCCGTGGCGTCGAAATCGCCGTCCTCGGTCCACTGGATGATCTGCCCCATCACGTTGTTGGCGCGCGGGTTGGCGGCGTCCGTGCCGGGCCGGTCCTTGGCACCGCGCTGGCTGTTGTTGGTGAGCGTGCAGTACACGCTGCGCGCGTTCTGGTCGATGGCCAGCCATTCGGGCCGGTCCATCTTGGTGCCGCCCAGCAGGTCGCTGGCCTGGCGCGTCATGACCACCACGCTGCCTTGGTCGGCAAAGCCGTTGGCCGCGGTCAGCGGCCCCTGGCCCTGCACCAGCGGCAGCCAGCGGCCGCTGCCGTCGGCGTCGAAGCGCGCCACGTACAGCGTGCCGTGGTCCAGCAGCGTGGCATTCGCCTTGGCGCCACCGGGAGCGATCCGGTCGCGGCTGACGAACTTGTAGATGTATTCGAAGCGCGCGTCCTCGCCCGAATACACCACCGCGCGGCCGTCCTTCGTCGTCGCGATCCATGCGCCTTCGTGCGCGGCGCGGCCCAATGCCGTGCGCTTGACAGGCGTGCTGGCCGGGTCGAAGGGGTCGATCTCCACCACCCAGCCGAAACGGTGGAACTCGTTGGGGTGCGTCTTGGCGTCGAAACGCTCGTCGTGTTCGGCCCAGCGGAAGAAGCCGGACTTGCGCATGCCCCAGCGCGTCTGGTCGACATCGGGCTGCTCGGGGCCGTCGAAGTAGAAGGCAAAGTTCTCCTCGCCCGACAGGTAGGTGCCCCAGGGTGTCAAACCGCTGGCGCAGTTGTTCAGCGTGCCCAGGACGAGACGCCCCTCGGGGTCGGCCGCGGTCTTCATCAGCGCATGGCCGGCGGCCGGGCCGCCGACCGCAAAGGGCGAATAGGCGGTGAAGCGGCGCGCGTAGTTCGACGGGCGCCGCACCTGCCAGCGGCCGTCGCGGAACTCGATCTCCACCACCGACACGCCGTGTGCGGCCTGCGCCTTGCGCACCTTCTCGGCGGTCCAGGTCTTCATGCTGTCGCTATGCAGCAAACCGTCGTCGGTGTACTCGTGGTTCATGACCAGCAGGCCGTGGGTGCTGCTGCCGGCGACGGGAAAGTAGTGGATGCCGTCGTGGTGCATGCCCATCTGCAGCGCCTGGTCGGCCGCGCTGTTGCCGGCATCCATGCGCCAGGCCGGCATGGCGCCGGGCATGCCGACCGGCTCGCCCCAGGGCACGAAGGCCAGGGCCTCGTAGCCTTCGGGCACGACCATCGTGTCCTGGCTGCTGGCGGGAACGGAGCGGAAGCCCAGCCGCGGCCCGCTGCCCACCGCCAGGCTGCCGCAGCCGGCCAGCAGCCCCGCGGCCAACACGCCCATGCCACCCTGCAGCCACAGCCGCCTCGCCGGGTCGGACACGCTGTGGATGTCCGCATTGGCGCTGCGGTTGGAATCTTCCATCGTGTCGAAGTCCTTGGCCATGCGGCGGTCCGGCTGTCGCGTCGAAGCACAAGATTGTGCCAACGGGCCCCGGCGCGAAGTAGCATCGCGGCTGTGGAAGCCCGCGCACGCCGAGTCCGCCCCTTGCCAGGTGCTTGCCGATGACATCGCGCACGGCGCTGCCGGCCAACCCGTTCCGCTCGCCGGAACGCGCGCTGCCGGCACAGACCCGCATCGACGAATACGAGATCGAACGCGTGCTCGCGCAGAGCAGCTTCGGCGTGGTCTACCGCGCCTACGACCATGCGCTGCGGTTGCATGTGGCGATCAAGGAATACCTGCCCGATGCGCTGGCGCTGCGCAGCGCCGAGACGCAGGTCGTACTGCGCGCGCGCAGCCATGCCGAACGCTTCGACCTCGGGCTGCAGGCCTTCATCGGCGAGGCACAGACGCTGGCCCGCTGCGACCACCCGTCGCTGCTGCGCATCCAGCGCGTGCTGCAGCGCCATGGCACCGCCTACCGCGTCATGCGCTACACGCCCGGGCCGACATTGCTGGAACAGCGGCGGCAACTGGCCGCGCCGCCCGACGCGGCGGCGATGCGCGGCTGGCTCGACGCGCTGCTCGGTGCGCTGGACGCGCTGCACGAGGAAGGCTGCGTGCATGGCGCGGTGGCGCCGGGCAACATCCTGCTGCTGCACGGCGGCAAGCCGCTGCTGCTGGACTTCGACGCGGTGCGTACCGCGCTGATCAGCGACCGCACACAAAGCATGATGGCCGCGCTGGAGCCCTGCTTCGAGCCGCCCGAGCAGCGCGAGGCCGCCGACGCTGCCGAAGCCGCGATGGGCCCGTGGACCGACCTGTATTCGCTGGCTGCGACGCTGCACTTCTGCATCAGCGGCCAACTGCCGGCGCCGCCCACCGGGCCGGCCGCGGCCTTCGAGCCGCTGGCCGAGGTGTGGCAGCGACTGCGGGCCGCGCAGCCGGCGCTGGGCGAGGCGCCGCCATGGCTGCAGCTGCTGGACAGCTGCCTGGCCGACAAGGTGCAGCAGCGTCCGCAAAGCGTGGCCCAGCTGCGGGGCCAGCTCGATGCGCTGCATGCGCCGCCTGCGCCGCGTCGCAGCCCGGCGCCGCGCGCCGCGTCGCGGCTGCTGCTGATGGAGGACGAGGTGGCGGTGGCCGCTGCCACTGTGCCCGAAGCGCCTGTCGTGGCCGCGCCGCCGGTGGTTACCCCACCACCACCACCGCCTCCGCCGGTCGTGTCGCCACCGCCGCGGCCGGTGGACCCAGCCGATGCCAAGGTCATCGCCGATCTCGACAAGACCTTCGCCTTCATCGCCGCGCAGGCCAACGAGGACGCAGCAGCGCCCGCGCCTGCGCCTGAATCCGTGCCCGCGGCCGAGCCGCAGGGCGAAGAAGCTGCCAAGCCGGGGCTGAGCCGCGGCCAGCAACTGTGGCTGGCCGGGGCCGCCGCCGTGCTGGTGCTGTTGGCCATGGCGGCGGCCGTGGTGTGGATGTTCAAAGCCTACGACGCCGGTTCGCTCGGCGGCGCCTCGTTGGGCGACGCCACGGCCAGCCCGTTGCCGCCACCACTGCCGGCAGCCACCATCGCCACCCCTGCGGCGCCAACCACTCCGCTGGAGATGCCGCCGCCCGCTGCCGGCCCCACCGGCGCCTCGCCGGACGGCCCCGCCGCCACTGCACCGCCCCCTCCGGCGCCGCCAGCGCCCAAGCCGACGGCGCGTGCGCCGGGCAGCCCGCGCGAGGCCTGCGGCCGCCGCGAGCGCTACGCGCTGCTGCAGTGCATGCAAACACAATGCGCGAAGAAGACCTGGGCCAAGCACGAACAATGCGTGCGGCTGAGCAAGGAACGCAAGCTGTAGCCGCTACAGCTTCTCGGTCTCGCCGCTCTTCGGCTGCCACTTCATCAGCCGCTTCTCGATGCGCGTGACCGCCGCGTCCAGCAGCAGCGCAAAGGCCGTCAGCACCACGATGCCGGCCATCACGGTGTTGATGTCGAAGCTGCCTTCGGCCTGCAGGATCAGGTAGCCCACGCCCTGGCTCGAGCCCAGGTACTCACCCACCACCGCGCCGACGAAGGCCAGGCCCACGCTGTTGTGCAGCGAGCTGAAGACCCAGGCCATGGCGCTGGGCAGGTACACGTGGCGCAGCAGCTGCCGCGGGTTCGCGCCCAGCATGCGCGCATTGGCCAGCACCACAGGCGACACCTCCTTCACGCCCTGGTAGACGTTGAAGAAGACGATGAAGAACACCAGCGTCACGCCCAGCGCGACCTTGCTGCCGATGCCCAGGCCGAACCACACCGCGAAGATCGGCGCGAGGATGATGCGCGGCATCGAGTTCATCGCCTTGATGTAGGGTTCGAGCAGCGCCGAGGCCATCGGCTGCAGCGCCAGCCACAGCCCCGCGCCCAGGCCCAGCACCGAGCCGATGGCGAAGGCCAGCATCGTTTCGGTCAGCGTCACCGCCAGGTGGCGGTAGATGTCGCCTTCGGTGACGAACCACTTCCAGATGCGGCCAGCCACCACCGCCGGCTGGCCGAAGAAGAAGGCCGCCTGGCGGTCGTTGTCGAACATGAAGTTCGGCAGCAGCCCCGGCGCGGTCATCACGTGCCAGAAGCCCAGCAGCGCCAGCAGCAGCCCCACCTGCCAGACGCGCAGGTTGCCCGGTTGCGGCTTCAGTCTCTGCCACATCGCAGTCACAGCGCCTTGCGGTACTGCACGAAGCCGGGCTTGTCGGCGATGCGGTCGTAGAGCTTCATCGCCTCGGCATTGCTCTCGTGCGTGAGCCAGTGCACGCGTGCGCAACCGCGTGCCTTGGCCTGCGCGTAGACATGCTCGATCAGCCGGCGGCCCAGGCCCAGACCGCGGCAGTCGGGCGCGACGAACAGGTCCTGCAGGTAGCAGGAGGACTCCTTCAGCCAGCAGCTGCAGTGGTCGATGCTGTGCACCAGGCCGCGCACCACGCCGTCGACCTCGACGAAGTCGCAGTGCATCGGCTCGGCCGCGTCGAAGAAGCGCTGCCAGGTCGTTCGGCTCACCTCGTCGGCGATGTCCACCTCGTAGAAAGCCTGGTAGCCGCGCCACAGCGGCATCCAGACCGTGTATTCGTCGTCGCGCGCGGCACGGACGCGGATCGTCGGCATGCGGTGACCTCCTCTTTTTGCGCACGCATTGTTGCCGATGCGGCCGCTTATGATCGACCGGTTGCGCCCGGGCGCGCCTACCAAGAAACGTGATGAAAGCGACTGCGCTCAAGATCCTCAAGCGTTGCGTGGCCGTGGTCGTGACCCTGCTGGTGGTGATCCTGGCCTGGCGCGTCTACGACTCGCTGCGCGCGCCGCACCTGGAGCGCTGGCACACCTTCGCGCCCAGCGAGGCCTCGGCCGCGCAGATCGCCAAGCTCGATTGGGCCGGCTATCTGGATATCGAGAAGAAGCTCTTCGACGAGGTGCGCACCGAGGTCACCGACAAGCTCGACGACGACGCGCGCGTCGACTCCAACCGCTACTTCGCCGACAGCCCGATCTACCCCGGCCGCTTCGCGCAGGACTGGAACCGCTCCTACATCCTGGCGCCCGCGGGCACGCCGGTCGGCGCGGTGGTGCTGCTGCACGGCCTGACCGATTCACCCTACAGCCTGCGCCACGTGGCACGGCGCTACGTGCAGGCAGGCTACGTGGCGGTGGCCATCCGCCTGCCCGGCCACGGCACCGTGCCCGCCGGCCTGGCCAAGGTCGAGTGGGAGCAGTGGATGGCGGCCACGCATCTGGCGGTGCGCGAGGCGCGGCGGCTGTCGCCGGCGCCGGCGCCGTTGCACGTCATCGGCTTTTCCAACGGCGGCGCGCTGGCGATGAAGTACGCGCTGGACGCGCTCGACGACAGCAAGCTGGCGCGGCCCGAGCACATCGTGCTGTTCGCGCCGATGATCGGCATCACCAGCACGGCGCGCTTTGCCGGCGTGTTCGGCTGGCCGGCCTTCTTCCCGGCCTTCGACAAGGCGGCGTGGCTGGGCATCGTGCCCGAGTTCAACCCCTTCAAGTTCAACAGCTTCCCGGTCAACGGCGCGCGCCAGTCCTCGCTGGTGGCGCGGCGGCTGCAGGCGCAAATCGACCGGCATGCGCGCGAGGACAACCTGAAGGGCCTGGCGCCGGTGCTGACCTTCCAGTCGGTGGTGGACTTCACCGTCAGCACGCGCGCCATCGTCGCCGCGCTGTATGCCAAGCTGCCGGCCAACGGCAGCGAGCTGGTGCTCTTCGACCTGAACCGCAATGCCAAGTTCGGGCCGATGCTGCGTCGCAGTACCGACACCGTGCTCGAGCGTCTGCTGCCCGATGCGCCGCGCAACTTCCGCACCACCATCATCACCAACGCCGACCGCGGCACCGCCAACGTGGTCGCGCGCACGATCGAGGCCGGCGCCACCACCGAACAGACGCGCGACCTGGGCCTGGCCTTCCCGCCCGGCGTGTTCTCGCTGTCGCATCTGGCGATCCCCTTCCCGCTGAGCGACTCGCTCTACGGCATGGAGCCCGACATGAGCGAGGACTACGGCGCCAACCTCGGCGCGATGGCCACGCGCGGCGAGCGCGGCATCCTCGTCGTCAGCATCGATTCGCTGGCGCGCATGTCCTCGAACCCCTTCTTCGACTTCATCCTGCAGCGCATCGACACGTTGCTCGGCACGGCCGCGAAGCCCGGGAGCTGAGGCGATGAGGCAACTGCACCGCCGCCTTGGGGTCGCCGCCTTGCTGCTGGTCGACGGCAACCCGCTCGAGAACCTGAAGCTGATCGAGACCCCGGAGCGCAGCTTCGTGCTGATCATGAAGGGCGGAACGATCCACAAGAACCTGCTGTCGCGATGATGCGGCGACGCGCTTTTCTCGGGGCCGGTGTTGTCGGCGCGTTGCTGGCCGGCTGCGACCTGTCGCTGCGCGACGGCGTGCTCAACAAGTGCATCGCCGAGCTGCCGCCGCAGCTGCGCAACGATCCGCGCCTGCGCGAGGTGTGGACGGGGCTCGATGCCGCCAAGGTGTGGGACACGCACGTGCACGTGTTCGGCGACGGCGATTCGGGCAGCGGGTTGTGGTTCAACCCGCGCATGAGCAGCCTGTGGAACCCGCAGGAATACCTGCGGCGCAAGATCTACATCAATGCCTCGTGCATCGACGACCGGCCCGGCCACATCGACCTGAGCTTCGGCGCCAACCTGCTGGCGCAGTGCCGCGGCATGGCGCCGGGCTTCAAGGCCATGCTCTTCGCCTTCGACTGGGCGCGCGACGAGGCCGGCGGGCCGATGCGCGACATGTCCACCTACCACGCCAGCGACGAGTACATGGCGACGAAGGCGGCCGAGCACCCGGCGCACTTCGAGTGGGTGGCGTCGATCCATCCCTACGACCCGCGCGCGCTGGACCGGCTGGACGCCGCGGTGGCGCGCGGTGCGCGTGCCATCAAGTGGCTGCCGACGGCGCAGAACATCGACCCGGCCAGCCCGCGCTGCGATGCCTACTACGCCAGGTTGGTGAAGCTGAACCTGCCGCTGATCACCCATGCCGGCGAGGAGCAGGCGGTGGTCGGCTTCGGCGAGCACCTGGGCAACCCGCTGCGGCTGCGCCGGCCGCTGGACGCCGGCGTGCGCGTCGTCGTCGCGCATTGCGCCTCGCTGGGCCATGGCGAGGAGCTGGACGCGGCCAAGTCGGGCGGCAAGCCGACCAACTTCGAGCTGTTCGTGCGCTTGATGGACGAGCCGCAGTACCGCAACACGCTGTACGGCGACATCTCGGCGGTGGTGCAGTCCAACCGCATCGACGTGCTCGACACCTTGCTGTCGCGCCGCGACTGGCAGGCCCGGCTGCTGAACGGCTCGGACTATCCGCTGCCCGGCGTGGTGCCGCTGATCGACCTGCACAAACTGGTGTCGCGCGGCCTGCTCGATGCCGGTTGGGTGGAGCCGCTGCGCGCGCTGCGCCACGGCAACGTGCTGCTCTTCGACTTCGTGCTCAAGCGCAACCTGTCGTTCAAGGGGCAGCGCTTCGCCAACGAGGTGTTCGAGACCGCGCCATTCTTCGTGCGGCCGGCCTGAACGCTTCGGATCAGAAGCGGTTCGGCCCGAGGTAGCCGAACAGGAAGGCTGCCACCTTGCGCATCTGGATCTCCTCGCTGCCCTCGGTGATGCGGTAGCGGCGGTGGTGGCGGTAGATGTGCTCGAAGGGCTTGTGGCGGCTGTAGCCGATGCCGCCGTGCACCTGCATCGCGCGGTCCGCCGCCTCGCACACCAGCCGGTTGGCCCAGTAGTTGCACATCGAGACCTTGTCGGAGAGCTTCTTCTCCACCTCGGGGTGCGGCATCTGGTCCATCTCCCACGCCGTCTTGCGGATCAGCAGGCGCAGCATCTCCACCTGCGTGGCCAGTTCGACCAGCGGGAACTGGATGCCCTGGTTGCGCGCCAGTTCCTCGCCGAAGGGCTTGCGCTCGCGCGCGTACTTCACGCTCTCCGCCACGCAGAAGGCCGCCGCGCCCAGCGAACTGGCCGCCTGGCGGATGCGGTTCTCGTGCACGAAGCTCTGCGCCAGCGGCAGGCCGCGGCCTTCCTCGCCGAACATCGAATCGGCCGGCACCCACACGTTGGTGAAGCTCACGCGCGGGTGGTCGGTGGGCATGTTGAAGGTCCACAGGTATTCCTCCACCTTCACGCCCGGCGTGTCGGTGGGTACCAGGAAACAGGTGATGCCGCGCGCGTCGCCGGCCTTGCCGGAACTGCGCGCGAACAGCGCGCAATGCGTGGCGGTGTGCATGCCGGTGGTCCACATCTTCTCGCCGTCGATGCGCCAGCCGTCGACGCCGTGGCGCGCCTCGCGCACCGCCTTGGTTTCCATGTGCGTGGCATCAGAGCCGTGGTTGGGCTCGGTCAGGCCGAAAGTGATGCGGGTTTCGAAGTTCAGCTGGCCGGTGATGAAGGCGTCCTTCTGCGCCGGTGTGCCGAAGTCGCGCAGCATCACGATGATGGGGAAGTTGCCGACCACCGAATGTTCGTTCTGCAAATCGTTGAACAACCCCAGCCCCTGGCTCGCCAGGTGGTCGCGGATGACGGCCATCCACAGGTTGCCGATCTCCTGGCCGCCGAATTCCTTGGGCAGGCTTAGCCGGTAGAAGCCGGCCTTGTCCGCGCGCTTCTTGCATTCGAGCAGCAAGTCTTCCCATTCGGGCCGCGGCAGGCCGCCGTTGTCGAAGTCGGTGCGCGCCCATTCGCGGCGGTGGTCGAAGAAGCGCTGATTGTCGTCCTGCGCCTGCAGCGGCCGGATTTCCTGGGCTATGAAGCGGTCCAGGTTCTGCAGCAACTCGCTCAGGTCATGGGGCAGGTTGAAGTCCATCGTGGGTCGTTCCAGGCAGCCTCAGGCCGCCAGCTGCTGGCGATAGCCCTTGAGCACCTCTTCGCGCAGCACGTCCCAGATGGCCTGGTGCAGCTCGATGAAGCGCGGGCTGGTGCGCACCTCGGCCACGTCGCGCGGGCGTGCCAGGTCGATGGCGAACTCGCCGATCGGGTGCGACGCCGGCCCGGCCGACAGCACCACCACGCGGTCGCTCATGGCGATGGCCTCGTCGAGGTCGTGGGTGATAAACAGCACGGCTTTTTTCTTGGTCGCCCAAAGTTCCAGCACCTCGTTTTCCATCAGCTGCCGCGTCTGGATGTCCAGCGCCGAGAAGGGCTCGTCCATCAGGATGATGTCCGGGTCCAGCGCCAGCGTCTGCGCCAGGCTGGTGCGCTTGCGCATGCCGCCGGACAGCTGGTGCGGGTAGCGGTCGCCGAAGCCGCCCAGGCCGACGCGCTTGAGCCAGTCCTCGGCCTGGCGGCGCGCCTCGGCCTCGGGCAGGCCGCGGAACTCCAGCCCGGCCATGACGTTGCGCAGCGCCGTGCGCCAGGGCATCAGGCTCTCCGTCTGGAACATGTAGCCGGCGCGGGTATTGATGCCTTGCAGCGGCTGGCCGAAGACCTGCACCGTGCCGCTGCTCGGCGCCAGCAGGCCGGCGCCGACGTTGAGCAGCGTGCTCTTGCCGCAGCCGGTGGGGCCGACCACGGACACGAACTCGCCGTCGCCGACGGTGAGCGAGACATCGCGTACCGCGGTGTAGCGCTGGCCCGGCGCGTCCTTGCTGACGAAGGTGCAGGTGACGGCGGACAGCACCAGCGCGGCTTCGGCCGGGTTCATTGCGTGCATGGGCTCGGCAGTGTAGCGGCCTGGGGATTGCCAGCCGCGCGCCGCAGGCATAGATTGCGCCGCCTGCGCAGCCCCACCGCCGGGCGCAGCGGCGTGACGAAGGAGACAACCGCTATGGCTTCCCTAACCGTGAACGGCACGGCGCGCCAGTACGACGGCGACGCCGACATGCCGCTGCTGTGGTTCCTGCGCGACCAGCTGCAGATGACCGGCACCAAGTTCGGTTGCGGCCAGGCGCTGTGCGGTGCCTGCACCGTGCACATGGACGGCGCGCCGGTGCGCGCCTGCGTCACACCGATGGGCGCGGTCAGCGGCCGCAGCATCGTCACCATCGAGGGCCTCGACGCCAACGGCCGCCACCCGCTGCAGCTGGCCTGGGTCGAGCTGGGCGTGCCGCAATGCGGTTACTGCCAGTCGGGCCAGATCATGCAGGCGGCGGCGCTGCTGAAGAACAACGCCCGCCCGAGCGAAGCGGACATCGAGACCGCCATGTCTGGCCACATCTGCCGCTGTGGCACCTACACCCGCATCAAGGCCGCCATCCAGCAAGCCGCGACGAAGGGAGCCTGACATGAGTGCCATCCTCGAACGCACAAGCACCGAACCGCGCATCGGTCGGCTGTCGCGCCGCCACTTTCTGGCCGCCACCGCCGGCGGTGGCTTCGTGTTGGCATTGGGCTGGCCATCGGCCACCGACGCGGCCGACCCGCCGAAGTACGGCGCGTTGGGCATGGCCAACGGCGTGGTCGAGAACCCGCTGGTGTTCATCGCCATCGGCGACGACGGCCTGGTCAGCATCACCTGCCATCGCGCCGAGATGGGACAGGGTGTGCGCACCGGCGTGCCGCTGATCGTCGCCGACGAGCTCGAGGCCGACTGGTCGCGGGTGCGCGTCGTGCAGGCGCCTGGCGACGAGCCGCGCTACGGCAACCAGGACACCGACGGCTCGCGCACCACGCGCCACTTCTTCATGCCGATGCGCCGCTGCGGCGCCGCGGCGCGGCAGATGCTGGAAGCCGCTGCCGCCGCGCGCTGGGGCGTGCCGGTGGCCGAGGTCACGGCGAAGAACCATCAATTGCTGCACGCGCCCAGCGGCCGCACGCTGGGCTATGGCGAAGTGGCACGTGCCGCCGCTGCGCTGCCGGTGCCGGCCATGGCCGACATCCGGCTGAAGAAGGCGGGCGACTTCCGCTACATCGGCAAGGGCAACGTGCCGATCGTCGACGGCCCCGACATCGTGCGCGGCCGCGCGCTCTACGGCATGGACGTGGTCATGCCCGACATGCTGTTCGCCGTGGTGGCGCGCTCGCCGGTGTTCGGCGGCACGCTGCGCGGCTTCGACGCCGCTGCGGCGCTGAAGGTGCCGGGTGTGCTGAAGGTGGTCGAGATCAAGGGCACGGCCATCCCCAGCGCTTTCGAGCCGCTGCCCGGCGTCGCGGTGATCGCGACGAACACCTGGGCGGCGATGAACGGCCGCAAGGCGCTGAAGCTCGATTGGGAGGGCGGGCCGAACGCCGACTACGACTCGGTGCGCTATCGCGCCGCGATGGAGGCGGCGGCCGCCAAGCCCGGCAAGATGATCCGTACGCAGGGCGATGTAGCCACGGCCATGGGATCGGCGGCCCAGACGCTCAAGGCTGACTACTACATGCCGCACCTGACGCAGGCGCCGATGGAACCGCCGGCGGCGACCGCGCGCTTCAAGGACGGCCGCATGGAACTGTGGGGTCCGTTCCAGAGCCCGCAGGCGGTGCGCGGCGGCGTGGCCAAGCGGCTGGGGCTGGAGATGGACAAGGTGACGGTCAACGTCACGCTGCTCGGCGGCGGCTTCGGCCGCAAGAGCAAGGGCGATTTCGCCAGCGAGGCCGCGCTGCTGGCCAAGGAAAACGAGGGCAAGCCGGTGAAGGTGGTGTGGACGCGCGACGACGACCTGCACCACTCCTACTATCACACGGTCTCGGTCGAACACCTCGAGGCCGGTATCGATGCGCAGGGCAAGCCGGTGGCCTGGCTGCACCGCAGCGTCGGCCCGACCTTGATGGCGCTGTTCATGCCTGACCCGAAGACCGAGTCGCCGATCGAACTGGGCATGGGGCTGACCAACCTGCCCTTCGCTGTGCCCAACATCCGCATCGAGAACCCCGAGGCCGCAGCCCATGTTCGCGTCGGCTGGTACCGGGCGGTGTCGAACCTGCCGCATGCCTTCGCGATCCAGTCCTTCGTCTGCGAGATGGCGCAGGCGGCGGGCAAGGACCCGAAGGACTACCTGCTCGAACTGCTGGGCCCGCCGCGCAAGATCGACCCGCGCGAACTGAACGACACCTGGAACCACGGCGAGGACCCGGTGCTGTACCCGGTGGATATCGGCCGGCTGCGCCGCGTCACGACCACCGCAGCCGATGCGGCGGGCTGGGGCAAGGCGCTGGGCCAGCGTCGCGGCATGGGCATCGCCGCGCACTACAGCTTCACCACCTACGTGGCGGCGGTGGTCGAGGTGGCGGTGGGCGCGAAGGGCGAACTGACCATCCCGCGTGTCGACATCGCCGTCGACTGCGGTGCCATCGTCAACCCGGAACGGCTGCGCTCGCAGATGGAAGGCGCCGTCATGATGGGCCTGAGTAACACGCTCGGCGGCGAGATCAGCTTCAAGGACGGCCGCGCCCAGCAGAACAACTTCGATACCTTCGAGGTGCTGCGCATGAATGCCGCGCCGAAGCGCATCGAGGTGCACATGATCCCGGGCGACTACGACGCGCCGCTGGGCGGCGCCGGCGAACCCGGCGTGCCGCCGATCGCGCCGGCGCTGTGCAATGCCATCTTCGCCGCCACCGGCAAGCGCATCCGCAGCCTGCCGATCAAGAACCAGCTCAGCGCCTGAGCGGCACCGGCGCCTTCATCGGCGCCGGTGTTGGCCGCGGCTGGGTCCAACTGCCGATCAGCCACAGCGCGGCGACGAGCGCTGCGCCGCCGAGCAGTTGTTGGGCCAGCGACAGCAGGTGCACGTTCCACAGGAACAGTCCCAGCCCCACCAGCACGGCGACAAAGAGCGAGCAGGCCGCAAGCGCGGCGCGCGGTGACAGCGGCGGGTCGAAGCGCTGCACCCTGGCGATGTCGAAGGCCGGCTTCGGCCACAACCGCGCCACGTCGGCCGGCCGCCACCCGGGCGGTTTGAGCCAGACGCGCAGCTTGTCAGCCCACGAGCGCGTGCGCCAGCTGTCGAGCCACAGGTCGCGATACACCTGCAGGTTGGCCCACAGCGGGTCGAAGCTGCGCAGCGGCGCACGCGTGCCGTAGACCACCGGGTCGCCATCGTCCTCCTCGGCGAAGCTGCCGAACAGCCGGTCCCAGACGATCAGGATGCCGCCGTAGTTCCTGTCCAGGTAGCGCTGGTTCACGGCATGGTGCGCGCGGTGGTTGCTGGGGCTGCAGAACCAGCGGTCGAACCAGCCGAGCTTGCCGACCTGCTGGGTGTGCACCCAGAACTGATACAGCAGGTCGATCAGCGCCACCACGCCGAAGACCAGCGGCGGCACACCGGCCACCGCCAGCGGCAGGTAGAAGATCCAGCCGAGCAGGAAGCCGCTGCTGGTCTGGCGCAGCGCCGTGCCGAGGTTGTAGTCCTCGCTCTGGTGGTGCACCACGTGCGCGGCCCACAGCACGCCGACGCGGTGGCCGGCGCGGTGCAGCCAGTAGTAGCAGAAGTCGTAGCCGAGCAGCGCGGCCATCCACACCCATAGCGATGATGGCGACAGCTCGAACAGCGCCACGTGCTGGAACACTAACGTGTACATCGCCACCTTGAACAGCGTGCCGAAGGCGTCGAAGACCTGGCTCATCACGCCCAGCCCCAGGCTGCCCAGCGTGTCGTTGAGGCGATAGGTGTTGCGGCCGCGGGCGCGACCGATGGCGAACTCCAGCGCGATGGCCAGCAGGAAGACCGGCATCGCCAGCACGATGACTTGCGCACCGGTCATGGCTGCATCAGCCCTTCGGATACTTGGCGTTGGCCTTCCTGACGAAGTCGTTGGTGTACACCGCCTTCAGGTCCAGCTTGGCCTTGGCGATCTCCGCGTCGATGCTGGCCAGCGCGCGGAAGGCGGTCTCCGGTCCGGCCTCGGGGATCAAACCGTCAGGCGACAGCGCACCCTTGGCCGCCAGGAAGGCGTCGATGTAGACCGCGCGGTCGCCGAGCAGGTAGCTCTCGGGCACGGTCTTGATGACGTCGCCGGGCCCGGCGGCCTGGATCCACTTGTTGGCGCGCACCATCGCGTTGGCCAGTGCCTGCGCGGTGGCCGGGTTGCGGTCGATGAAAGGCTGCGGCGCATAAAGGCAGCCGGCCGGCATCGGCCCGCCGAAGACCTGGTCCGACTCGGCCACGATGCGCGTGTCGGAGACGATCTTCAGGTCGCCCGAGCGTGCCAGCAGCGTGATCACCGGGTCGAGGTTGCTGATGGCGTCGATCTGCCCCGAACGCATCGCTGCCACCGCGCCCTGGCCGGCCCCGACACCGACGATCGACACGTCGCTGGGCCTCAGCCCGGCCTTGGCGAGGATGAAGTTGACCATCACGTTGGTCGAGCTGCCGGGCGCGGTGACGCCGACTTTCTTGCCCTTCAGGTCGGCCACCGTCTTGAAGTTGGGCAGGGTCTTCGGGTTCACGCCCAGCACGATCTGCGGCGCGCGGCCCTGCAGCACGAAGGCGCGCATCGGCTGGCCCTTGAACTGCATGTTCACCGTGTGCTCGAAGGCGCCCGAGACCACGTCGGCGCTGCCGCCCACCACCGCCTGCAGCGCGCGCGCGCCGCCGGCGAAGTCGACGATGGTCAGGTCCAGGCCCTCGTCCTTGAAGTAGCCCAGCTGCTCGGCAATGGTCAGCGGCAGGTAGTACAGCAGGTTCTTGCCGCCGACGGCGATGCTCAGCTTGGGTTTTTCCACGCTCTGCGCGCGCAGCAGCGCGGGGGCGGCAAGGGCGGCGGCGGCGCCGATGAAGGTGCGACGTTGGATCTGCAAGGTGTGTCTCCTGAGGCTCGTGTGCCGCGATTGTGCCGCCGCTGCCGGCGCACGCCATCGGGGTGTTCAACCATGCAGGCTATGCTTTGGCGCCCCTGCACACACCGACACGGACCCTGACGATGCGCTTCCTGCTGGTGGAAGACGACCGCATGATCGGCGACTCGCTGCGCGCTGCGCTGCGCATGGAAGGCCATGCGGTGGACTGGGTGCGCGATGCCGCCGCGGCCGAATCCACGCTGGCCAGCGAGGCCTTCGACCTGGTGCTGCTCGACCTGGGCCTGCCGCAGGGCGACGGGCTGCAGTTGCTGCGCGCGCTGCGCGCGCGCGGCAACGCCACGCCGGTGATCGTGCTCACCGCACGCGACGGCCCAGGCGACCGGGTCGCCGGGCTGGATGCCGGCGCCGACGACTACCTGGTCAAGCCCTTCGAGCTGGACGAGCTGGGCGCGCGCATCCGCGCCGTGCTGCGCCGCCAGGCCGGCCGCGCGATGCCGTTGCTGGCCCATGCCGGCGTGACGCTGGACCCGGCGACGCGCCAGGTGAATCGCGACGGCCAGCCGGTGCTGCTGTCGGCGCGCGAATATGCGGTGCTCGAGCTGCTGATGCAGCGCCCCGGCGCGGTGCTGTCGCGCGCGCAGATCGAAGACCGCCTGTACGGCTGGGGCGAGGAGATCGAGAGCAACGCGGTGTCGGTGTACGTGCACCAGCTGCGCAAGAAACTGGGGGCCGAGTTCATCCGCAGCATGCGCGGCGTGGGCTACTTCCTGGATACCGGCAAGGACCGTCCGGCGTGAGCTCGATCCGCACGCGCGTGCTGCTGGCGGTGCTGGGCCTGATCGCGTTGACGGCGCTGGGCGTGGGCACGGCCACCTACCGCAGCGTGCGCGCCGAGACCGAGGCGCTGTTCGACTACCAGCTGCGCCAGATGGCGCTGTCGCTGCGCGACCAGGGTGAGGTCGCGCCCGCCCAGGCCAGCGCGCTGGTCGACCAGCAGCTCGATTTCGTCGTGCAGGTGTGGACGGCCGACGGCCGCGCCATCTATGCGTCGCGCGCGCATGCCGCGCTGCCGCAGCGTGCGCAGCTGGGGCTGGCCGACGTCACCGTGGCCGGCCAGGTGTGGCGCAGCTTCAGCGTGGCCATGCCCTCGCGCGTGATCCAGGTGTCGCAGCCGCTGGCCATCCGCCGCAAGCTGGCAGCCGATGCCGCCTGGCGTGCGGTGCTGCCGCTGCTGCTGGTGGCGCCCTTCATGGCCGCCGCGGCCTGGTGGCTGACGGCGCTGGCGCTGCGCCCGCTGCAGCGTGTGGCCGCCGGCGTGCGCCAGCGCGACGAACAATCGCCGCAGCCGCTGCCTGCTGAAGGGCTGCCCGAAGAGGTGGCGCCGCTGGTCACGGCGCTGAATGCGCTGCTGCAGCGCCTGGGCCGGTCGCTGGACACGCAGCGCGCCTTCGTCGCCGATGCCGCGCACGAGCTGCGCTCGCCGCTGACGGCGCTGAAGCTGCAGCTGCAGCTGCTCAAGCGTGCCGGCAGCGATGGCGACCGCGCCGCGGCGGCCGAGGCGCTGGCCGCCGGCATCGACCGCGCCGCGCGGCTGGTCGAGCAGCTGCTGACATTGGCGCGCACCGAGCCCGGGGCCGAGGTCACGACCCAGCGCCTGGACCTGAGCGAACTGGTGCGCGAGGCGGTGGCCGACACCGTGCCGCTGGCGCTGGCACGCGGCACCAAGGTCGAGCTGCACGCCGATGCGCCGGTGGCCGCCGAAGGGGACCGCGCCGCACTCAGCGCGCTGGTGCGCAACCTGGCCGACAACGCGGTGCGCTATTCGCCGCCGGGTGCGCGTGTCGAGCTGCGGGTGTCGCAGACGAATGGCGTGCCCACGCTGCAGGTGGACGATGCCGGCCCCGGCATTCCGCCGGCCGAGCGCGAGCGCGTGTTCGACCGCTTCTACCGCCGCGGCCTGGCCGACGAGCCCGGCACCGGGCTGGGCCTGGCCATCGTGCGCGGCGTGGCGCAGCGCCATGGCGCCACGGTGGTGCTGGACGATTCGCCCTTGGGCGGGCTGCGCGTCACGCTGCGCTTCGGCGCCTGAGAATCAGGCCATGAGCGCAGAGCCCCGGCAAGCCGACAGTGTCTACGACCGCCTCGGCGGCGAGAGTGCGGTGCGTGCGCTGGTCGACCGCTTCTACGCGCTGATGCACACGCTGCCCGAAGCGCAGGACGTGCGCCGCCTGCACCCGCCCACGCTCGACCGCGCTGCCGACAGCCTGTTCAAGTTTCTCAGCGGCTGGTTCGGCGGGCCGCCGCTGTACATGCGCGAACGCGGCCACCCGCGGCTGCGCATGCGCCACCTGCCCTTTGCCATCGGAGCGGCCGAGCGCGACCAGTGGTTGTTGTGCATGCGCCAGGCGCTGGCCGAGCAGGTGGCCGACGACAAGCTGCGCGCCGCGGTCGAGCACGCCTTCGCCGGCATGGCCGACCACATGATCAACCGTCCCTAACCTTCGCCTCACCGAGCACTAACCGAAGGCTAACCCTGCGCCCCTATCTTCCCCGGCATGCGGAATGTCCCGCGACGTGCCGAAGAAGGAATGCGATGAAGACCAAACCCCTGAACACCGCCTTGATCGTCGCCGGCGTGCTGGCTGTCGGCACGGCCGGGGCTTTCAGCCTGAAACCCGCCTGGCTGGACAAGGCCAAGGCCGAAGTGCTGCCGGCGCAGACGGTGTCCTCCGGCGACGTGCAACTGGCCGTGCTCGCCCCCACCGCCGCGCCCGCCGCGGTGCCGATGATTGCCGGCGATGGCCAGGTCCCCAATTACCGCGCCATCGTGCAGCGGTTCGGCCCCGCCGTGGTCGGCATCACCGTGGCCGGCACGCAGAAGCCCGAAGGCAACGCCGGCCGCGGCCTGCCGCCGGGCATGGAGGACGACCCCTTCTTCCAGTTCTTCAAGGGCATTCCCGGCTTCGGCCAGGGCGGTCCGCGCGGCGGCGGCATGCCGCAGCAGCCCTTCCGTGGCCAGGGCTCGGGCTTCATCATCAGCGACGACGGCCTGATCCTGACCAACGCGCACGTGGTGCGCGACGCCAAGGAAGTGACGGTCAAGCTCAGCGACCGCAGCGAGTATTCGGCCAAGGTGCTGGGCTCCGACCCGGTGACCGACGTGGCCGTGCTGCGCATCGAGGCCAAGGGCCTGCCGGTGGTGCGCCTGGGCGACCCGAAGCAACTGGCCGTGGGCGACCCGGTGCTGGCCATCGGCGCACCCTTCGGTTTCGAGCAGACGGCCACGCAGGGCATCGTCAGCGCCAAGGGCCGCTCGCTGCCCGGCGACGCGGTGGTGCCCTTCATCCAGACCGACGCGGCAGTGAACCCCGGCAACTCCGGCGGCCCGCTGTTCAGCGGCAACGGCGAGGTCATCGGCATCAACGCGCAGATCTATTCGCGCACCGGCGGCTACCAGGGCCTGGCCTTCGCCATCCCCATCGACGTGGCGCTGAAGATCAAGGACCAGATCGTCGCCACCGGCAAGGCCAGCCACGGCCGCCTGGGCGTGACGGTGCAGGACCTGAACCAGAACCTGGCCGAATCCTTCGGCCTGAAGCGCCCCGACGGCGCGCTGGTCTCGCAGGTGGCGCCGGGCAGTGCCGCCGCGGCCGCCGGCCTGAAGGCGGGTGATGTCATCACCCACGTCAATGGCGAGGCACTGGCGCGCTCGGGCTCGCTGTCCAGCGTGATCGGCATGTCGGCGCCCGGCGAGAAGGTCAAGTTGAGCGTGTGGCGCGAGCAGAAGGCCCTCGACATCGAGGCCAAGCTGGGCGGCGCGGCGCCGGCCGAGGAGGCCGTGGCCGATGCCGGCGACGCCGCGCAGGGCCCGCGCCTGGGCCTGTCGCTGCGCGCGCTGCAGCCGCAGGAGAAGCAGCAGGCCAAGCTCGACGGCGGCCTGGTGGTCGAGCAGGTGACCGGTGCCGCGCAACGCGCGGGCATCGAAGCCGGCGACGTGCTGCTGGCCATCAACGGCAAGCCGGTGAGCTCGATCGAACAGATCCGCGGCGTGCTGAAGAACCAGCCGAAGAGCGTGGCGCTGCTGGTGCAGCGCCAGGGCAACCAGATCTTCGTGCCGGTGCCGCTGGGCTGATACAAGCAAGCTGATCGTTGCCTGCGTCTCCAAAGGCCCGCCGCTGGCGGGCCTTTGTGCGTAGGGCGGGCAGGCAGAGGCTGCGACACTACGGTCCCTTCAGCCTTGCCTTGCCCACACGCCATGCCCCGTCTCTGGAAGCGCCCGGTCACGACGCAGACCCTCACCGACATCCACAAGGACACCGCCGTCGAACGGCTGGGTATCGAGTTCCTGGAGGTCGGCGACGACTTCCTCCGCGCCCGCGTGCCGGTGGATGCGCGCACGCGCCAGCCCTACGGCATCCTGCACGGCGGCGTGTCGGTGGTGCTGGCCGAGACGCTGGGCTCCTGCGGCGTGGCCTTTGCTGCGCCCGAAGGCCACCGCGCGGTCGGCCTCGACATCAACGCCAACCATCTGCGTGCCACCACCTCGGGTTGGGTCACCGGCACCGCGCGGCCGGTGCACGTGGGCCGCACCACGCAGGTCTGGCAGATCGACCTGCAGGACGAGCAGGGCCGGCTGACCTGCGTCTCGCGCATCACCATGGCGGTGCTGGCGCCACAGGGCGCCGCGTGATGCGCTCGCTTGCGCGCATCGCGGCGCTGCTGTGTGCGCCGGGCCTGGCGTTGGCGCAGATCGGTGGCGACACCGGCTGGCGCGACAAGCCGGCCTTCGCGCGCCTGGGCTACGAGACGGTCACGCTGCCCGGCGACGAGAAGATGGGCCTGGCCGGCCTGAGCTACCTGGTGCAGCCGACCGAGGGCCTGTGCCTGGGCCCGGCGGTGTACGGCGCGGCCAGCGGCCAGCGCGGCGGCTTCTTCACCATCGGCGCCGAGGCGGCGCTGTGCACCCGCGTCTACGGCCCGCTGAACGTGATGGCCGGGCTGTACGTCGGCGGCGGCGGCGGCGCGGCGGCGCCGCAGGGCGGCGGGCTGATGCTGCGCCCGCACGTCGACCTGATGTGGGACTTCGGCCCGCTGCGCGCCGGCCTGTCCTGGGCCAAGGTCTACTTCCCCAACGGCGAGATCGACAGCGACCAACTCGGCGTGGTGGTCGACGTGCCGATGAGCTTCGGCTACCTGCCGGCCGGCCGGCACGGCCTGTCGTCCTGGGGCGGCCAGCGCGGCGGCATGGGCTTCGACCGTTTCATTGCGGTGGCCGGCGTCTACGCGCCGCGCAGCAGCAGCCTGGGCGTCAGCGGCACGCCGCTGCCTTCGCACATCGGCTATGTCGGCGCGCGCGCCGAGGCGCAACTGCTGCCGGCGCTTTACATCGGCCTGGAAGCCAACGGCGCGGCCAGCGGCGGCGTCGACGGCTACGCCGAGATCCTGGGCACGCTGGGCAGCGATGTCGCGCTCGGCGACGGCGGCGTGCGCCTCGGCGGTCGCGTCGCGCTGGGCATGAGCGGCGGTGGCGACATGCCCACCGGCGGCGGCCTGCTCGGCAAGGTCGCGGTGGACCTGAGCGTGCCGCTGTCGCGCGACCTCAGCCTGGGCGTGGAAGCCGGCTGGGCCAGCGCGCCGCAGGGCGACTTCAGCGCGCCCTTCGGCGCGCTGGCGCTGCGCTGGGCGCTGGACCCGCTGCCCGGCATGGCACCGGTGCGCGTGCGCCAGGAATGGTCGGCCGGCGCCGAAATCTTCTATGGCGCCGCGCGCAAGGACGGCAGCGAGCGCGACATGCAGAACGTGAGCTTCAAGTACTCGCGTTTCATCGGCGAAACCATGTACTTGACGGGCCAGGTGCAGAGCGCCTACCAGGGTGGCGCCGGCGCCTTCTCGGTGGGGCTGTTCGGCATCGGCGGCCTGTGGCGCAGCGGCGAGGGCCTGCTGGCCGGCGCCGAGATGCTGGCCGGCGCGGCCGGCGGCGGCGGCGTGGACACCGGCAGCGGCGCGGTGATCAAGCCGATGGCCTATGTGGGCTGGGAGCTGTCGCCGGCCAGCTCGCTGCGCCTGGGCGCAGGTTGGATCAAGGCGCCCAATGGCGAACTCAGCAGTCCCGTGCTCGACCTGTCGGTGGTCTTCGCCTTCGACGTGCCCGGCAGACCCTGAACCCCCTGGAGGAGACACATGAACCCGACCCTTCTGATCACCGGCGGCAGCCGCGGCATCGGTGCCGCCGCCGCCGTACTGGCCGCCCAACACGGCTGGGACGTGGCCATCAACTACACGCGCGACGCCGCGGCCGCCGAACGCGTGGCCGCACAGGTGCGCGCGGCCGGCCGGCGTGCGCTGGTGCTGAAGGCCGACGTGGCCGAAGAGCCCGAGGTGCTGGCGATGTTCGCCGCCGTGGACCGCGAGTTCGGTGCGCTGCGCGGCCTGGTCAACAACGCCGGCGTGGTCGACATGCCGGCGCGCGTGGATCAGATGAGCCTGCAGCGGCTGCAGCGCATGTTCGCCATCAACCTGACCGGCTCCTTCCTGTGTGCGCGCGAGGCCGTCAAGCGCATGAGCACCAAACACGGCGGTGCCGGCGGCGTCATCGTCAACCTGTCCTCGGCCGCGGCGCGGCTGGGCTCGCCCGGCCAGTACGTGGACTACGCGGCGGCCAAGGCCGGCATCGACCTGATGACCCTGGGCCTGGCGCGCGAGGTGGCCACCGAAGGCATCCGCGTCAACGCCGTGCGCCCGGGCATCATCGACACCGACATCCATGCCAGCGGCGGTTTGCCCGACCGCGCCAAGCAGGTCGCGCCGGTGGTGCCGATGCAGCGCGCCGGCAGCGCCGACGAGGTGGCGCAGGCCATCGTCTGGCTGCTGTCCGCAGCGTCCAGCTACACCACCGGCGCGGTGTTGGACGTGACCGGCGGGCGCTGACCCGCCGGCCCGGCTCGTCGGGCATCACGCGCGGCAGGTCCGGCAGCGCGGCGGCCGGTAGTTCAGCTTGCGGTCGGTGTAGATGTCGAAGGGCTGCGTGGCGCGCGCTTGCAGCGCCGGCTTCAGCAGGTCTTCATAGACGCGGTTGAAGTGAACGGTCTGGCCATCGCCGCCCGGCTTGCTGCCGAAGGGCATGGCGACGAAGGCGTGCGGGTCATGGCTTGCGCCGCGCGGCAGCTCTGGCGCCGCCCTTGGCCGGCGTGCGCGCCGTGTCGGCCATCGCAATGTGCGCCAGCAGCGCGTCGTTGAAGTGCAGGTTCTGCAGCGATGCCGGCGGCGGCACGATCGGCGGCCCTTCGATCGGCACGGGCTGGATCGCCGGTGGACGCGCGTCGCTGCCGCCCTTGCGCTGCAGCGCGTAGTCGATCTCCTTGCCGACCCAGACCGACCGGCTGGCCGCGTCCGACCAGAACAGCAGGAACACATCGCAGTCGTCGATGTGCCGGTACAGCTCGCGCTCCCAGCGCTGGCCCGGCGCCAGGTCCAGCACGTCCTGGAACACGCTGATGCCCGCGATCTTGAAGGCCTGCACGCGGCGCAGCACTTCGGCACGATCCTTGGATGCGTAGGAGGCGAAGGCGCGGCGGTAGCGCACCGCGTGTGCTTCGCACAGTGCAGGCGCTTGCGCCGGCTCGCCGCCGGCGCCGATGTCCACCTGGAAGCGCATCGTTCCCGCCGGCACACCGGCAATGGCGAAGCGCACGCTGCCGGTGGCGCGCTCGCCGGCGCCGGCCGGCACGTCCGCCTGGAACTGCACGCCGACCGACCGGCCTCGCCAGACGACGACGGCGTCGGGCTCCGTCACGGTCAACCCCGGCATCTCCAGGTGCACGTCGACGCGCGTTCCCGGCATCAGGTCCAGCGGCAGCGTGAAGCTCTGGCGGCGCCGCGCCTGCGCATCCGCTTCCAGCGCCCGCTCGGCCACCTCCTGCGCCTGCGCGGGCAGGTACAGGAAGACCTGCACGAGGAAGCTGCTGCGGCGTGCCACGCGCGGCGGGCAGTAGACAGCCGCATCCACCGCGTCGGCATCGGCCACGAGCGCTTCACGTGCCGTGCCCGGAAGCTCCGGCGGCGCCGCCCGAGCCCCGCGGGTGCTACCGCCGCCGTTGGCGGCAAGGGCCGGCGGGTGCTGGTGCTGAAGCTGAAGCAGTTCGTACGGCGGCGCATGGGGCGGGATCGCGGCTGCGGCGGCTGCCGTCTCGTTCGGCGGAACCAAGCGGTCGAGCTGATTCAGGATCGCCCGGGCGGCCTTCGATTCGGCCGCAGCCACGCTCTCGGCCTGCACATAGGCATCGAGGATGAAGTGCGCCTGGTCGCGCACCGAGCGCCACAGGTGCGGCGCGGGCACACGCTGCGCCAGCTCCGCGAAGCCGTTGCGCAGGCCGGCCTGCGCCGCGGCGAGCCGGCCTTCGCACACCGCTTCCAGCAGCTGCAGCTCCACCAGCCCGACCACCGACCAGAAGTCGGGCGCTGCGCTTGCGGCGCCCTGCAGCGAGGCGCGCGCTTCGTCGATGCGGCCGGCCAGCGCGGCCTTCGGGTCGTTGCCGTCGCCCAGCGCCAGGCACAGGCGTGCGGCCATCACGTTGACCAGCGGATAGTGCAGATTCCTGGCGCCGGCCCCGCGGGCCATCGTTTCCGCCTCCTCGTAGGCGGCGACCGATTGCGCCAGGGCCTCGCGATCCCGGTAGCCGGACAGGATGGCCCTGCGCTTGTAGGCCGAGCCGAGCAGGCTCCAGCGCTCGGCGGTGGGCCGCAGGCCGACCAGTTGCTGCAGCAGCGTCGCGGCCTCGCCGACCTGGGCCGCATGGACGGCAGCACGCGCGATCAGGTTGCCGAGCTGTTCGCTGGCCTTGATCGATGCGCTGCCGTCGGCGGCCTCGTGCGCCCGCCGGTACCACAGCGCGGCCTCGCCGATGTTGCCGGCATCGGCATAGGCCAGGCCGAAGGCCTCGGCCACCGCGCCGATGCCGCCCCACATCGGCGCGTAGTGGTCGCGCAGCTTGTCCAGCCGGGCGACGCGGTCGCGGCGCCTGCTCAGCTCGCGGCGGCGCGCATCGGCGCCGGTGAGCGGGATCGCATAGCGCGCCTCCAGCGCCTCGTTCTCCAGCCACAGCGCCAGCGCCGGCGCCGACACCAGCGTCGGCAGCTGGGGCGTGGCGCCCGCGGCTTCGGCCGGTTCGGCATAGCGCCAGTCCGGGTCGCCGTAGCACTGGTAGGCGGCCCAGGTGTTGCCGCGCCGGTTGGCCTCCCAGGCGGCGCGCCGCGCCGCGCCGACGGCATCGATGAAGCGGGCGCCGGCGAGCAGGCTTTCGTAGAAGCGCGCGGCGAAGCGCATGGCCGGCACGTCCTCCACCGCCCAGCCGGCGGCAACCACGCAGCGCACGCCGTTGTCGATCAGCTGTTCGGCGACGCCGACGGCAAAGCGCGAGCGCGCCTCGCCCAGGGCATTGGCGCTGGCCTTCGACTCCGGCTGCACCTGACCGAGGAAGCAGCAGTTGACGAACACCAGTTCGGGCACCGTGCGCATCGAGGCGATCTCGCGCGGGCCCAGCACCGCGCCATGGGTGAGGATGACGCCGCCGCTGCCGTCCTCGTGGTGCTCGCCATGGCCGGCGATGTGCACGATGCGCCGCGGCCCGTCGAGCAGCGCATTGACCACCGTCAGCGCATCGGGGTTGATCAGCGGCGCGGCGCCCAGCGCCTTGGCCACGACCTGCGCCTCGTCGCGCGCCGCGGGCAGCTCGGCGTACTTGTTCTTGTCGGACAGCGGCTCGCCGATCACCAGCACGCCGCCGTCGCGGCCGGCGCCGACCGGGCGCTCGCGGAAGTCCTCGGTGCGCAGCTTGCGGACCACCTGCGTGCGCACGGCCCAGGGTGCGTCGTCGGTGCTGTGGCCGTCTTCGCCCGGCCCGGCGTCCAGCAGCTCCCACGGAAAGCGCGCGGCCGCCTTGTCCAGCTGCAGCACCACCGAGGTGGAGCCGGCCAGGAAGGGCTCGATCTCCACCGGCACCAGCAGCTGGAACAGGCTGCGCCGCACCTTCGGGTCGGTGCTCATCGCATCGGCGCCGGCGCGCACCATCTCGTCCACCAGCTGCGCTTGTGTCGCCTGGCCGCGCACCTCGGCGCGCGCACGCTGCGTGTCCAGCGTGAACTCGATCACCGGCTGCCTGCTCGGCCCCTGGCGCTGCACCGCGGTGATGAAGTCGTAGCCCACGCCGCGGTAGCCGGATTCCGATGGCCGGCGCAGCGCACCGGTGCGTGGCTGCACGGTGGGTGCCAATGCGAAGTCCTGTGGCCGGGATTCGGCCAGCACTGCCAATGCGTTGTGCGCCTCGGTCGCGCGGTCCAGGTACAGCTCGATCAGCTGCAGCTGTGTCACCTGCGGCCAGCCGGTGCGGGCCAGGCGGCGGTTCGCCGCGGCGACGCCCTGGGCGATGGCCTGCGCCGCGCTGCCCACCTGCATGCCGGCGCCGCCGCTGCCGATCAACGTCGCGGCCAGCTCGAAGCCGGTGGCGCCGCGCTGCTCCTTCTCGCGCTGCGCATAGGCGATCACGCCCTGGCGCACGCTGCGCTGCAGGTCGGCGGCGCGCAGCCGGCCTTCCTCGCCGAGGCCGATCACCACCACCGCCACCGGCCGCGGCAGGCCCCACGGCTGCTCCGGATCGACGCGGGTGTTGACGAAGACCTGCGCCGTGCCCGGCTCGGCGGGGTAGCGGCCCGCGCCCAGCGAATCGGCCATCAGGCCGCCGGTCAGCAGGTTCACCACGTGTTCGGCGCCGGTCAGCGAGGCCGACTGGTAGTGGCCCAGCATCAGCGGCGGCTGCACGAACTTCAGGTTGCCGTTGGCGACGGTGATCGGCAGCCTGGCGCCGCCGGCGGCCGGCGGCAAGCCGGCTTCGCGCGCGAACAGCTCGAAAGGCTGTGACGGCGGCTCGGAGGCCCGCTTGCCGCGCGATGGGCGGCTCGGCACGAGATCGGGCGCGGCCGCGGCGGAGGCCAGGCCGCCGCGCGTGGCCGCGCTGTCCAGCCGCGGCAGCCGCGTGGTGTCGCCCTGGGCCAGCAGCTCGCCGTAGGCCGCGAAGGCATCGGCTTCGTCCGGCAGCTTGCCGTGCGTGGCCGCGCAGCGCCAGGTGCGCACACCCGGCAGCAGCGCGCTGCCCAGCGGCACGCGGCCGTCGCCGTCGGGCGCGTCCAGGTATTCCAGGCCCTCGTTCGTCATGCGCCAGCCGGCCGGCGTGAACTTGTCGTGGCCGACGACGAGCAGCATCTTCTGCGCATCGGCACCCAGATTCTCGGCCTGGCGGTCGAGGCGTCGGCGCAGCGCCACCGCCTGGTCCAGCACGTCCTGCGGCGGCGCGCTCCATTCGTAGACGCTCAACTGCCGGCCATCGCTGTGCCAGCGGCTGTGCTCCTTCAGCCGGCGCAGGTCCTCGTCGGCAAGCGCCTGCCAGGTGCTGCTGCGGTCCAGGCCCAGGTCCGGGTCGGTGAGCGCGGCCTGCAGCTGGATGAAGCCGGGCATGGACGCCATGATGCGGCGCGTGCCGGCATCGTCGAACAACCCGCCGAAGGAGACCAACGTGTTGCCGAAGGTGTCGTCGCCAGACAGCACCTGCATCGGCGCCCACGAGCCGCCGTTGGGCGTGCCCAGCATCAGCAGCCGCGCGCCTTCGCGGTCCATCAGGCGGCGCCAGGTGTCGGGCGCCTCCAGCTGCAGGGTGCGTGCCACCAGTCCGCCCATCGAGTGGGCGAGCAGCCGCACCGGCTGGCCGCTGGCCTCGCGGCGCGCCAGCGCGGTGTCGACGACCGTGGCCAGGCGCCGCGCCTCGTCTTCGATCGGCCGGCGCCAGTCGTAGCTGAACTCGATGACCTCGTGCGTCGCGGCGAGGTGGTCGATCAGGTCGTCGTAGCTCAGGCCGATGGCGCCGTCGGGCGTGATGCGCGCCGCCGTGGCCGGGTCCCAGGCCAGCTTCCTGAGCCCGCCGACCAGACGCAGCCCGAGCCAGATGCGCTTGCCGTCCAGCGCCAGGTTCGAGCCCAGGATGCCGGGCAGCAGCACCACCGCGGGCCGCGCCTCGGCCGGGCGGCCTTCGGCATCGGGCCCGCGCGAGCGGGCCATGGCGACCGCCGCGCGCGTGCCGCTCGCGTCCTGCCCGGCCCAGGACAGCGGGCCGATCAGGCGGAAGCCGGCGGGCTGACCTTCAGTCAGGCCGCTTTCCACCGCCTGCACGCTGCGCTCGTTCGCGAAGTAGTTGAAGTGCGAGACCTTGGCGCCGCGGTCGAGCAGGAAACTCGCACCCGACAGCGCACGCGGCGTGCCGCCGTACATCGAGCGCGTCTGCACCACCAGGTCGTTGTCGGTCCAGTAGAAGGCATCGGCGAGCAGCGTCTTGACCCAGGAGGTGATCGAGTCTCCCTCGATGTCGCCGGCCAGCACGCGCAGCTGGCCGGGGATCGGCTCGCCGCCGGCATTGAGCCACTGCACCACCGGGCTGTCGGGCGTCATCGCCTCCAGCCCGGGCAGTTCGGCCGGGTCGCTGCGGCGCTGCGCCACCTCGCCGAGGAAGTCGACCAGCTCCGGCACCACCGGCATGCCGGCCAGCTCGAGCCCCCACTTCAGCACCGACAGGTAGGCGTCGAGCCGGCCGCTGGCCAGCAGCGTGCCGCGCGACGGGCAGGCGACGCGCAGCACACGTTCGACCTGCAGGCCCTTGGCCTGCGCCTCGCCGGCCAGGTCCTTCAGGTCCTGGCGATGCCGGGCATAGGGCTCGCCGGCGAACGGCGCAAGGTCGGCCTCGGTCAGCGGCGCCGCGCAGGCGCGCGCCAGCACCTCGGCCACCAGGCCGCCGCGCGAGTGCGTCAGCAGGTGCAGCCTTGCACCGGGCGGCAGCGCGCGCACCAGCGTCAGCGCGTTGGCGATCGGGCTGGCCGACATCGTCGGATGGTCCAGCGCATGGACACGATCGCCGTAGTGCGCAAACAGCCGGCGCACCACCTCCGGATGCTGGGTCCACAGCTTGCCGAAGGTGCTGACGGTGTCGACGAAGGTGCCGTGCACCAGCACCAGCTGCGGCCCGCCATCGGTGGCGGCCGGGACGCTGGCACGCTTGCGGCCGCTGCCCTTCAGCGGTGTGAGCGCGTCGGGCGAGAGTTCGTAGACGCCGGCATCGACGCGGCCGTCGAGCCTGGCCGTCACCGCCGCGCTGGCGATGGACACGCCCTTGTCGACCAGCAGGCCCTTGACGATGTCGAAGCCGCTGAGCAGCACTTCGCCGAGCCAGCCGCGGGTGGCGCCGCGCGTGGCACCGGCTTCGAGGCCGGGCCAGCCGAGCTGCGCCGGCACCGCCACCGCGTCACCGGCCGCGCGCGTGCCGGCGCCGGCCTGCGCCAGCATCAGGTCGCGCGCGCTTTGCGGGCTCAGCACCAGCGTCGGCCCATTGGCGATGGCCAGCACCACCACGTCCTCGCCGACCCTGGCCGTCAGCCGCACCTGGTCGCCGGCGCCGCGGCGCGCGCCCACGCGCACCGCAGCGACCGTGTGGCCGCGCAGCCCGACGCCGGCCGATGGCGCGGACTGCGCCTGGCCGGGGACGACGAAATGGATCTCGTCAGACATGCTCTCTCCTCGGCTGCCCGGCGGCAGCGCATCCGGGCGGCGCGGGTGCCGCCATCTCAGCGCACCCTCAGACGCTGAAGGGCTTCTGCTTCAGGAAGGTGGCCACCGGTCCCATCGTGAACAGGTTGGGCGTCTGGATCGGCGGCATGCCGGCGGCGATGTGCTTGTGGAAGGTGGCGTAGTTGCCGTCGAAGTTGCCGCGGTTCCACACCGTCAGCAGCCGGCCGGTGAAGGCACCGTTGTGCTGGCCGTCGTAGCTGCTCTGGTTGTCCTGGCAGCCGGAGATGAGGATCGCGCGCGCCTTGAAGCGCTTGGCGATCTTCGTCAGCCGCGTGCTCACCGCCAGCCCGGCCAGCGCCTCGTCGGGGTCGATCTGTACGCCGCTTTCGGCCTTGGCCACGTCCATCTGCAGCTTGTCGTAGAAGGCCTTGTGCGCCTCGTAGGTGCGCATGCCCACCGACGGCGGCATCATCTTCGAGCGAAGTTCGGGGGCGGTGATGCCGGTCGCGGGCGGGCCGGCGCGCACCACGGTGCCGCTGTGGCAGCTGTCGGACAGCACCAGGATGCGCACGCCTGTTGCGAACTTGCCGAGCTCCATGTACAGCTCGTCGTCGATCAGCTGGCCGTCGTACAGGCACCAGGTCTCGTCGAGCTTGTCGGCCTCTTCGCCCGACACGTCGGGCACCTGGCCACCGTGGCCGGAAAAGGTGAGAAAGAAGAGATCACCCTTGACCAGCGCCTTCGATGCCGCGCGCAAGGCCGACAGCAGCTTGGCGCGCGTGCCGGCCTTGGTGAGCAGCACGGTGGCCTTCATGCCGCGGCCGGTGGCCAGTGCCGCCATGTCCTTGGCGTCGAATTCGCAGGCCGTCAGGTCACCGCTCCAGCCGCCGTAGTGGGCGGGACTGACGCTGTTCAGGCCGAGGTGCAGCGACAGGCCGCGCGGTTTTTTTGCGGCCGGGGTCTTGGATGCCATGCAGTCTCCTTGTGCGCGCCGTCTTGGGGTGCGGCTCGGTCGGGCACTGTAGGCGCTATCGACTGGGCGCGGCACACCTAGGTTGAAAACTGTTGTGCGGCTGCAGAGCCTTCAGCGCCGCTGCAGCACCACCGGCTGCAGCGAGGCCGCATCGCGGATGCGCTCGGCCGTGCCCTGCGCCTCGCTGCGCGTGGCAAAGGGCCCCGCCTGCAGGCGGAACAGCGTGCGGTCGTCGACGATCACCAGCCAGGGTTCCAACCATGACAGTTCGCGTGCCAGCTGCTGGCGCAGATCGTGTGCGCCCTGGCGCTGGCGGAAGGCGCCGAGCTGCACCCAGTAGCCGCTGGCGGCGGCCGTCGGCGCTGCGGGCTGCGTCGGCGGCACCTCGTCGTCGATGGCGATGGCGATCCCTGGGGCCGGCGCTTCGGCGGCGGCCACCGCCACCGCCGTTTCGCTGCGCCAGCGCCCGCTGCGGATGTCGTCATGGGTCAGCCGGCGCAGCTCCACCGGCGCGACGCCGCGCAGCACGCCGAGCTTCAGCGCCGCCGCGTAGCTCAGGTCGATGACGCGGTCGGCGTGGAAGGGCCCGCGGTCGTTGATCCGCACCACCACCTGGCGTCCGTTGGCCGGGTTGCGCACCAGCGCGTAGCTCGGCAGCGGCATGGTGCGGTGCGCGGCGGTCGTCGCATACATGTCGTAGATCTCGCCGCTGGCGGTGGGCCGGCCGTGGAACTTGCGCCCGTACCAGGAAGCCAGGCCGCTTTCGGCCAGCGGCACGTCCGCGGCCAGCGGCGTGTAGTTCTGGCCCAGCACCCGGTAGGGCTTGTTGGGCCCGCCGACGCGCAGCGGCTCGACGCGAGGCTCGGGGTCGGGCCGCGACATCAAGTCGGATGGCGGTTGTGCCGGCGGCCCGTCGCGCTGCGTGTCCAGCGGTCCCGTCGTGCTGCAGGCGGCGAGCAGCGTCAGCGCCGCCGCAGCCAGCCAACGCGCCGGGCAGTCGGAGGCACGCGGGTGCATCCGCCTACCCTTTCTGCCTCAGACCAGGCCGTCCTTGGCCAGCGAATCGACGATCAGCTGGCCGAACTGCTGGAACATCGACTCGACGCTGCCGCCGCTGGGCGTGGTGGTGGTCGAGCCGGACCACACCAGCGTGAAGTGGGTGGTCTCGAACAGCCGTGTGTCGGCGGCCACGTGCTGCGTGGTGTAGACCGTGGGCGGCATGTAGTAGCTGGTGGCCCACATGCCGCCGTAGTAGCCGTAGAAGCCGCCGAAGCCGTAGCCCATAGGCGGGCCCATCACCATGCCCGGCGTGACGTTGAGCTGCTCGGTGACGTTGACCACGCGCGTCAGCAGCACGCCGGCGACGCCCGCTTCCTTGACCGCCTGCTCCAGCTTGACCTGCTCGACCGCGCCGGCATCGGGCGCGAAGCGGTACGAGGGCACGGCCATGACGCCGCGCGTGGCCAGCTGCGCGACCATCCGGTCCTCGAAGATGCGGCGGTTGGTCGGGTCCTTGGTGATGCCCAGCACCAGGATCGAGCGCATCGGCGGCTTGCCCACGAACTGCGGGTTGACCCACTGCGTGTTCAGCACCGTCGGCGCGGCGCAGGCGCCGAGCAGCGCCGCGCCGAGGACCAGCGCCGTGCGGCGCGTGCTGAGGCGAAGGGGCTGCGTCATGGCGGCGTGTGTCCGGGGTTCGGTTGGCGCGGCTGGCGGGGATCGAACCCACGACCCTTGGCTTCGGAGGCCAATACTCTATCCACTGAGCTACAGCCGCGGTGCTGACTAAGCGGCTGATTCTATCAGCGGGGGTTGCGCCGCTATAATTTTGGGCTTTGGCCGATCTGTCCGTGCCACCGAGGACTTCATGAGCGACCCCCAGGACCACGACGCCCCGCACGAGGGCCCGATCAAGACGCCCAAGCAGCTCATCTGGACGGTGATTGCGTCGTTCGTGGTGCCCATCGTCGTCATCGTGCTGCTCGTCAACTACGTGGCCAGTGGTGACAGCGCCGGTGCCGGTTCCGCAGCCATGACTGAAGAGGCGATCGCACATCGCATCCAGCCGGTGGGCATGGTGGAACTGAAGGACGCCTCCATCGTGGCCGAACTGCGCACCGGCGAGCAGGTGTACACCGCGCAATGCGCGGCCTGCCACGCCGCCGGCCTGGCCAACGCGCCGAAGCTGGGCGACGAGGCCGCCTGGGGCCCGCGCATCAAGACCGGCCTCGACACGCTGGTGCATTCGGCGCTCAAGGGCAAGGGTGCGATGGCGGCACAGGGCGGCGGCGAGTTCTCGGACTTCGAGATCGGCCGCGCGGTGGTCTTCCTGGCCAACAAGGGCGGCGCCAAGTTCGACGAGCCCCAGCCGCCGGCCGCGGCCGCATCGGCCGCCAGCGCCCCCAACTGAGCGTTCAGGCCGCGCCTGCGGGCCGCGGCTGCAGCACGTAGCCGAAGCGTGCCGGCATGGCGGCAAAGTCCAGCTCGATGGGCTGCCAGCTGCCGGCCTCGACCGCGGCCGCGGCGAGTTCCATGTCCAGGCTGTGCACCAGGCCCAGACCCTGCCCGCCTTGCAGGAACAGGCGGCCCCGTTCGTCCAGCCAGGCGCTGCGGCAGACCGCCGGCTGACCGGTGTGCGTGTGCAGCCCGCAGGGCGTGCCCGGCGTCAACCGCCACACCCAGGGCGCGGCTTCGAGGTCCACGTAGACGCGCTGCGGCCCGTTCTGGAAGTACCAGCAGCCGCGCGCATCGGCCGCGTAGTTGCGTTCGATGAACCCGCTCAAGCCCCGGTGTTCGATGCGGCTGCCCTTGAGCTGCGGGAAGGGCCCCGCGGCCTGCGCCGCCTCGTCGCGCAGGTACCAGTCGCCGCGCGCGTCCAGCGCCAGCCAGCCGTAGCAGTCGGGCACGTTCGGCCATTTGCGCAGCGCCGCCTCGACGATCGCATCCATGGCCCGACCTTAGCGCAATGCGAACCAGTCGGTGACGGCCTCGGGCAGCGTCTGTCCATGGCCGGGGAAGCGTCCGCGCGCAAAGCCGACGTGCCCGCCATGCACCGGCTGCCACAGCGTGACGCTGCGGCCCACCTCCTGCGCAGCGGGCAGGCTGCGCGCCGGCACGAAGGGGTCGTTGCGCGCGTTCAGCAGCAGCGCCGGGATGCGGATGCGGCGCAGATGCGGCTTGGCCGAGGCGCGCGACCAGTAGTCGTCGGTGTCGCGAAAGCCGTGCAGCGGTGCGGTGAACAGGTTGTCGAACTCGTACAGCGTGCGCGCGCCAAGCAGCCGCTCGCGGTCGAACAGCCCCGGGTGCTGCCGCCACTTGAGCAGCGCCTTGGACTTCATCGTGCGCAGGAACATGCGTGTGTACACCTGCCGGTTGAAGCCGCGGCCGATGGCATGGCCGCCGGCCGCCAGGTCGACCGGCGCGCACACCGCGGCCACCGCGCGCGCCGTGGCTGCCGCGCTGTCGCCGGCTTCCTCGGCCCAGCGCAGCAGCGCATTGCCGCCCAGCGACACGCCCACCGCCAGCAGCGGGTTCCGGCGCCGTGCGCGCAACCGTGCCAGCACCCAGCCGATCTCCTCGAAGTCGCCCGAGTGGTAGGCGCGCGGCGCCAGGTTCAATTCGCCCGAGCAGCCGCGGAAATGCGGCACCGCGTAGGCCCAGCCGAGCAGGGCGGCACGGTGCGCGAAGGCCAGCGCATAGGGGCTGCGCGACGAGCCCTCCAGGCCATGGAACAGCACCAGCAGCGGCGCCGCGGGGTCGGCGGCGTCGACGAAGTCGACATCGACGAAATCGCCGTCCGGCGTGTCCCAGCGCTCGCGGCGGTAGGCCGGCGGCGTGCCCGGCGCCGGGCGCGAGAACAGCGCCGGCCAGATGGTCTGCAGGTGGCCGCCGGGCAGCCAGCGCGGCGCACGGTACAGATGCATGGCGCCTGTCAGTGCAGCGTGGACGGTACGTCGCCCGGTACCGGCTCGGCCTGGTCGCTGGCCGGGCTGGCATGGTGGGCCACCATGCGCCAGCCCTGCGCAGTCTTGACGTAGACGTTGGTGGCCAGCACCCAGGCGCTGCGTTCGCCCTTGTCGTCGGCCAGCGTCACGCGCTCCACCACGTGATGCACCGCGCAGCCCAGCGAATGCAGCCGGCGCACGCGCTGCGGTTGCAGCGGGATGGCGCCGTTGGCGAAGATGGCCTCGAAGCTGGCGCGGATCGCGGCCGGACCCACGATGCGCGGCCCGCCCGGGTGCACGCAGGCGATGTCGTCGTCGTCGGACCACACCGCCATCAGCTTGTCCAGGTCGGCCTGCTGCAGCGCCTCGTAGAACTGCGCCTCGACATCGTCGGGCGAGGCCAGCAGCGCGGCGGACTGGGCTTTGCTGCGCGGCATTTCAGCGGAAGACCACGCTTTTGTGGCCGTTCATCAGCACGCGGCGCTCGACATGCCAGCGCACCGCGCGCGCCAGCACCACACATTCGATGTCGCGGCCGACGGCGGTGAAGTCCTCGGCCGACATCGCATGGTCGACGCGCTGCACGTCCTGCTCGATGATCGGGCCTTCGTCCAGTTCGGCGGTGACGTAGTGCGCGGTGGCACCGATCAGCTTGACGCCGCGCGCATGCGCCTGGAAGTACGGCCGCGCACCCTTGAAGCTGGGCAGGAAGCTGTGGTGGATGTTGATGGCGCGGCCCTTCAGCGCCTCGCAGAACTCGGCACTGAGGATCTGCATGTAGCGCGCCAGCACCACCAGGTCGACGGACTCGCGCTCGATCAGCGCTTCGATCTCGCGCTCCTGCGCACGCTTGGCTGCGGCATCGCTGCCCCTGGGCAGCGGCAGATGGTGGAAGGGCAGGCCGTAGCTTTGCGCCAGCGCCGCGAAGTCGGCGTGGTTGGAGACGATGCCGGCAATGTCCACCTCGAGCTGGCCGCTGCGCCAGCGGAATAGCAGGTCGTTGAGGCAATGGCCGTGCTGGCTGACCAGCAGCAGCACGCGTGCGCGCTGCGCCACCGGATAGAGCTGCAGATCCATGCCGAACTGCTGCTTCGTGTGCGCAAACAGCGTGCGCAGCGCGGCCGTGCTCGCCAGGTGCGGCGGCGCGGCGAAGTGCACGCGCATGAAGAACAGCCCGGTGGCGTCCTCGCCCTGCAGGTCGCCGAACTGCTGCGAATCGATGATGTTGCAGCCGCCCTGGTAGAGCAGCCCGGACACCGCGTAGACGATGCCGGTGGCATCGCGGCACGACAGCGTCAGGATGAATTCATGGTCACGCGGCATGGGCGCGCATTGTAGGGAGCGGGCCTCAGGCAGCCGGCAGCGTGATCTCGAAGCTGCTGCCGACGCCGACTTGGCTGCTGGCCTGGATGCGGCCCTGCATCAGCGTCACCAGCGCGCGTGTCACGCTCAGGCCGATGCCCGAGCCTTCGATGGCGCCGCGCGCCTGGGCCAGGCGGTTGAAGGGCTCGAACAGGTGCGGCATGTCGGCCGCGGCGATGCCCACGCCGGTGTCCTGCACGCGGATCGTCAGCCAGGCCCGGCCGTCGGCCGGCGGCGCCGGCGCGATCAGCAGGTCGACGCTGCCGCCGGCGCGGTTGTACTTGATGGCATTGCTCAGCAGGTTCAGCAGCACCTGGCGCAGCCGCGTGCGGTCGGCCTGTGCCGCGAGGCCCGGGTCCTGCAACTGCAGCCGCAGCTGTACCTGCGAGCTGCCGGCCAGCGGGCGCAGCATGTCCAGCGCCTCTTCGGCCAGCGCCTGCATCGGCACGGCGTCGATCTGCACCTGCAGGCTGCCGCTTTCGATGCGCGTCAGGTCGAGCAGGTCGCCGATCATCTGCAGCAAGTGCTCGCCGGCCTCGCGGATGAGCTTGACGCGGCGGCGCTGGCCGTCGCTGAGGCGGTCGGCGCGGTCGATCTCCAGCAGCTGCGAGAAGCCGAGCACCGCGTTCAGCGGCGTGCGCAGCTCGTGGCTCATGCGCGACAGGAAGTCGGTCTTGGCGCGGTTGGCGGCTTCGGCGGCGGCCTTGTCCTGGCGCGCGTGTTCCAGCTCGCGCAGTTCGGTCACGTCGTGCATGTAGCCGTGCCACACCGTGCCGCCGTCGGCGCGGCGCAGCGGCGACGAGGTGGCGCGGATCCAGCGCATGCCCTGCGCGCCGGCATGCACGCGGAACTCCCAGGCCCACAACGACAGCGCATGCGCCGATTCGACGATGCTGGCGGTGACGCCGTCGCGGTCGGCGGGGTCGATGCGCTCCATCAGCTCCGAGGCATCGGCCGCCGCGCGCGCCAGATCCACGCCGAGCAGTTCACGCGCCCGCTCGCTCATGTACGGGAAGCGAGGCACCAGTTCGGCGTCCAGCTCGAACTGGTAGAGGATGCCCGGCACGTGCTGGGCAATGCGTTCCAGTCGCGCCGTCAGCAGCGAGGCCGCCTGCTCGCGTTCGCGCTGCTCGCTGATGTCGGTCTGCGTGCCCAGCATGCGCCGCGGCCGGCCGTCGTCATGCCATTCGACGATGCGGCCGCGCTCCTGGTACCAGCGCCAGCGGCCGTCGCTGGCGCGGATGCGGTAGGCGTGCTCGTAGTGGTCGGCCTCGCCGCGCGCGTGGCGCAGGTAGGCCTCGTGGTTGGCGGCGAGGTCGTCGGGGTGGATCAGGCGGTTCCAGGCTTCCTGCGTGCGCCCGATGTCCTGCCCGGCATAACCCAGTTGCTCCAGGCCGTCGTCGATGTCGCTGAGCCAGTCGCTGTCGATGTCCCATTCCCAGACGAAGGTGCCGCCGCCTTGCAAGGCGCTGCGGATCATCTCCACGGTGCCGGCGCGCGGCGGCGCCGGGTCGGCGGCCGTGTCGTTGAGCAGCAGCGCCGCGGCACTGAGGCGCAGCGGCCCCAGCTGCGCGCCCAGTTCGGCGGCGTCGTGCCCGGACTGCGCCGCGCCGTGCAGCAGCAGCGTGCCGACGCGGCGGCCCAGGCGCGACAGCCCGAAGGCCATGGCCTCGCCCTGCGGCGCGGCGGCGGCGGTGATGCCGGGGGAGGCCTCGTCCTGCCAGCGCAGGCCGCCGTCGGCGCGCTCGGCGCGCAGCGTGCAATGCAGGCCGAGGCGCAGCGACAGCGCGCTCAGCAGCATCTGCAGCGCGTGGCGCGCATCGCCGCGGTTCACATGGTCGAGCAGTGCCTCGTGCGCCAGCGCCTGCCAGTCGGCGGCAGAGCTCGTCATCGGGGCGGCGCGGTGTTCAATGCGCAGCGTGCAGCTTCTCGCCGGCCTTCAGCCTGTACAGCGTGCTGCAGTACGGGCATTTGCCCTCGCCGGTGGTGGCCACGTCGATATAGACGCGCGGGTGGTTGCTCCACAGCGCCATCTTCGGGTTCGGGCAGAACACCACGCCCGGGCCCTGCAGGTCCTTGGCGAGCACCTCGACTTCGGCAACAGCCTTGCTCATCGGATCACACCTTGCTCAGCCATTCGGCGTACTTGGGGTTGCGGCCGTTGACGATGTCGAAGAAGGCCGCCTGGATCTTCTCGGTGACGGGCCCGCGCGAGCCGCTGCCCAGCTCGACCCGGTCGAGTTCGCGGATCGGCGTGACTTCGGCCGCGGTGCCGGTGAAGAAGGCCTCGTCGCTGATGTAGACCTCGTCGCGGGTGATGCGCTTTTCCACCAGCTTCAGGCCCAGGTCGGAGCAGATGGCGAAGATGGTGTCGCGGGTGATGCCGTTGAGCGCGCCGGCCGACAGGTCGGGCGTGTAGACCACGCCCTTCTTGACGATGAACAGGTTCTCGCCCGCGCCCTCGGAGACGAAACCGCTGGCGTCGAGCAGCAGCGCCTCGTCGTAGCCGTCGTCCAGCGCCTCCATGTTGGCGAGGATCGAGTTGCTGTAGTTGCTGACCGCCTTGGCCTGCGTCATCGTGATGTTGACGTGGTGGCGCGTGTAGCTGCTGGTCTTGACGCGGATGCCGCGCTTCAGGCCCTCTTCGCCCAGGTAGGCGCCCCAGGGCCAGGCCGCGACCATCAGGTGGATGGTATTGCCCTTGGGGCTGACGCCCAGCTTCTCGGAACCGATCCAGGTCAGCGGGCGGATGTAGCAGCTTTCCAGCTGGTTGACCCGCACCACCTCGCGCTGGGCTTCGACCACCTGCTCGAACGAGTAGGGGATCTTCATGCGCAGGATCTTGGCGCTGTTGAACAGCCGCTCGGTGTGCTCGCGCAGGCGAAAGATTGCCGTGCCGCCCACGGTGTTGTAGGCGCGCACGCCTTCGAAGGCGCCGCAGCCGTAGTGCAGCGTGTGGGACAGCACGTGGATCTTGGCGTCGCGCCAATCGACCAGTTGGCCGTCCATCCAGATCTTGCCGTCGCGGTCGGACATGGACATGGTTCGTCCTCGGACAAAGGGGGTGGGCGCCGATTCTAAGGGGGGCCTTCGGGCGCGGCCTCGTCGCGGGTCAGCGTCCACGACTGCAGCTTGCCGCCGTCGAACTCTAGGCTGATGCGCGCGCCGCCCGGGTCGGTCCAGCCCCAGCGCTCGGGCGCGTCGCCGAGCCGCGTGCCCAGGCTGCGCGTCAACGGCAGCACCTGCGACAGCGTCATGCCGGTCTTCAGCTTGCTTTGCAGCATCACGGCACTGTCCACATGGCCCACCGGGTTGCCCGCGGCCTGCTTCAGCACGCGCAGCGAGCGGCTGAACTGCAGCAGCAGCCAGAACACCAGCACGGTGACGCCCAGCAGCACGCCAGGCCAGCCCCAGCCGACGTAGCCGGCGGCGATGCCGAGGGCGGCCAGGCCCCAGCCGATGATCGGATTCGTCATGTCAACCCCCGCACGGCCTCGATGGCCTGTTCGATGCGTTCCACCGCATGGATGGTCAGGCCCTCGACCGCTTTCTTCGGCGCGTTGGCCTTGGGCACCACCGCCACGCTGAAGCCCAGCTTGGCGGCTTCCTTCAGCCGCTCCTGGCCGCGCGGCGCAGGGCGCACCTCGCCGGCCAGGCCGACTTCGCCGAAGGCGATGAAGCCGCGCGGCAGCGCCTTGCCGCGCAGCGAACCCTGGATCGCCAGCAGCACCGCCAGGTCGGCGGCCGGCTCGCTGATGCGCACGCCGCCGACCGCGTTGACGAACACGTCCTGGTCCATGCACGACACGCCGGCGTGGCGGTGCAGCACCGCCAGCAGCATGGCCAGCCGGTCGCGCTCCAGCCCCACCGACAGCCGCCGCGGGCTCGGCCCGCCGCTGTCGACCAGCGCCTGGATCTCCACCAGCAGCGGCCGCGTGCCCTCCAGCGTGACCAGCACGCAGCTGCCCGGCACCGGCTCGCCGTGCGTGGACAGGAAGATCGCGCTCGGGTTGGCCACGCCCTTCAGGCCCTTCTCGGTCATCGCGAAGACGCCGATCTCGTTGACCGCGCCGAAGCGGTTCTTGATGGCGCGCACCAGGCGGAAGCTGCTGTGCGTGTCGCCCTCGAAGTACAGCACCGTGTCGACGATGTGTTCCAGCACGCGCGGGCCGGCCAGCGTGCCGTCTTTCGTGACATGGCCGACGAGCACGAGGCTGGTACCGGCCGACTTGGCATGGCGCGTCAGCTGCGCGGCGCATTCGCGCACCTGCGCCACCGAGCCCGGCGCCGAGGTCAGCTGCTCCGAATAGAGCGTCTGGATCGAATCGATGACGCAGAAGTCCGGCGCCTCGGCCTGCAGCGCGAACAGGATCTTCTCCAGCGAGATCTCGGCGAGCACGCGCACCTTCTTGCCGTCCAGGCCGAGCCGTCGCGCGCGCAGCGCCACCTGCGCGCCACTTTCTTCGCCGGTGATGTAGAGCACGCTCATCTGCCGCGACAGGCTGTCGGCCGCCTGCAGCAGCAGCGTGCTCTTGCCGATGCCCGGGTCGCCGCCGATCAGCACCACGCCGCCGCCGACGATGCCGCCGCCCAGCGCGCGGTCCAGTTCGTCTTGGCCGGTGGGCGTGCGCGGCACTTCGGCGACGACGATCTCGCTCAGCGTCGCCACCGGCTGCGTGCCGCTCAGCGACTGGAAGCGGTGCGTGCCGCTTCCTTCGGCTCGTGCTTCCTGCAGCGTATTCCAGGCGCCGCAATGCGGGCACTTGCCCAGCCACTTGGGGCTGCTGCCGCCGCATTCGCTGCAGGTGTACTGGGTCTTGTCCTTGGCCATGGCGGCGATTGTCGGCTGCCGGGCCGGCGCGCCGTCAAGCCGGTCTATAAGGGCGGTCCGTTGCCGCATGAGCTGTTCCCTTCGATGAACACCGATCCTGTCCGCCCCGTGCGCCACGCGGCGCTGACGGCGCGGCTGTTGCTGGGGGTGTCCCTGGGCACGGCGCTGGCCTTCGCGCTGGGGCTGTTCGGCGACCGCCACTGGCTGCTCGATCTGCTGGCGCACTGGCGCGTGCAGTACGCGGCCGTGCTCGCGGCCTGCGCCATCGGCCTGTTGCTGCTGCGCCACCCGCGCAGTGCCGCGCTGGCGATGCTGGGCGTGGGGCTGCTGGCACTGAGCGTGCTGCGCTACGGCGGCGCGCCATTGCCGCCGGCGCAGGCGGCCGGCCCGAGCCTGCGCTTCGTCACCTTCAACCACCCGGGCGGCCAGCGCCATGCCCGTGCCATCGGCGAGTGGCTGGAGCGCAGCGGCGCCGATGTCGTGGCGCTGCAGGAGCTGGATTCGCCGCAGACGGTGCAGGCGCTGGCGGCAGCCCTGCCGTCCTTGCCGCACGTGCATGCGCACTTCGGCCGCTGGTCCGACGTGACGATCTTCAGCCGCTGGCCGATCCTGCAGGCGCAGACGGTCGAGCTTGTGCCCGGCGGTGCGCAGGCGGCCAAGGTCCGCGTCGACTGGCAAGGTCAACCGGTCACGGTGGTCGGCGTGCACCTGCACTGGCCGATCGGCGCGGACAATGCGCGCCTGCGCAATGCCGAGCTGCAGGCGCTGGCCGCACTGGCGCGCGACACCCCGGGCCCGCTGCTGATCGGCGGCGACTTCAACATCACGCAGTGGTCGCCGGTGTTCGACGCCGCCTTCGCCACGGCGCCGCTGACGGACTGCGCGCGCGGCCAGGGCCTGGTGAACTCATGGCCGTCGTTCTTCCCGCCGGCGGCGATCCGCATCGACCACTGCCTGGCCAGCCCCCACTGGCAGGTGCTGCAGGTCCGGGCCGGGCCCGCGCTCGGCTCCGACCATCGGCCGATGCTCAACGAGCTGGTTCTGAAGCGCTGAGCCGGCGGCCCGGCCGCGGCGCTCAGTCGACGCCGACCCGGCCGCCGCGCAGCGCCTTCAACTGCCCGCGCAGCGCCTTGCCCTGCAGCCGGCGCTGCTTGGAGGCATGGGTCGGCTTGGTGGCCCGGCGCAGCCTTGGTGCGCGCTGCGCGGCCTGCACCAGCTCCATCAGGCGCTGCATGGCCTCGGTGCGGTTCTGCTCCAGGCTGCGGTGCTGCTGCGCCTTGATGACGATCACGCCTTCGCTGCTGATGCGCCGGTCGGCGCGCTGTAGCAGCCGCGCCTTCACGTCCTCGGGCAGCGACGAGGCGCGCACGTCGAAGCGCAGGTGCACGGCATTGGAGACCTTGTTGACGTTCTGCCCGCCCGCACCCTGCGCGCGGATGGCGCTGATCTCTATTTCGGCCGGGTCGAGGCGCAGCGGATGCAGCATCGTCTACTTGCGCAGCTTCTGCACCACGAACAGCAGCACCAGCGCGCCGACGACCGACGCGATCCAGCCCGCGCCCTGCCCGGCCTGGTACCAGCCCAGCTGCTGGCCGACGACGCCGGCGGCCACCGAGCCGCCGATGCCGAGCAGGATGGTCATGATCCAGCCCATCTTCTGCTCGCCGGGCATCAGGAAGCGCGCGATGGCGCCGATGATCAGTCCGACGACGATGGTTCCGATGATGCCCATGCTGGCTCCTTGGTGTCAGTCGGTCACACGCACCGGCACGCGTTGCGCCAGCGCACACATCAATTCATAGCCGATGGTACCGGCGGCGCGCGCCACCTCGTCGATCGGCAGCCGCGTGCCGCGCGGGCCTTCGCCCCACAGCGTGACCTCGCTGCCCGGCGCGGCGGCCGGCACCGGCTGCAGGTCGACGGTGATCATGTCCATCGACACCCGGCCGACGCTGCGCGTGCGCACGCCGTCCACCAGCACCGGCGTGCCGGTGGGGCACAGGCGCGGGTAGCCGTCGGCATAACCGCAGGCGACGACGCCGATGCGCATCGGCGAGTCGGCGACGAAGGCGCTGGCATAGCCCACGGGGTCGCCGGCTTGCAGCTGCTGCACCGCGATCAGCCGCGAGCGCAGCGTCATCGCCGGGCGCAGGCCCCAGTGCGCGATGTCGTGCTGCGGATAGTCCGGTGCGCTGCCGTAGAGCAGGATGCCGGGGCGCACCCAGTCGGCCGCCACCCCAGGCGTGGCGGCATGGCGCAGCGTGGCGGCGCTGTTGCTCAGGCTGCGTTCGCCGGGCAGGTCGCGCGTCGTTTCCTGGAAGCGCGCCAGTGCGCCGGCGATGCCGCGTTCGCCGTCGGCATCGGCAAAGTGCGTCATCAGCGTGATCTCGTCCACATGCGGCAGCGCGTTCAGCCGCGTCCAGGCGCTGCGATAGGCCTCGGGGCGGAAGCCCAGCCGGTTCATGCCGCTGTTCATCTTCAGGAACACGCGGTGCGGCGCCTGCGTCTTGTGCGCCGCCAGCCAGTCGATCTGCGCGTCGTTGTGCACCGCATGCCACAGGCCCAGGCGCGAGCACAGCTCCAGGTCGCGCGCTTCGAAAGCCCCTTCGAGCAGCAGCACCGGTCCGCGCCAGCCCAAGCGCCGCACGCGTTCGGCCTCGTCCAGGTCGAGCAGCGCAAAGCCGTCGGCGCCGCGCAGCTCGGCATAGGCGCGCTCGATGCCGTGGCCATAGGCATTGGCCTTGACCACGGCCCAAACGCGCGCGTCCGGTGCCGACTGGCGCGCGCGCGCCAGGTTGTGGGCCAGCGCGCCGGTGTGGATCAGCGCTTCGATCGGACGCGGCACCGCAACTCCTTCACGCCGCGCCGATGGCGCGTTCGCGGGGCATTCTGCCAGCCCGTTCGAGGCGGGGGGTGCATGCTATAAACCGCAGCCCCTCCTGGAGACAAGCGCGCGCCTTACGGCCATCGGTGCTGCGCGACAACGATGCGCTGCGGATGAAAAAAGGCTTCTCCACCATCATGTCGGCGCAGTTCTTCAGCTCGCTGGCTGACAACGCGCTGCTGGTGGCCGCCATCGAACTGCTGAACACCTCGGAGGCCCCCATCTGGCACGTGGCGGCGCTGCCTTCGATGTTCGCGCTGTTCTACGTGCTGCTGGCGCCCTTCGTTGGCGCCTTCGCC
>Ga0307505_10000419_pt1 | contig 47945 bp, 29 predicted proteins | sample 23_S_MG_FD_202183 | JGI IMG/M metagenome (GOLD analysis project Ga0307505, IMG submission 202183) | Soil microbial communities from Populus trichocarpa stands in riparian zone in the Pacific Northwest, United States - 23_S | ecosystem: Environmental > Terrestrial > Soil > Riparian zone > Trees...
CCGCCGCACCTCCGATCCGCTCCGACAATTGCTTCGCAACTCTTGTCTCTAGCAGATCTCAGGCCGCGTCGGTGGCGCCCTTCTTCTCGATTTACGAATTTTCCGGGTTAGGGGCGTGGTCAGCTCGGTCAGGCGGCTCTGGCGGCGCGGGTAGACGACGACGTCGAGCAGCGAGTACCAGCGCTGGACCTCCGTGGCTCTCACCGCGTTCACCAGCCGAACCAGCGACGAAACGCCGAGCTCGTGAATCGCAGCCTCGAGTTGCGGTCTCATGTCGCCGTCGCCGACGATCACCACACTCAGCTTCGGGAAGCGTCGCGCAAGCGCCGGCGCGGCGCGAATCAGATCGCCGACGCCCTCCCAGCTTCGCAGCGAGCCGATGTAACCGACGACGGTGGAGTCGAACGCCAGGCCGAGCTCGGCCGCCAGGGCCGCGTCGCGCGGCCGAGGGAGAAACGCCTCGGCGTCGACGCCGTTCGGAACGACGACGACGTCGGTTTCCGGCAAGCCCCGCCCGCGGACCTCGCGGCCGAGCGCCTCACAGATCACCACCACGACGTCGGCGGCGCGCAGGACTCTCGTCTCGAGTGCCCGCGAGAGTTGGTACCGTGGCCCGGCGATCCCGGCGCGGCCGTCGGCAACCGCCGCGTCCTCCCACAACGCCCGCACCTCATACACGAACGGCAGGCCGAGCCGGCGCGCCGCGCCGCGCGCGGCCCAACCCCAAAGCGGTGGCGAGTGCGCGTGGATGACCTCGACGCTCTCCTCTCGTGCGACCCACTCGATCCGCCGCCGCAGCCGCGCCATTTCCCGCAGCTCGCGCAGCAGCGGCAACCCCGAGGGGGCGACGCGCGCCGTGCGGTGGTAGCGACTGCCGTCGATCTCCTCGGCGACATCTCCGTCGGCCGCGGAACGGGGCGAGGTCAGCGCCACGGGCTCGGCGCCCGCGCTTCGCTGTTCGCGAAGGATGGCGGCGGAGCGCAGGCTGTAACCATCGACCTCCGGCAGCGAGTGGTTGAGGACGTGCAGGACTCTCACACCGGCGTCTCGCGATCGCGGCCCCCGGCGGCGCAGCGGATGAGCAATCCGACCTCCTCGCTCAGAGTGTCGGCGAGGACCGGAGGCCGTATGGAAGCGCGGGCGGTGGCGAGATCCCGCGTGGTCGCCCGCAACACCGCCGCCAACGAGTCGGCATCGCCCCACTCATACGTCGCGACGGAGTCCGGATGCTCTCCGTGGCTGGCGACGACGGGCGTGCCGAGAAGGAGGGATTCCGCGATCGAGGAGCTCACGCCCTCGGTGTTGCTCGAGCGCACATAGACGTCGGCCCGTCGCAGCAGCCCGAGGAACTCTCCGCGATCGTGAGAAGAGAGGCAGCAGGTCAGCTCCGCCAACCCGGCGGCGGCGAACGCGCGCTCCATCGCCGCGACGTCGGCGGCGGGGGAGACGACGATGACGCCGAAGGTCGGGTGAGACGCCGCGACGTCGGCAAGTGCTCGAATCACGACCTCCGGCGCGCACTCGGGAGCGCGTTTCAGGTAGGCGAGAACAATCGGGCTCCGGTTGGCGGCAAAGCGCTCGGCCGCCGCCGGCAGGTCGCACGGCGGCTCCGCCAGGTACTGTGGGCTGATGGCGGGTATCGAGAAGACGTTCCGCGCATCCGCTCCGTATCCGACGATCAGCTTTCTGACGCCTTCGTGGTTGCAGATCACCGCGGCGCAGGTGCGGAACAGCGGCGCGAAGAGCGGAGTGGCGAGAGCCGATTTGCGCTGCGGGAAGAAGCTCTGCTCGGTTCCGGCATGGAAGGTCAGCACCGGGCGCCTTCCACTTGCGACGGCAACGGCGAGAGCGGCGTACGCCAGCAGAAGTCCCTTGTAAGAGCCGCCGTTGATGTGGAGGTGGAAGAGGTACCCATCCGACGCATAGCGCCTCAGCTTGCGCAGATAGTCCAGTCCACTCAGCACGCCGTCGTACTCGGCACTCGGAACGGCGCGGCTCTCGCCGATGTTGAGCACCACGCATTCGTGCCCGGCGCCGGCGATGGCGGCGCGGAGATGGGCGATGCGCACCGACCAGCCGCCGTGCGGCGGCGGGTATGGGCCGATCTCGAGAATCCTGACGCGCGCGCCCGACGCCGGCGGGATCGGTGCGTCCGCACCCAGCACCGCGACGCCGCTCTCGGTCCAGAGGAAGCGGAGGACCTCCTCGCCACCGGCTCGGCGGACCCGGCAAGCGACGGTGTCCTGCCGCGTCTCGGCAAGCGGCTCGATCGCGGTGGCGTCGGTCGAGGCATGGCGCCAAGCCGCGCAGACGAAGCCGAACGACGCGGGCAATTCGAGTCGTCCATGGAAACGCAGAATGGGCGCGCGTCGCAGGCGGCCGTAGCTCGGAGCGATCCAGCCACCGCCGGGCTCCCTTCCTCCCTCGATCACCTCGAGCGTCAGCGGCGCGGGGCCGATGCAGCGGAGGAGAACCTGCAGAGGGCCGGACGGCAACTCACACAGTGCGCTCGACCAGGTCGCTTCGACCACCCCGCACTCTTCCGAGAGATGGAAGAACACCTCGACATCGGCGCTGCCGAATCCTTCGAGGCGGTCGAGAACACACCAGAGGCCGGCGTCGCCGCAGCCGACGACGGCGCGGCGGTGGCGAACCCGGCCTCCCATCCCTTCGAAGCCGCTATGTCCGCCCACCGCGATCTGGTGCCCGGGCGTGGAGGTCCACCGCAGTGGCTCGGGCGCGGCGGCCCTCGACCACTTCATCCTGCCGTCGAAGCGCGCCTGCGACCGGCCGTCGACGCGGACCGTGTTGTGCGCCGTGACGTCGCGGAAGTAGCGGTGCCCTTCCAGGTTGCCGTCGTAGGTGGAGCATCCCGGATCGACGATGAGTGGAATGCCGAAGGGCGCCAGCTCGAAAGAGAGAAGGTCGGCGTGCCCGTGACTCGCCGATGCGACCGGGCCGGCGGAGACCCCGACGCCGAGCGGGCCGCCGTCGAAACAGGCGAAGTGTGCCGACTCATCCCAGCCGCCGCGGATGATGCAGCATCCGGTCTCGGTGAAGCACCGTGAGGTGGCCGTCGGCGCCGTCGCCGCGAGACGCCGATACCTGTCGGCCCCGTCGGCGCCGAGGAGCCAGAGGACGTCCTCGCAGATCTCGTCGCCGGCGACGTACTTCATATCGCCGCGGCCGAAGAGCACGGCGCCGAGGCAGAGGACATTGCGAAAATCGAAAGGCGCGCGGGCTTCGAAGCCGATCGAACGCGCGTCGTCGGCGTCGCCGATCGCGGGCACACGTCCGTCGGGGCGGGTCATCCACATCGAGAACTCGAGCGCCTGCTCGAGTCGGGCCCACATGGGCGCGGGCACCTGCTCGCCGCGCCGCAGGCGCACGATCACGGCCAGAAGAAAGAAGCCGAGCGAGAAGTGATGGTACGACGTCGCCTGCTCGACCGAACCGCCGTCGGAGTGGAACTGTTTCTCGACTTCGCCGACCAACACCTCCCAGCCGCGCTGCCGCCACGACGAAGAGCCCTCGGCCTGCGTGAGAAAGCTGCCGAGAAGGTAGAGCAACGTCGATTCACCGACGAGGTGATTGAAGGGGCTCGAGTAGAAGGACAGGTTCTCGAACAGATACTCGCCGTGCTGGGCGAGCGAGCCGAGGAACCGCTCGTGCAGCTCGGCATCGAGCCCTTCCCACGGGCGGCACAGTTGATAGGTCCACAGCCACGAGAGGGCGCGCATCGCGACCTCCAGACCGCTCGCCCAGTTGATTCCCTGGAGGTGCGGATTGTCGTCGATCCACGCGCCAGCGACGCGGAACGCCTCCGCCGCGAACCTCGCCTCGCCGCTCAGTCGATACGCCATGCCGCAGTCGACGAGGAAGCCGTGCCGATTCAGCTCCCAGGTGTACTTCACGTCGGGAACCGACGGCGCCAGGTAGTCCGCGTCGGCATGAAAGACGCGCGGCCACTCGGACCCGGTTCGCGGACAGCGCTGCCATGAGATGGCGTCGGGCGTCTCGAAGGTGAAGCCCAGAAACGAGAAGCGACGGTCGCAGACATCCTGGGCCCGCCGCACCACCGCGGCGATGCGATCGGGAAGATCGCGAGCATACACCGATCGGGTGAAGCCGATGTCCGCTTCGGACATCGGGAAGGCTGGCTCTCGGCGGCCTTCGAGGCGGCGCAGAAAGGGACCCGGTGCCGGCACCGGTTGGCGCTGGAATCGAGACCGCTCTCTCGCAAGCGCCAGCCACCGCCGCCCGCGAAATCCGATCTCCGCCGGAGACGCAGCCGACAGCCGGCGGAGCTTCGAGAGCACGCGCGTTCCTCCTCGGCTCACGTCGCGCGCCGCGTCGGTGCGCCGAACAGGTCGATCGCCACAGCGAGGCACAGTGCCCAGAAAATCGTGTGGCGTGGAAGGTAGCTCTCGCTCATGTTGATCGGCGCCAGGAAGACCAGGTAGGCGAGAGAAGCCAACGGCATCAGAAGTGGAGTTTCGAGTTCAACCAGGGCAAGTGGTCATGCGTCCCGCACTGCCACAACTCGGGCACTCGGCCACACGTCCCCTATTCTCCTCGCCCTCCGAATAAACATTGAATCAATGCCGGACCTTCCAGCGGTGAGACCGCTCCGGGTGGCGTGCCGGCAGCTAAGCGATCAAACCGGCCACGTCGCCCGGTGATGGCATCCTGGCGATCTCAGCCCGCATATCGGCGGCGGCCTGAGCTGCCGGCATGTCAGCGAGCAGTTCGACCACGGCATCGCGGATGACCTCGGGACTCAACGCGTCGGGCAGGACGACGCATCCGACTCCAGCGCGGACGACCTGGTCGGCATTTTCCTCCTGGTCGGCGCCTATCGGCACGACGACGAGCGGCACGCCGAAGCACAACGGGCCGACCACCGAGCCAACCCCGCCGTGCGTGACGACCAGACGACAGCGGCCGAGCAGAGCGCCCTGGGGCACGAACGAGCGCACCAACACATTGCCTACTCGCCTCGCCACCGCAGCGGGCTCGACCTCGGCACCGACGGTCACGAGGACATCGATGTCGAGATCGGCGAGGCCGTCGACGATGGCGCGCATCGGCGCGGGATCGCCGAACACCGTCCCAAACGTGACGTAGACCAGAGGGCGTTCTCGACCCAGTGCCTCGAGATCGGCTGGGAGCGGCTGGTCTGTTCCGAAGGCGACGGGCCGCAGATCGTGCACCGAGGGAACCTCGGTCAACGATGGCCGTTGCAGTGATCGCGGCAGCTGATTCAGATAGAGCGACCGATACAGCCCGGCATCGGAACGCGACAGGAGACCGGCGGCCTGCCAACTAGGGGCGACGCCGTCGGCGGCCAACCGAAGCCACTCGTCGCGAAGCACCAAGCCGATGCCGAGGGTCACGTTCGGTATGTCGAGCTGGGCCGCGACCAGCGGACCGACGAAGTCGGCGACCTCGTTGAGAATGAAATCGGGAGCAAACAGCCGGGCCTGGGCCATCGAAACGTCGATCGACTGCTCGACCCGCACCTCACTGAACAGCCGCTGGAACCCGAATCGCTGCTGATCGTCCGGCGTGTCGAAGGTGGTTTCGGGGTGCCGAGTGAGTGCGTCGCCTACCAAGGTGGCGAAGTCGGGGCCGGCAGGAAGGAGTCGGAAGCCTTGGTCGTCGAGGGCAGCCTTGATGCCCGCGCCCGTCATGAAGACGACCTCATGGCCGTCGTCCTGCAGGGCCGCGGCCAGCGGCAGCATCGGATGCAGGTGACCCAGCAGGGGGTTGCAGCAAGCCAGGACCCGCACGGTTACACCTACCGTGTCACGCGTGGGAATTCGGATTCGATGACCGGTACCGGTTTCGCACTCAATCCCAAAGTTTCTTGGTGGATCGCGTCAAGGACGTTGAGACTGACGACGGTGACGTCCGGCGTACCTGCAATGGCGCTCTCGTCGTCGATACCGCCCGCCGCCAGCGACGCGGCCAAGACAACGATCAGGCAGTTCGTTTTGCGCATGCCGGGCAGTGAACCGCACATCGCGACCGGCGGTCAAGCACCTGCGGACTACTCCGGATCCTGCAGCATGTAACTGAGGTCGTCCTTGGTGAGGGAACCGGCGAAGCTCTGCTCGCTGAGGACGTCGCTCAGCATCTTCGCTTTGCGCTGTTGCAGCTCCCAGATCTTCTCCTCGATCGTGCCGCGCGTCGTCATGCGATAGGCGAAGACCGAGCGGCTCTGGCCGATGCGGTGCGTGCGGTCGATGGCCTGGGCTTCGACCGCGGGGTTCCACCACGGGTCGAACAGGATCACGTACGAGGCGGCGGTCAGGTTCAAACCAGTGCCGCCGGCCTTGAGCGAGATCAAGAAGACCGACGGTTCCGGCTCCGCCTGGAACGTCTCGACGACTTCCTGGCGATTGCGCGTCGAACCCGTCAGCAAATGGTAGCGCATGTCGCGGGCGGTGAGTTCGGCCTCGAGTAGGTTGAGGCAGCGAACGAACTGCGAGAACAGCAGCACCTTGTGGCCCTCGGCGAGGAGGGACTCGAGAAGGGCGAAGACGATCTCGAACTTGCCCGAGCCGAGTTCGGGGTCGGCGCCGACCAGCGCCGGATGGCAGCAGATCTGGCGCAGGCGCGTCAGTACCGCGAGCACGGCGACGCGATTGCGGCGCAGGTCCTGTTCGTCGTCGGCAAGATCGACCACGCGCTGGCGGCTGTGGCGGAGTTCGGCAACATACAACTGCCGCTGGCCGGGAGTGAGGTCGCACTCCAACCGCTGCTCGATGCGGTCGGGAAGTTCCGGTGCCACCTGGTCCTTGGTGCGGCGCAACAGAATCGGGCGCAGCTTCGCCGAGAGCAGTTTGTACGCCGACGCCGGGTTGTCGGGGTTGCCGTAGCGCTCCTGGAAGTCGGTGCGGCCGCCGAGGTAGCCGGGGTTGAGGCAGGCGACGATACTCCACACATCCAGCGGCCGGTTCTCGAGCGGCGTGCCCGTCAGCGCCAGGCGCATGCGGGCCTTGAGGGATCGCGCCGCGCGCGCCACCGCGGTGTCGGGATTCTTGATGCTCTGCGCCTCGTCGAGGATGAAGGCGCGCAACCGCACCTCGCGCCAGCGCGCGACGTCGCGCCGCAACAGGGCGTAGTTGGTGACGATCAGATCGCTCTGCTCGATCTCGTCCCATTGCTCGAAGCGCTCGCGGCCGCGGGCCAGGATCAAAACCCGGAGGTCGGGAGTGAAGCGTTCGGCCTCGCGCTTCCACACGTGCACCACCGAGGCGGGACACACCACCAACACCGGACCGTCGCCCGGATTCTGCGCGATCTGATGCTGTACCCACGCCAGCGCTTGCAGCGTCTTGCCGAGGCCCATGTCGTCGGCCAACACCGGCCCGAGGTCGAGGGATGAGGCGTGCACGAGAAAATCGAGGCCGCGACGCTGGTAATCGCGCAGCACGCCGGCGAGTTCTCCCGGCGGCTCGATCTCGGGGATGCCTGTGAAGCTCTCGATCTTCTCGCGCAGTTCCCGCAACGCCGCGAGAGTTTCATCGTCCGCGTCCAGAGCCTCGAGCCCGCTGAGGGTATCCGGCGCCGCGCCGATCAGCTGCCACAACGACAGGCGCTGCTCCTCGCCGCTCGCGTCGAGTCCGAGATCGGCGAGCAACGCGTTGGCCTGGTCGAAGCCGGCGATCGCGTCCTTCGAAACCCAGTCGCTGCCGAGCTTGACGAATCGGCTCGGCGATCGGCGCAGCATGTCGACCTGCTCGGGCGTCAGATCGTGACCGTCCGCCTCCAGTTCCGCCGATACGGCGAACCAGTCGATGCCGGTGCGGCGCACGCGTACGCGCGGGCGCACGCGGCGAGCGCCGCCGAGCAGGCGGCGGACGCGTTCGGTACCGACGAAGCGAACCGACCGCGGTCTCTCCTGCCAGGCTTCGGCGAGATCGTTCATGCGGCGCTGCGTGGCCGGCATCCACCAGCCGTCGTCGTCCGCCTCGGCGGGCGCCTCCGGCACCATCGCGCGCGATCGCATCGGCACATTTTCCAGCCACTCGAGCGCCGGGGCGACGTCCGCGGGATCGGGGATCTCCAACCAAACGTTCGCCGCGGCAACCCCCGCCGGTGGCGCGGCGGACGCGGTGGTTCCGTCCGCAAGCGCGGGCGCGGCCGCCCCCCCATCCGCCAGACCCGCCGCGCTGCCGCCTTCACCCGGCGGTGGATCTGTCGCGCCGGCTACGGCGCCGTAGCCCGAGCCGGCATCCGGCGCCACCGCGGGCTCGAGCGGGACCCAGCCCGCTTCCGAACTCCACTCGAACGCTGAAACCGAAGGCGATACCGGCTGACCCGGCTGCCAGTCGTCTCCCTTGCGACAGGCGAAGACGCGGGCGTGCAGCCAGTCGTCTTCGCGCAAATCGAAGGCGATCACCGCCTGCGCCGCGTGGATTCGCGTCCGATCGGCGAGTGCCTGCGCGACGGTTGGAAAACGCGACGACAGCACGTTGAGCGCGCGCGATCGCGACGCCGTGTCGAGCACCAGCTCCCGCACCTCCGCGAAGCCGGACAGCAATTCCACGGGCGGCGCCTCCGACAGCGCGTGGAACTCGCCGTCGCACAACACCAGGCCGCGAACGGCCTCGACCGGTTCGACGAACAGGACACCCTCGTCGAGCGCGCGCTCGCGTCCGTCGGGCCAGGCCACGGCGAGCGTCACCGCGAGCTTGTCGTCGCGCGGCACGACGCGCGGTACGACGCGCAGAGGACTGCGACCGACCCGCAGTGGCGTTCCGGGCTCGATGCCGGCTCGCCGGGCGAGTGTCTCGTCGACGTCCGGCGCCCACACGGCGAGTTCCGGATTATCCGCCACCCAGTCGAGCAACGACGACAAGCGCGCCGTCTGGAATCGCTCGGCCGATGGAGCCGCGTTGGCGTTGGCCGAGATCCACTCGAGCAACGCCGCGTGCTCCGGCAACAGCGACATCGGTTCGCGCCGTTGCTCGGCGCGGATCTGCTGCAGCTGCTGCGCGCTGCGCGCCGCGCGCGACAGGCGCGCGGTCGTCAGTTGCACCTCGAAGAGAACTTGCGCGGAAATACCCGTCGACGGCGCCAGAACGAACGCCAGCCTCAAGCGGCGGCGCGGAATCGCTCGGCGCTGGCCGACCCACTCGAGCAATTGGTCCGCGAGCGAATCGCGTTCCCGACTCGCATAGGTCGCGGCGAGATCCGGCCGGTCGCGAAAGACCTCCAGCTCGTCCGGCAGCCAGCCGCCGGTTTCGCGGGAGATTCTCTGCGCCAGGCGCCAACAGAGGATATCCGGGTCGGTTTCCTCCATGATCTCGGCGAAGCCCTGCGCGTAGGGACTGACCAGCACCGGCGAGTTCTGCAGCAAGCGGTCGAGCGCACTCTCGCGCTGCCATACCTGTCGTCCCTCGCGCAGCGTCACGATTGCCGACTCGTCCTGATCCCAGTCGTCCTCGCCGTCGCCCTCGTCGTCCGGCGCTTCCTCTTCGACCGCGCCCGGCAGGACCTCGCGCAGGCGCGGATCCTCGAAGCCGGCCGCCGCGGCGTCGGCGAGGACGCGCAGGGCGACCGCGTACGCGTGCTTGCAGTACACCTCCACCGGACACGAACAGGCGCAATCCCATTCGCCGTCGTACCACTGCCACTCCGTCTCGTAGGCCTGCGATCCCATGACCTTCGAGTGGATTCGGCCGTCGCCGGCGTCGTACGTCAGGACGCGACCGCTCTCGGCGTAGTCGACACCGCGCGAGCGGGTCTGCGTCGTGAAGAGCGGAAACGACGAGAGCAGATCGCGCAGGAGTTCCGGTCGCAACGGCACCGGTGGGGTACTGGCGGCATCGATCGTCATGCGACCGTCCTCGCCAACGACGGCGCGAGTTCCTCCGCCTCCGGCACGCGCTCGCCGCGCAGCCACGCGCTCAACATCGCGTTGACCGTCTCGGGCGCTTCCTGCTGCACCCAGTGCGACACGCCCGGCAGATAGCGCAGCGTAAGATCGCTCACGTACTCCTCCGTCCCGTGCGTGGTTTCTATGGTCAGGGCGACGTCCTCGACGCCCCACAGCATCAGGGTCGGCACATCGATCACCGGAAAGCCCAGCACGCGCTGGCGCTCACCGCCGCCTCCGCGCACGATCGCCCGGTAGTAGTTCAGCATCGCCGTCAGCGCCCCCGGCTGCGCCGCCGCGTCGCGGTACACGCGCACGACCTCGTCGGGGAAGCGGCTCTTGTCGATCGCCGAGCTGACGAATGCCTCGCGAATGGCGCGGTAGTTGCCCGCCCGCATGGCCGCCTCCGGCAGGCGCGGCAGCTGAAAGAAGCTCGCGTACCATGAGCGGCGCAATTGTTTCCAGGTGCGCAGAGCCTTCTGGAAGGGAACCGGATGGGGAACGTTCATGATGACCAGTCGATCGAGCATCTCCGGTCGGCGCATGGCGAAGTACCAGGCGATCGCCGCTCCCCAGTCGTGTCCGAGCAGCAGCGCCCGCTCGCACCCCGAAGCATCGATAAGACCGGCGACGTCGTCGAGCAGCTTCTCGATCGAGTAGTCCTGCATCCGTGGCGGCCGGTCGCTGGCGCCGTAGCCGCGCAGATCCGGCGCCCAGACGCGGTACCCCAGCTCGGCCAGCAGCGGCATCTGCAGACGCCACGAGTACCAGCACTCCGGGAACCCGTGCAGGAGCAACGCCAGCCGATTCCCGTCGCCGCACGAGGCGACATGGAAGCCGATACCGTTGGCGCTGACCCGCTCGTGACGAAAGTCCATCGATCGACCCTATCGCACACGCGTAGCGGGCGGAAGTACCGAGTGGTGGAGCCAGTTGCAGCAGCGGTCAGGCAGCGCCTGACCAGTCGGGTGTTCCGCGACTGCCCCTGAGCGGATGGCGGAACGCAGATGATGCCGAAACTGGGGTGTCCCTATCTTCCCTATCTTCCCCTTCTCACCCCATTCCCCGGGCTAGGGGCAGTCATCGAGGGCGTTGCGGACGGCCGCGATGATCTCGTGGATGGAGGCGGTGCGATCACCGTCGTCATCGACGGTGAGGCAGCGCTCGACCGGAAGATCGGCGAGGGAAATCTTGACGACGCGCATCAGCTCGTCGACGGAGACGGAGCCTCTGCCGTCGCAATCACCCCGGCAGTAGGATCGCGCGACCGCGAAGAGCTCGGTGCCGACGGTGGGGTCCGTTGCTCGGAAATAGACCAGCGGGCCCGCGGCAATGAACCTCGCGGGATGTGAAGAATCGGGACCGGGCGCGATGTCACCCACCAGTCTGGTGCCAGCTGCCGTGCCGTCCGTCTCCCACGGTTCGCAGCCGAGGTCTCGCGTACAACCGTTGAAGATCACAGAGTTGCCGCCGATGGGAGTCAGGGACCCGGTGTTCGTGAATGCGGCAGTCGTCGCTATGGCGAAGGTGCCCGACTGGGTTCCGTCCGTACGCCATAACGAGTCGCCGCCCTCGTCGTTGGCGGCTGAAAAATAGACGCCCTGTTGGACCATGGCCAACTTCCAGTATCGCAACAGCCCGACGACGCCGACGTCGGCGGAGTCTCTCAGGGGTGCGACGTGGGCCAGCGCGCGAGTGCCGCTGGCAGTTCCGTCGCTACCCCAGAGCCGGGGACTCTCGTTCGCGCCGCTGGCAGAAAAAAAGACAAGATCCCCGTCGCTGAGAAAATGCACCGGCCCTGAACCGACTTCACCAGGCGCAATGTCCAGGACCATCTCGGTACCGCGCGTCGTCCCATCAGTGCGCCATAGTTCGAAACCGTGCACACCATCGTCGGCGGCGAACAGGGTCGTGTCGCCGACACGAGCGAAGGACGGCAAAGATGTGACTTCGTCGAAGTCGGCAACGAGCCGGGTGCCCTCCGCCGTGCCGTCGCTGCGATAGAGCTCGTCGGCACTGAAAGGGCGGGACACGTGGAAGAGTAACTCGTCGCCGTTACTGCCCAGGCCGCTGATCTGCGGGGAATAATTTCCGGGGCTGAATTCGTGCACCAGCCAAGTTCCGGACCTGGTGCCGTCGCTGCGGAACAGCTCGCCGGTGAGGCCGTCGAAGGAAGTGAAGTAGACAACGCCCCGGTGGCGAACGAATTGACCCGGATCTGAGCCCTCCGCTCCGGGCCGGACGTCGGCGATCAGCCGGGTTCGCTGGTCCGTGCCATCGGTAAACCAGAGCTCCCTTCCCGATCGTTCATCATCCACGGCGAGGATCGCGCCTCCCCCGTAGGCAAGCGGGATCGTCTCGTAGATCGACCCGTCCTGCGTCAAGTCCAGGTCCCGGATGCGTCTGGTTGTTTCCGCTGTCCCCGAGCTCGTCCAAAGCTCGCTCGCTCCCCGGCGCTGGAGGGCGAAGACGATACCCGCTGGTACGCGGGCCGACCCGAGCATTCTCGTCGCTGCTGGAACGGTCTCCGCGCTGAGGTTTCCGAGAAGGCGAGTGCCCGCCGCCGTGCCGTCGCTTGTCCAGGGTTCACGGCCGACGGCGCCGTCGTCGGCCGTGAACAATACGAGATCGCCGACGCCTTGGAAATCTTGCGGGGACGACGATTCCGCGCCCGGGCGGATGTCGAGGAGCAGGGTCGTTCCGGCGGTCGTTCCGTCGGTCGACCAGAGCTCGCAACCTACGTCAGGTGTTTCGGCGCTGAACAGCGCCACGCCATTATGCGGCGTAAACTCGGAGGGCCGAGAACCCGGCCGGCCGGGCACGAGGTCGCCAAGCGGGAAGGTCCCGGCGCTGGTGCCATCGCTGCGCCACGGTTCGACGCCAGTCTCTTCGATATCGGCTCGGAACAACAGGAGCTCACCAAAAGCGCGCAGCGCTGTCGGATCCCCTCCTTGTGGCCCCGGAGCGCAGTCTCGGATCATTCGGGTTCCGGCCTGGGTCCCGTCGCTGGTCCACAGTTCGCGGCCGTGCTCGCCATCGGATGCGGCAAAGAACACCTGGTCGCCGATGACAGCGGGCTCACCGGGGCTCGAATCGGCCTCGCCCGGATTGATGTCGATCACCCTCGTGCCGGCGATCGTTCCGTCGGATACCCAAAGCTCACGGCCAGAACTGGAACTGTAGCCATCGAAATAGGCGAGTCCGCCGGCGGTGAACATCCACTGCGCGCTTGGGCTGTAGTCTTGAGAGTTGGTCTCGAGAATGATCCTCGTGCCAGCCGCGCTGCCATCGGTCCACACGAGGACGGGACGATCAAACTGGCCGAGTTCCGCCTGGAACAGTAGGCCGCCGTCAAGCTCCGCCATTGGTCCACGAGTCGACCCCTCCGGTCCCTCGGAAAGATCGATGACCAATCTCGTGCCGTCCGAGGTGCCATCCGTGACCCACAGCTCCCTGCCGTGAGCCGCGTCTCCGGCGACGAAGAACACCAAATCTCCCACTCGAGTGAGATTCTCGGGGGAGGAGCCGCCCGCACCTGGAACGATGTCGAGGAGAGGTGAGTTCTGATCGTTGCCGTCGGTCCACCAGATCTCTCTACCCGTCTCGTCGGTAGTGGCCGGGAACAACATTCCGCCCGCGACGGGAACCAACTGGTGAAAGCGGACGTCTCCTTCTACTCCGCCCCAGAACAATTCGGTTCCGGCGAACGTCCCGTCAGTGCGCCAGACTTCCCAGCTCGTGTCTGTCGTCCCGCTGCCGATCGATCGCGCTGCGACGAAGTACAACAGAGGCCCCCCGTCGGCGTAGGCCGTAATACTTGTTGATGACGACACCAACGATGGATCAATGTCGCTTACCAGGAACGGCGACCCGATCGTGCGTGCCGCGGTCGGGCTGACGAAAACCGCCAGCGCCAGGATTGCCAGGAGAACCGAGCCATTCCTCATTGTTCGCCATCCAGAGCGAGGCAAGATCCCCCTCACGGCAAGGCGGCGCAGGCCGCGCTCGGCGTTGCGAGCGCGCCCTGGAATCGGCCCGCCTGCGCCGTATCTCCGGCGTCGACGGCGATCAGACCGCCGAAGTGCGCACACGACAGCTGCCCGCCGGCGCGCAGCGCGAAGGTCAATGCGCCTTGCGCCGGCTCGTCGAGCGTGAAGCCGAGATCGCCGCGACACTGCACGAGCAGCTGACCGTCGCGCAGCTGCGCGCGCCGGCACGGGCCGTAAACACCGTTGCGGTCCTTGTAGTCGTACCCCTTGGCGCCGGCCGGCGCGCCGCGCCCCGTCCAACCGCCGGCCGGCAGCGCGATCGATGTCGCCTCGCCGCTCATCGAATTCGCGATCTCGAGTACCGCTCCGTGTGCGCGCGGGTCGCCGCCGCTGTCCGGGCTCGCGAAGAACAGCGCTCCGTCGCGCATCTTCAGCAGTAGATCGGCGTCCGCATGACTCGCGTCGCGCTCGCTCCATCGCACCTTATGACCGCGAAGCGCTCGCGCCAGACGCACGACGCTCACGTCGCTACCGCGCGCACGCGGGGCGCTGCCCGCGCCCACGACCCCGCCCAACGAGTCGACGGCGAGGGCCGGCAACGACGCCGCGACGAACCCGAACGACTTGACGCCGGAGGCGCGCCTCCAACGCTCCCCGCCGCTGCCCTGCGCGAGAGCGAAGAAACCCCACTCGGCTGCGCCCGGAGGCGGCGGAGCGAGACCCGCAGAGACCACCACGTCGCCGCCTGACAAGGCCAGCCCCGGGGCCGCGTCGATGCTTACCCCGCCGGCGAGGCTGTCGACACTCCAGACGTCCGAACCGTCTCCGCCGGAGATCTTTAGCACCAACCCGTCCAGCGTTCCGGCGCGCAGTCCGCTGAGATACGCGTCGCCGGCAGCGTCGACGGCCAGGGCGCTCCCGCCTGTAGGCGTCCGCAGAGCCGCGTCGTGGCGAGTCCACATCTCGCTTCCGTCATCCCCCGCCAGCTTGACGAAGTGCGTTTCAGAACGGGTGATGACCGTGCCGTTGAAGATCTCGGTCTCGACGGCCAATTCGCCGACGGCGAACACGTCGCCGTCGGCATCGAGCGCCACGTGCCGCGCCGCGTCGAAGTGGGACACCGGACCGTCGATCGAGCGCAGCCACAACGGCGCGCCGTCGCCGCCGGCAAGCTTGAGGACGCTGAAGTCAGGTGTCGGCAGGGTGTGGCCCACTGCATACACGTCGCCGGAGGCGTCCAGCGCCAGCGCATTGGCGACGTGCCCGGTGTGCTCCCATATCAGCACTCCGTCGTTGCCACGCAGCTTGACGATCCGCCCCGGGCCGCCGACCACCGCGTCGCCCGCGACACTCATGGTTACAGCCACGGCGGCGCCGTTCGCCGTTTCGTATCGCCACAGCTCCTGCCCCGAGGCTCCAGCCAACTTCACCGCGAAGAAGGGTAGCTCTTCGAGCCCTCCCGCGGCGACGACATCGTCCGCCGCGTCGACGGCGACGGCGAGCGCCCATTCGTTGTCCGTCACTCCCAGACCCGAATCGAAGCCGGCGACCCACACCGCCTTACCGTCCGTCGCCGCCAGGCGCGCGACCGCGAAGTCGAGACCTGTGTCGGCGTTGTCGAGACTGCCGGCGACGATGACGTCGCCGCCGGACAACGTCGCGACCGCGCGGGCCTGATCCAGGACGCCGGGGCCACTGCCGCCGAAGTGGGCCTGCCAGGCGTTCGCCCTCCCCGGCGCGTTCGCTGCGAGCAACAGGAACAGAAACGGGCCGAAGCTGCCGTACACTCTCCGAAGAATGTAGCGCATCGAGAATCCCCCTTGTCGGGCCGCCGCTAGCACACCCCGCTCGTGGCTGTCCAGCGCAACACTCTCGCTAGGGCTCACCGCTGAAAGCCGATAGCTCACACCGTGGCGCGGCCGCGGTACATCTCCGCGAGGATGCGCGGGCCCTTGTAGCGGAACCGATCGAGTACGGACACCTCGAAGCCGGCCTCGCGCATCGCCTCGTCGTGGCGGCGATTGATGTGACACCCATCCGCGATGCGGGTCCAGATCGGGTCGATACGGTCCTGCCAGGCGGCGACACCTCGCTCGTCACTGCGCCCGTGCTCGACGAAGAAGTACGAGCCGCCGGGGCGGAGCACCCGGCGCATTTCGCGCAGGGCCGCTTGCGGATCGGTGATCGTACCGAGTGGTGGTAATATGGGACCGCGTCAGAGACCTGATTGGACCTCCGCCATGAACTTCGCGTGCGGCAGGACCTCGATGCCCGGTTCGGGTCGTAGAACCTGGTTGCCCATGTAGACGACGATCCGCCGCTCGACGCCTTTCAGATCGGCGACGGCGCGCAGGCCCTTGGCCAGGTCGGAGCGCCAGCGGCGCGCGGCTTTGACCTCGATAGCGATGAAGCGCTTGCCCCGGCGCAGCAGGAAGTCGACCTCGGTGTTACGCGCCTCGGCCGGCGCCCAATACGCGATCTCGTCGTACAGACCGGCGTAGTCGTTGTGGGCCCGCAAGCACTGGGCGATCCATCCTTCGAACAGCGGCCCCAGCGCTTCGGCATCGGGCGAGCCCGATCGCCCGGCGACCGCGCGCACCAGCCCGGGATCGACCCAGTAGAGCTTGGGATGTCGCTTCTCGCGGACGCGAAGGCGCGCTTCGTAGGCCGGCACCTGGAAGGTGAACAGAGTGTCGTCGAGGATCTGCAGATACCCTTGCACGGTCGTACGCGCGACTCCCGCGTCGCGCGCCAGCGACGAGACGTTGAGCGCCTGGCCGTGGAAGAGCGCGGCGATCGGCAAAAAGCGCGCAAAGCCGGCGAGGTTGCGGGTCGCCGCCTCGGCTTGGATCTCTTCTCTCAAGTAGAGGTGAACGTACGACGAGAGAGCGTCGCGGCGATTTTCGGCGGCGTCGATGATCGGCAGCGTGCCGACGTCGAGCGCCTCGTCGAGTCGAAATCGAGAACCGAGCTCCTGCGGGACATACGCGTGCAGATGGCGAAGGAGCGCCCGGCCGGCGAGCAGATTGACGCCGCCCCTGCGCAGCTTGCGGGCGCTCGATCCCGACAAGGCGAACCGCAGGCGTTTCGTCTCGATCTTCTGGTGGACGACATTGAGAAGGTTGGGAAGTCGCTGCACCTCGTCGATGACGACGGTCGATCGATCGGCGAGCGCTTCCAGTTCGCTGGAGAAGAGCGACGGATCGACCAAGTATGCCTGGTAGCGCCCCTCGTCGAGCAGGTCGATCCAGTGCGCGTCCGGGTGTAGCCGTCGCAGCCAGGTGCTTTTGCCCGAGCCGCGCGGGCCGAAGAGAAAGTAGGATCCCTTCGGAGGCGCGAAGAGGCGCTGGACGGTGTCGGCCATGTCGGCAGATTACGGCGCAAACTGCCGGTGATGCAAGCAGGCTTTATCCTTCAGCGGCCCCTGATAGCGGCCCCCGACGCCCGACAGCTCACACCGTGGCGCGGCCGCGGTACATTTCCGCCAAGATGCGCGGGCCTTTGTAGCGGAAACGGTCGAGCACAGGCACCTCGAAGCCCGCCTCGCGCATCGCCTCGTCGTGGCGGCGATTGATGTGACACCCGTCCGCGATGCGGGTCCAGATCGGGTCGATACGGTCCTGCCAGGCGGCGACACCTCTCTCGTCACTGCGCCCGTGCTCGACGAAGAAGTACGAGCCGCCGGGGCGGAGCACCCGGCGCATTTCGCGCAGGGCCGCTTGCGGATCGGGGATCGAGCAGAGCGTCCAGGTCGTCACGACGCTGTCGAAACTGCCGCTTTCGAACGGCAATTCGCCGTCGGCCCGCAGGGAGAAGCGCTCGACGGGGAACGGTACCTGACGCATGCGCGACTCGACCTTGTCGTCCATGGCGCCGAGATCGAGTGGATCGAGCGCGGCCAGTGACTCCACCGTCGGCGGATAGTGGCGCAGGTTCAGCCCGGTGCCGAAGCCGACTTCGAGTACGCGCCCACCGACGTCGCGCAACGCGTCCGGGCGCAGATCCTCCATCCAACCCATGACGCAATCCTGCAGGCGCGCGCGGACGTAGTGTCGAAACAAACCCATGATGGACTCCTGAACGGCCATCGGCCGGCGGTTTTCAGCTTTCAGCTGTCAGCTATCAGCTATCAGCTATGCGTTGGCGGCCGCCATATCCCGCCGCGCCTCGACGTATGTCAATCAACCGCGGTGAACAGGGATTTCCTCGCGCCAAGTCGGCAAGGCGCCAAGTAGGGTCGTGCAGTAAACGATGGCGTGGTGCGCTCCCATAAAGACATTCTCGAGCTGGCGTCATCGCTCGTCCTACTGGCCCTCCGCGCCTCTGCGCCCCTGCGCGAGAGTTTTTGCTTTCGATGTTAGCGCTCTTCCCTGCTCCGGCGGGGCAAGGCATGCTGATCCGACCGCATCCACAAACCAGGCAACCACAAGGAGTCCCCAGATGTCTCTTGAGATGACCGTCGAAGAACGCGAAACTTTCCTGGCCGATCTGCACGTCGGTATCTTGAGCGTCAACAACGGCGCGAAAGGCCCCCTGAGCCTTCCGATCTGGTACGCCTATGAGCCGGGTGGCGAGTTGCGCATCATCACCGACGAGACCTCCCACAAAGCGAAACTCCTCAACGCGGCGGGCCGATTTTCGCTGTGCGCGCAGACCGAGGAAGCGCCCTACAAGTACGTCAGTGTCGAGGGTCCGATTACGTCGACGCGCCCCGCCGACTCCGAGGCCGACCTGCGTCCGATGGCGCAGCGCTACCTCGGTACGGACCTCGGAAACGCCTACGCGGAGACCAACACGGTGCAGGGCCAGATCGTCATCTCGATGCGTCCCGAGCGCTGGCGAACCACGGACTACTCGAAGGAGTACGCAACGACGGCCGTGGAGTAAACGGGCTGCTACTCGGTAGGCGGAACCTCCACCTCCTGATCGCGAAGGATTCGTTCGTAGACAGCGAGGTCGCCGCCCGAGAAGCAGCAGAAGATCACCTCGGCGAGAGTTTCGTGTTCGCGAAGCAAACTGCGAACCGTGGAAACGGCGACCTCGGCCGCCAACTCGACGGGGTAGCCGTAGATGCCCGTGCTGATACTCGGGAAGGCTATCCGCAGCGCGCCATTGGCGACCGCAAGCTCGATGGATCGGCGGTAGCAAGAGGCCAACGACTCAGGCTCGCCGGACGCCCCACCGCGCCATACCGGACCCACCGTATGAATGACATACCGCGCCGGTAGGCGATGACCTGCGGTAATTTTGGCGTCGCCCGTCCGGCAACCGCCGAGCAATCGGCACTCGGCGAGCAACTGCGATCCAGCAGCCACGTGGATCGCGCCATCGACTCCGCCGCCGCCGAGAAGCGATGAGTTGGCCGCGTTGACGATCGCGTCGACCCGCAGCGTCGTGATGTCGGCCTGAATCGCGCGGAGTACGGCGGACATCTGCCAGCGCGGTGGATCACCGAGTCGGCGCGGGAGCGAGACGTCGGGCGAAGAACGCGAGGATCTCGTCGCGGGCGGCGATCGTCGGTTCGCCCTCTTCGTCGATGAGATGCGCGGTCACCACGCTATGCGGACAACCCACGGCTTTCTCGAAGAACGGCGGCGTGTCGCGATTGGCGGCGCTGTCGGGAAGTACTCTTCCCACGAAGCGGTCACCGAGGGCCTCGGCGTACGCCGCGAATCGCTGTGCGGTGCAGAAGCGATCACCCTCAAAGCGATACGCCATGACGCTCAGATCATCCCGCTCCAGACGCTCTCGCACCGCGACGAGCTCGTCGGGAGGGCTCTCCACCGCGCCAGGGTCGTCGAGCGGAAGCGACGGCTGGGAAAGCACGGGAGCGAGCATCGACGGCTCGAGCATCATCGACAGCGCGAAGTTTCCCGTAAAGCACATCCCGATCGCGCCGACGCCCGGCCCGCCGCACTCCTGATGCGCCAGCCTGGCCAGCGATCGCAACCAAGACGTCACCGGGCTCGACCCTTTGCCGGCGAAGGCGCGGAACTCGGCGCTGACACACGCTTTCTGGAAAACGGGTCCCCCCTCCTCGACGGTCGGCACGGCGCCGTCGCGGCCGAACAGCGACGGCATGTACACGGTGAAGCCGGCGTCGCGAACCCACCGGCTGAATCGAGCGACGTGCGGGCTGATGCCCGGCATCTCGGTCATGACGATCACCGCCGGTCCGGAGCCGGTCACGTAAACCACCTTCTCGACCCCGTCGAGAGTGATCTCGCGGCGGTCGAAGTCTTCGAGCGGATCGTCTTCGTTCAAGTTGTGTGTCGACATCGCGAAAATTCCTTCTCGTCGCCGGAGTCGCTATCTCCCCGGTTCACCGGATGTAACCAAACCACGTGAAATACCCCCCGACCGTGAAGCACACGACCAGCACCACGTTCAAGAACCCGGCTCGCCGAAGGACCCGGGCCTTCGCCACCACCGCGTTGGGAAACAAGATCAGGGCACTGCCCTTGATCAAGCCGCCTCGCCCAGTCGCTCGCGAAAGAACGACAACACCCGATCCAGCGCGGCGCGTGTGGGGTGGCCTTCCTCGTCGACGAGGTCGTTCGTGACCACCGAGTGCGCCATCCGCGTAAGGCCGTGCGCGTTTCCGGGGCCGGAATCGATCTCGATGCCTTCGAATCCATCGCCGAGCTCGCGGCGCAGGGTTTCGAAACGCTCGCCAGGGCACATGGGATCGGCGGTGAAGCGCAGGCCGAGAACACCGCAACCGGCGGCGGCTCGCCGCTTGATCGTTCGCAGACCCTCGTCGGACACGTGCAGCGCGGCTCGGTGCGCCGCAGTCACGCCGAAGGGCATCGACGGCTGGCTCAAGACCGGAGCCATTACCCACTCGTCGACCATGAGCGCCAACGCGAAGTTCCCGGTGATACACATGCCGATGGCGCCGACACCGACGCCGCCGCACTCCTCGTGGGCGCGGCGGCACAGCGCCCGCAGCCAATCGGTGATCGGGCTCGACTCGTTCTTCGCCAGCATCGAAAACTCGCGTGACACGCACGCGCGCGCCAACTGGCCGGCGGCGTAGGGGATCGACAAGGGCTTCCCCGGTGTGCCGAAGAGGTGCGGCATGTAGACTGTGAACCCGGCGTCGACGACGCGCCGAGCGAACGCCGCCACCGGCGGCGTGATGCCAGGGATCTCGTGCATCACCACGACCCCGGGCCCCCGGCCCTTCTTGTAGACGGTTCGTTCCGCGCCGTCATGCGTAAACGAGAACGTGTCGAAATCATCCAGCTCCATGATTCTCCCCTTCTCCTCGCCCTGAATGGCGTCCGTCGGCGATGATCGCCAACGCTCGCTCGGTTGCGCCGATCTCCCGCAGCGACTGCGCCGCGGAGGTCAACCATCGGCCAGCGGCTTCGTTGTCGCCTTCCGCCCACGCGACCTCGGCGCGGCCGAGCAAGATATCGGCTCGCGCCGATCCAGCGTGAATTTCGCGCATCTCCCCGTCGGCCAAATCGAGGTTCCGCCGGGCGGCGGCGGTATCGCCCAACAACGTCGAGGCGTGCGCGAGAGCGAGATGGCCGAAAATCGCAAATATTCGCGCGCCGCTGGTCCGCGCGTGCCGCACAGCCTCCTCTGCGCGCCCCAGGCCCTGCCGCACCTCGCCGACACCGCACAACGCCAACGCCAGCTGGGTCAGCGCGTAGGGCCGAAACAACACGAACCCCGCATCGGCGAGGTACTGCAACATCGGCTCGAGGGAATCGATCGCCTCGGCCCAGCGCTGCGCAGCCACCAACACGCTCGCCTGCAGTGTCGCCGCGGTCCCCCACACGCCGACACTGCCGGCCTGACGGCCGATTGCGATCGCCTCTTGGGCCGCTCGGTCGGCATCCGGGTAGCGACCGGCGATCGTGTGCGAACGGCACAGGCTGACCATCGCAAAACCTCGCACCTCGAGATCGCGGGTACCCGATGCGAGCGCCAAACCGCGGCGGATCTCGCGCTCCCCGTCGACCAACCGGCCGGCGCGGACCAACCCGTCGCCGCGCATCACCCGCAACCACGCACCCGCCGCCTCGCTCCGTGTCGCATCGCCCGCCAACGCCGCCAAGCCGAGATCGCACACAGCTATCTGGTCGAGACAATTGCCGCTCCACGAGTACACGTGCGATGCCGACACGGCGAAGTCCACCGTGCTGTCCACGTCGGTTCCGGTGTCGGCTCGGGGTCGCGCGGCGGCGATGATTCGCAGCGCATCGTGCAACTCGCCGTCGACCCCTCGCGCCAGGGCGTAGCTCGATTCAACCGCCGCGAGCGCCACTTCCCGCCCCAGCCGCCGGGCCGCGGCGCCACCCTCGGCGCGGATCTCCGTGAGTTGCGCGCTCAGCACGCCGATCCGCGTGCTGATGCCGAGTAGCTCGCGGCATGCCATCAGACGCAGGGCGAGCGCCTTTGCGTCGTCCGTGTCCGCCGGGACCAACTCCCGCACACGCCGCCAATGCCCGTAGGTCTGTTGCAGGTCGCCGCCGCTGCTCCAGCGCGCGGCACGCCGATGCCACGCCGCTGCTTGCAGCGGCTCGCCGGCGGCCTCCCAGTGCATCGCGATCAGGTCCGCGCTCTCGTCGCCGCGGGAAGCGCCTTCCGTTTCGAGAGCTGCCGCCACCTCCGCGTGCAGAGCCCGCCGGCGCGATGACAGCAGGGTCATCTCGGCGACTTCCTGCGTCAGCGGGTGCTCGAATCCGTACTCGAGGGCGGGATAACGCGCCACGGCGTGAATGAAGCCTCGCTCGATCAGGTCCTCGACCGCCGCGTCGAGCGCGGCGGTCTCCAGCGCGCAGGTCGACGCCAGCACGGCCCGCGAGAATCGCAGGACGCCCTTCGACACTTCCGACAAACGATCGATGCGCGCCGCCAACACACCCTGGACTGAGGGCGGAATCTCGACGACGACGTGCTCGTGCGCCGCATAGCGACCGGGGGTCCCGCTCAGGCGGCCCGATTCGACGAGCGTGCGCACGACCTCCTCGGCGAAGAAGGGGTTGCCGGCCGTCCGCTCGGCGACGTCGGCGACCAAGTCGGCCATCGAAGGCGAGTCGCCGAGCAGGCCGATCAAGAGTTCGCTCATCTCGCCCGCGCCGAGCGGCTCGAGGCGGATCGCGGCGAACCCGTCCGCGTCCATCCAGTCGCCGTCGTAATCGGGTCGATGGGTGACGATTACCGAAACGTTGGCCGGCCACTCGGCGCCACACAGGGCGCGGACAAACGCTTCGCTGTGCGGATCGAACCAGTGGAGATCGTCGAGATACAGTACGACCGCATTGCGCTCGGCGGCGTCTTGCAACAGCCGCCGCAACAGCTCGAGTAACCGCTGCTGGCGAATATCGCGTTCGAGCGCGACTCCGCCAGCCTCGACGTCGAGTCCGAGCAGATCGCAGACGATCGCGGCGTGATGGCGCAAGTCTTCGCCGAGCAGCAGGATCCTGCCGGCGACGCGGTCGCGCACCGCGGCCCCGCGCTCACCTTCGTCAAGGCCGAGCACGCCGCGGAACAGTTGTTGCAACGGCATCGACGCGATGGTCCGTGCGTGCGACAGCCCCCGCGCATCGAACACCACCGCTCCGGCTGCCTGTCGCCGTTCGAGGAACTCGTGACACAACCGGCTCTTACCCTGCCCCGCCGCGGCGACGATGCGAACGCGACCTCCGGCGCCCGCAGCGGTGGCGCGCTCGAGCGCGCCCATCTCGGCCCGCCGACCGACGAAGCGAGACAATCCGCGCGCCCGCGACACGTCGAGCCGCGTGCGCAAAGCGCCGGTGCCGCACAGCTCGTGCACGCGGACTCCGCCGACCATCCCCTTCACCTGGAACACGCCGAGGTCCTGCAAGTCGAAATACTCCCGCACCAACTCCACCGTGTCCGGCGCCACGTAGATCGCCCCAGCCTCGGCGAGCTGCTCCATGCGCGCGGCGAGGTTCACGACCTGCCCCTGGGCGGTGTAGTCCATGCGCAGGTCGTCGCCGATCGAGCCGACGATCACTCCGCCCGAGTTGAGGCCGAAGCGAACGGCAAAATCGAGGCCGCGCTCACGCCGCAACTCGCGGCCGAACTCGCGCACGCCGTCGCGCAGCGCCAGCGCGGCGAAGCAGGCGTGCCGCGCGTGGTCCTCGAGCGCGAGCGGCGCACCGAAGAGAGCCATGATGCCGTCGCCGGTGAACTGGTTGACGCATCCCTCATAGCGCTGCACGCCGTCGGACATCACCGCGAAGAAGCGATCGAGAATCGTGTGCCACTCCTCCGCGTCGACCGCGGCCGCCAGATCCATCGAGCCCTTGATGTCGGCGAACAGGACGGTGACTTCCTTGTGTTCGCCCTCGATCGCCCCGCGCTGTCGCAGAACGCGCTCGACCAGGTGCCGCGGCGCGTAGCGGGCGGGTTCCGGACGAATCGCCGTCGGCTCCGCGTCGAGCGCCGTGCCGCACCCACCGCAGAACCGATCCTCCGGCGCCACGGGTCGACCACAGCGCGGGCAACTCGCCGTCAGGGCCTCGCCGCAGTTGGTACAGAACCGCTGATCTCGTAACGCGGCTGCGCCGCACCCCGTGCAGTCCATAGGGGAGAGTATAGGATACGGCGACCGCGCGATTCGACCCCGACGGGGCGGATGACGCGGGGTCGCTGCAAGCTTCTCTTCTCAACCACGAAGAACGCGAAGGTCGCGAAGTCCGGGCCGCCGGATCCGGGAACCCCTTCGTGAGCTTCGTGTTCTTCGTGGTGAGATCTCGGCTCCCGCTCGCGTTTGGTGTCCGCGTGCGGGAGCGTCGATCATGTCAGTCGCGCGAGAAGGGTCGCCGCGTTCGCGCCCTTGTCCGCCAGAACGTCGACGTTAAACCGCTCGCGCGGGTCCTGGTTGCGGCACTGTTTGCGCGGAGCGCCGGCGAACATGCGCTCGAGCACCGCGTCGAGCGCCGGCTGGAAGGCGGCCTCCGTTTCCGCGTCGTTCGGCGCCGCCAGGCGGTCGTTGGCGAAGAACTGGACAGCGTCGCCGCAGATCGCGCCCTCGACTTCGGCGTCTCGTTCCAATGCGTCGGCGGCACGCAACGCGACCGCGGCAACCGCCCGCACCCGCTCCGTCAGATCGCCGTCGATAGGCTGCTTGCGGTAATACAGGAGACCTGGACGGCCGCCGGTCAGGTCGAGCGCGTAGTTGCCCTCGTGCGCGACCAGGACGACGCCGGGCCCCTCGGGAACGTGCGAGTAATCGGCCACGTCGATCAACATGCCGTCGACCGATCCGTTCTGGATCCACCGGTGAAACGCCAGAACGATCCTGTCGAGAGACGGCGCCTCGGCGAGGAAGATCTTGACCCCGATGCGTTGCAACGTATCGATGCTGTGTCCCATGTGGCTCAGAGCTCCAGGGTGACGACGGTCGAAGTGGACGCGGCGGGCGTCGCCTTCGCCGCGAGCTTTGCCGAACAGGCGTAGCAGGCTTCGACGAACAGGCTGGCCTCCTCCACCATCTCGCGCGCGGCGGCCGGCTTATTGGGGAGCTCGTTTCCTTCGTGGCGGCGGAACAGATACTGCGCGAACTTCCCACCGGCGAAGCGGTCGAAGAAGATCTCGGTATCGTAGTACCGCTGCTTGAATTCGCTGACGATCTGATCCGGGTCGTCGGTGATGTCGAGGTTCTGCATCTTCACCAGCGACTTCGCCCCGTGCAGCATCGCCTGCAGCGACTTGGCCGCGACGCCCGCGAAGTTGCTCTCCTCGAAGTCGAGTTGCGCCTCGAACACCAGCGCCTCGGCCTGCGACAGGTCGAAATCGATCAGCGATACCACTTCGCCGGCGCACTCGCCGGCGCCCATGTCGCCGATCGTGAACTCGCGCGGATCGCCCCAGTCCGAGTAATACGACGCGTCGTCCTCGCGGGCCGGCACTTTGGTGAGGTCGGTCAGCTTCTCCTTCAACGCCTTCTTGCCGACGCGATCCGTGTAGTCCTGAAACGACTCCTGCCCCTGGCGCTCGGCCAGGTACGCGTCGGTGATGCGACTCACCACGTCGGGGATATTCTTCGACGGCACGGCGCCGATCGGCAGACCGTACGAACCGGCGTTGTCCACCCACTTGCCGCCGAGCACCACCTGGAAGTGCGGCACGGTGTAGCCGCCGACGTTGCGGCTGACGCCGTAGAAGCCGATGTCGGAGATGTGGTGCTGGCCGCACGAGTTGAAGCAGCCGCTGATCTTGATGCGCATGTTGCGCACCGCCTCGTCCAACTCCATCGCCGTGGCCGCCAGACGTGTGTGCAGCTCGGCCGCCAGCCCGCGCGACGACGCGATGCCGAGCTTGCAGGTGTCGGTCCCGGGGCAGGCGACGATGTCGACGATCGACCCCGCGCCCGGCGCCGACAGGCCGAGATGCTGCAACTCGCGGTACAGGTCCGGCAGATCGGCTTCGCGCACCCAGCGCAGGACGATGTTCTGCTCGACCGTGGTCCGCACCGACTCGCCGACGTAGCGGCGCGCGATGTCCGCCAAGCGCCGCAACTGGTGCGACGTGATGTCGCCGAGAGGCAACGTCACCGAAGCAACGCAGTATCCCGGTTGGCGTTGGGCGTAGACGTTGGTCCGATACCAGTCGTCGAAACCCTCCGGTCGGCTCGCACCGTTGAGTTCGGCGCCGCTCTTCAACGGCTTCTCGCCGTACGACGGCAACGCGTCGAGAAAACCGGTCCAGCGGTCGTCGTGCGGCAACTTCGCCCGCTCCTCCAACACCAGACGCCGGAACTCCTCGATGCCGAGGTTCTTGACGAGGAACTTGATGCGCGCACGCGCTCGGTTGCGCTTCTCGCCGAGACGGGCGAACACGCGGGAGATCGCCTGCGCCAACGCGAGGATCTCCCCCTCGGGTACGAACTCGTCGAACAACACCGCCTCGTACGGCACCGCTCCGAGGCCGCCGCCGACGTAGAGCTCGAAGCCCCGCTCCGTCTTGCCGTCGATCTCGCGCGTGACCGCGATCGCTCCCATGTCGTGCATCGTGACCAGGCCGCAGGCGTGCTGCCGGCAACCGGAGTACGCGATCTTGAACTTGCGCCCGAAGTCCTGCACGTCCGGGTGGCCGAGCAGGTAGGTCATGGTGGCTTGCGCGTAGGGCGTCACGTCGAACGACTCATCGCGGCAGACGCCGGCCAGCGGGCATGCGGTGACGTTGCGCACCGAGTTGCCGCACGCCTCGCGGGTGGTGATGCCGACCGCCGCCAGGCGGCGCAACATCGACGGCGTGTCGTCGATCTGCACGTAGTGCAACTGGATGTCCTGCCGCGTCGTCACGTGGCAGATCGCGTCCGAGTACTCCTCGGCGAGGTCGGCGAGCACGTCCATCTGCTCGGGATTCAGCCCGCCGAAGGGGATCTTTATGCGCTGCATTCCCGGCGCGTCCCACATCGTCTCGGGTCCCTTGGTCAGGCCGTCCGAGGGATACACCAGCGGCTTGGTGCCGGTGCCGTCGTTGCGCTGCCCGTTGTCGTAGCGCTGGCCATAAGCGCCGCGCCGCAGCCGGGTCTCGGCGAAGAGCTTCTCCTCGACCTTGCCCTGGCGCCGCAGCTCCATCTGGCTCTCGAAGATGTCAATTTCCCGCGCCCAATCCTCGGGCATTTCACCTTCGAGCTTCTCTTTCCAAGTCGTCATCGGCATCCCTCGAGACCTTCAGCGCCGTCGCGCCGAAGCGTTTGATTCAAAGCAAAGGCGAATATTAACAACACGAGTCGCCGCAATGAAAGCCCGGCCCGCCGTCGGCGGGCAGCTGTCAGCTCTCAGCTGTCAGCCATCAGCTATCAGCTATCAGTGGGGCCACCGGCGCGTACGCCGTATCGCGCACGATTGAAGACGTTTCCTTCAATTGTCATTCCGGCGAAAGCCGGAATCCACCCCGGCTACCAGGTGGACCCCGGCTTTCGCCGGGGTGACGTGGGGGCCGGGGTGACGTGGGGGCCGGGGTGACGTGGGAGCCTACCCTCCCGTCTTTTCTTGGCGTCTTGGCGTCTTGGCGCGAGAACTGTTTTTTCGACGAACGTGGCAGCGCGACTGGCGCATGGGCTCAGTCGGCTCCGGTGTACATCTTGATGTTGCAGCCGAGAGCCTTGGTCTCACGCGGATCCGGTTGCTTCCCCGCGGCGACGGCGGCGATCGCGTCGCGCAGGAAGTGCTGCTCGACATCCTCCACATCGTCGGCGTTGTCGTCGACGGTGCCGTGATAGACGAGCGCCCCTTTCGCGTCGAAGAGGAATACCTCGGGCGTGCGCTGCGCGCCGTAGGCACGGGTCAACGTCGAACCGTTGTCGATCACGTAAGGGAACTCGAAACCGTTGGTGGCGATCTGGCGGCGCATTCCGTCGGGGCCGTCTTGCGGAACGCGCTTGGGATCGTTGGCATTGACCGCGATCACGCCGATGCCGGCGGCGCGCGCGCCGCGCCCGAGGTCGCCGATGCGGGCGTTCCACTTTTGCACCCATGGGCAGTGAACGCAGATGAACATCACCAGCGTGCCTTTCTGGCCGCTCACCTCGCCGACGCTCCAGCGCTTGCCGTCGACGTCCGCCATGGAGTGCTCGGCCAGAGGGATCGGCGCGCCCAACTCGACAGCCGCCGACGGCGACACGGCGAACAGACACAGCACTGCGATGACAATTCGTTTCACGGGGTACTCCGTTTCCGCGCCAACGCGGCTTCGACGGCCGCGGCGAACGTCTCGTAGGAGGCGGCGCCCTCCCACCATTGCACGACCGCGCCACCGCGCGCGAAGACAAACGTCGCGGGCAACGCACCCGACCATTCCGGATGAAGGGCTTCGATCAACTCCATGTCCTTGCCGGCCTTGAGGTAGGTCGGGAAATCGACTTCGAGTTCGCGCAGGAACGCCGACACGTCGGCCGAATGCGAAGGGAAATCTCCGGAAAGGAACTCGACGGCGACGCCGCGGTCGCGGTAGTCGCGGCGCAAGCGCAGCAAATCGGGAAACTCTTCCCGGCAGGTGACGCACCAGGTCGCCCATACGTTCAATAACACGACGTCCACGTCGGCCGACGCCAGCTCGGCACGCAACTCGCGACCTCCCACCAGCCGCAGCTCGGGATCCTCGCCGGCGATCGCGGCCGTCGGTGCCGGATCCGGTGTCGCGACATGGCTGCAAGCAGCGATGGCGCTCAACATCAAAGCGATGAAACCCCGGCGCACGGTCGTCCTCCGAGTTCGATCTCGCACCCGGCGCCAATCGCCCGGCCAACTCGGATCCCTACCCTGCCGCTCCGCGGCGATCCAGGGCCAGTAGAAGCCCGCTGAAAATGAACGCCCCTCCCGCGGCCTGGTAGTAGTTCAGCTCTTCGCCGAGCAGCAACGCCGCCATCGTCGCGGTGACGAACGGTACGCAGTACACGAACGGAACGGTGCGGCTGACGCCGAGGACGCGCATGGCGTGCAGGTAGACATGCCCGCACAGCACCGACGGCCCGATCGCCAGAAACAACAGACCGGCCAGGCCGGCTGGAGACGCGGAGGTCAACTGCCCGACCGGCTCGTCCGGCAGAGCCATCGCGAACAGCACCGCGCCGCCGATGCCGTAGATGAACGTATTGATGATGGGCGGCGGCAGGCCGGCGACCGTGCGGCGCGATGCCAGATTGAAGACCGACCACACGGCCGCCGCGCCCAACGCGAGCAGGTCGCCCAGGTTGAGCGATCCTAGCGCCAACACCCTCGCGGGATCGCCACGGGTGATCACGACCACGGCGCCGACCATCGCCAGGAACATGGCGACCCAGCGACGACGGCTGATGCTCTCGCCGACGAAAGGGCACAGGGCGTACGTCAACACCGGCATCACCGAAATGATCAGCGATGTGTTGGTCGCCGACGTCCGCTCGAGCGACGCCATGAACAACCACGGGTAGAGGACCCCGCCGCAGACCACCATGAGCGCCAACGATCCCGCGACCGGCGCCAACGACGCCGCGCGGAAATGCGGTGCCGCGAACGGCGCGACGATCGCCGCCGCCGCCGCGAAGCGCCACGCCGAAGTCGACAGCGCCGAGAAGTCGCGCAACGCCATCTTGCCGGCGATGAACGCGCCGCCCCAGCCCAACGTCGCGACGAGCAGGCCCAGGTATGCCAACTCCCGCGTGCGTATCCGCGAGCGCTCGCTCAGTGTGGTCACTCCCGCAGCCATGCGCCGCACCCTACCGCCGCGCCCGCGAAAGGGGTAGATGCGTTCTACGAAGGTACGAACAAGGCGCGCTACCCTACGCCACACTCGAGGAGAACACAGATGACGATCGCAGTCGGCCAGAAGGCCCCGCCGTTCAAGTTGCCGTCCACCAAAGGAGAGGTGTCCCTCGCCGCGGAACTGAAGCAGGGACCGGTTCTGCTCGTGTTCTACCCGGGCGACGACACCCCCGTGTGCACGAAGCAACTGTGCAACTACCGCGACAACCTCGACTCCTTTGCCGATCTCGGCGTCCGCGTCGTCGCCATCAACCCGCAGTCGATCGATTCGCACAACAAGTTTGCGGTGAAGTACGACCTCCCGTTCCCGGTCGTCTCCGACGGCGACGGCGAAGTTTGCCGCGCCTACGGGGCGAAGAACTTCCTCGGCATGACGAAGCGGCAACTCGTCCTCGTCGGCCGCGACGGCGTGGTGAAGTGGTCGGACTCCAACCTACCGATCTTCCACCAGACCGCGGCCGACATCCGCGCCGCCATCGCGGGACTGGACCTCGCGTAGCCGCTGCGCGCAGCGGCGCGATCAGCTTTCAGCCGTCAGCCTTCAGCACTGCGGAATTGCTTGGAAACATGCGAGGCAGAAACGTGATACCTGACCGGCCGTCATCCAGAGTGGGACATTGCCGGCGTCGGATCAGGAGAGCGGGCTCCTCCTGCCTCACAGGAAGTCGGTCAGCTCTCATCCGTCCCGGCAACGGCTGATGGCTGATAGCTGATAGCTGACAGCCGAACGCTACCGGCGGCGGTCCCGGCGGCCGCGCGGGGCGGCCGTCGCTGCCGGCCGATCGTCGACCGATGCACTACCGACCAACACCGCGGCGTCGCCGCGGCGCCGGCTCTCGAAGACGAGGGTGACGATCGCATCGCCGCCTACTTCCGTGCGGCGTGGCGCGGCGACGACGATGCGGGCACGACCGGGCGCCGTCTCCCGACCGGCCACCAGCGCGCCGGGCATGCCGACGCCGCGACGCGTGCGCACCAGGCGAAGGACGCGCGGGTCGTAATCGAGCCAAACGTCGAGAGCGTCGATGGCGCGAACACCGCTCACGTGCAACGGCACCTCGAGAAAGCGGCGCGCGCGGCGCGCGGCGGCGCCGACCGTGACGACAGGCGATCCGCCCGCACCGGACAACGCCGCCGCGGCGCCGGGACCGCTGAGAGTACAGTCGCCGAACACGGCCCCGGTGAAATCGACGCCGGTGACGTCGCCTGTCAGGTTGTTCAACGTCACACTGGCGCCCGCGCATCCGTCCGCGGCCGCGTGCCGCGGCGCGGCGGCGAACGCCCAATCGGACGCACACGTCTCGGCGACGGCGAAACGTGCGAGGGACCCGACCAGTCTCTGCAGAATGCGCGACGCGTCGAGGGACGACACGGCACCGTTGCCGGTGACGTCGCAGGCGCGTCGCTGCATGTCGTCGAGCGTCCGTGCACCAACAGCGTCCTGCAGCGCCCAGGCCGCGTCGAGCGCGCTGATGGCCGTGCCTTCGGCGCCGATTCGACTGGCGGTGACGGTCCACGTTCCCGCGGACAATTCATCAAATGAATACGCCCCGTCGCGCCCGGTCGTGGTCGTGTCCGCAACGGAGCCGGTGAGCGCGAGTTCGGCGCCGCCGATGGCCGCGCCGGAGCCGGCGTAGCGCAGCGAACCGGCGATGGATCCATCAAGTGCCGCGCTCGGCGTCGCCGTCGGTTGCGGCGCGGCGGTGCTGGTCGGCGTCGCGCCCGGTGCGGCCGCATCGACGGCGAAGCTCTGGTCGACGCGCGTGATGTTGCCCTGGTGATCGGCGATCTCGGCCCGCACCCAATGCGGCCCTGCGCCCGAGACGGGCGGATCGACGGCGATCTCGTAGATGCCGTCGCCGGCGGCGCCGGCGAGGTCTTCGAGCTCGGTATCCGGCGGGCGCCCCGCGACGCTGAAACTCGCTCGCACCGAGAGTGTCGACCGGTCGACACCGGTGTGCGCGTCGGCCAGTCCGATGCGGATGACGTCGACCGCGGTCTCGACGACGCCAGGGCGCGGCGCGCTCAGCGCGAGGGTCGGCCGGATCTCGTCGAGGAACCAGCCCCACGGCGTGTTGCCGCCGCTCGCCCAATTGATCGGCGCGCCGAGATCGATCCAGCGGGCGATCGTCATCTTGTCGTCCTCGCTGAGAGGCGGCACACCGCTGCCGGGCGGCGGCATCATCTGGCCGGTGAAGTCGACGTCGGCCGCGTTGATCGAGGCGCCCTGCGGCAACGTGGCCACATCGCCCGGCAGCGCCTCCGTCGGATGGTCCTCGTTCGTCCAGCCGTCGAGACGCGCGCCGTGGATCTTCCACATCAGCAGACTGCGGCGGCTCTGGAAGCTGCGCACGTAGCGACTCGCGTTGGTCTGCCGCCACAGCGGATTGCCCGCGTACCCCACCAGCGGCGGAATCCCCCAGTCGGCGTCGGGGTCGTCGGCGAGGCGCGCGTAGTCGCCCGGGAAGCTGCCGGAGAAGCTGTAGTCGTCGAGCACGAGGTCGCCTGGCGGATCCGGATCGTGCCGGGTGTGACACGGGACACAGCTGCGTTGCAGAAGCGGACGGATGTCGCGGTAGAACTCGACGTTGACCAACGGCTCCGGCTCGACGCGCAGAGCGGGTTCGCCCTCGAGGTCGCGCGACAGCAGAGGCGTTTCGAACACCAGATCGACGACCTCGTAGTCGGGACGCGAGGCCGCCGTGCCCTCGAACGGCAGCGGCTGCTGGCTGTGCGCGTGGCAGCCGCCGCAGTCGGCGCGCATCTCGCCCGGCCGCACCTGGTGCCAGGTCTGGGCGATGTTGAGCACCATGCCGTTGCGGTCGAGCGTCTGAAACGTGAACGGCGTGTCCGCCGGAATGCGGGCGAGGAAACTGGTGTCCGGGTTGCCTTCGGCGTCGCGGATCGGGTCGCCGTTGGCGTCGAACTTGCGCAGCGGGATCTCGCCGAGGATGCGCAGGCGCTCCATCGCGTGCGACGAGTACAGTTGCCCACCGCTCGGTCCGCCGTTGGGACCGTAGCTGCGGTGCGTATTCGGCTCCATGCCGACGATGCGGACCGCCCAGATATCGCTGTCGTCGTAGAGCCCGGCATCCGAACCCTGCGTGCCCCAGTTGCTGCTCTGGCCGTTCTCGCTGGTGTTGAACGCGTCGAGACCGTCGAACGTGTTCGACCAACTGATCGCAAATCCGGGAAACGTCTCGCGCTTGTAGAACGAGCTGGTCCCGACCAGGCCGTACGGGGTGCCGGCCGGCAGTTCGGGATGAACTGAGCCGTCGTTGGGCAGCCACGGCAACTCGAGCGGCTCGGGGACGCCGTGCACCGCTTGATACGGAACGACCGCGCGCGGCCACGCCTCGTTGTACGCCGGGTCGTTCTTGATCAACACCAAGTCGCTCTTGTGGTGGACGATGTCGCCGCCGGGAATCACATAGAGGCCGGCGTCGTAGCGCGGGTTGGTCGTCGGCCGGTTGAGATCGTTGGCCGGACCGGGCGTCCACACCACCAGCAGGTCGTTGTTCGGCGCGCCGCTCGGGTGCGTGAACTTGCCGACGCGCTGGCCGTCGTCGCCGATCGGCGCCGCCTCGTCGTTGCCGTGCGTGAACGGCGTGATCGAGTACATTCCGCGCGGTGTGAACGGCATGCGAAACGGGTACGAAAACCCCTGCCCGACGGTCTGTTGGATGGCGGGGTTCTGCGCCGGAAAGGCGCTGTGAAAGCGCGGCATCCCGGGCGGCGGCTCGATCGGAAGGCGGTAGAGCGCGCCGAAGCCGTTGTTGTTCAGATTGTAGTAGTCGACGACGACGAGGTCGGTGTTGGAGAGCTGCGTCATGAAGTGGAACGCCTGCGCGTCGCGAAAGGCACTGACGACCGGCTCCCACGTGCGCCCGTCGGGCTGGATCGCCCAGATGCCCCAAAGACGGAAGTCGCGCAGGCCTTGCGTCTCCAGCGTGCTGAACAGCAACCTTCCGTCGCGCAGCGGCGTGGGGTGCAAGGCGCTGCCGATGTTCATCGGCGCGATCTGTGCGACGTTGCCACCGTCCTCGTCCATCACGAACAATTGCATCGTCGGCGTGGTGTGGCCGCGCGGCGGAACGAAGCCGTTGCGGTTGCTGGTGAAGGCGATCTTGCCGCCGGCGACCGGCGCGGCGCCGAGATTGACGATGCCGTAGCCGAGGCGGTCGTAACTCGAGCCCGGATTCACCGGATCGGATTCGTTGAAGTTGCCGGCCCCCGTGTTCGGTGTGTACTCGCCGAAGGTGAGCTGCTCGATCTCGCGCGTCGGCAGGTGGATGCGAAAGATGTCGGCGCCGGCGTATGGCATGCCGCGCTGCGAGTTGATCGCCTGGGGCCGCATGTCGGGAAAGAGGCTGTAGTACACCCACTCGCCGTCGAACGAGACGAACGGATCGGTCACCGAGCCGACCCCGCCTGCGACCAACACCTCTTCGGAACCGTCCGGGTGCAACAACATCAGGTCGGCGCCGGGGTCGATGCTGGCCGGGTGCGACACCTCAGGCCATGTGGTGTTGGTCGTGTCACCGAAGCGCGGCTGGCGGACGTAGACGATATCGTATTCGACAGCGCTCGCCGTCCTGGCGAACGACAGACCGAACAACACTGCAAACGACACGATGCGTGCTCTCCGACCCATAGCCACCCTCGCCGCCATCAATGCACCACCCGGTGCGCATCAAGCAACGGCGATGCCACGAGAATCGTCACCATCTCGTCATCGCACACCGATCGCGAAGTGCCTCCCGCCGGTGTGTCGGGTGCCAGCGCGGCGAGACGGTGGCGGCTGTTCATCACGCAGCAGACCGACTACGGTCGGCGACGGTGTGGCAACCTCTATGTGGCAAGACCGGTTGAAGGCCATCGTCGGGTCGGGGCGCGCAGCCGCGCTGGCACTCGTCGCCGCGGTCGCCGTGGTGTACCTGCCGTCGCTGTCGGGCGGGTTCCTCATCGACGACGACGTACTGCTGACCGAGAGCCGCTTGATCCAAGCACCTGACGGCATCTGGAGATTCTGGTTCAGCACCGAGGCGGTCGACTACTGGCCCCTCTCCAACTCGTCCCTGTGGCTCGAATGGCGGCTGTGGGGAATGCGGCCATTCGGCTACCGCGTCACCAACGTATTGCTGCACATCGCCGAGTCACTGTTGTTCTGGCGCATCCTGCGGGAACTGGCCATTCCCGGTGCCTTTCTCGCCGCATTGCTGTTCGCGGTGCATCCACTGAACGTCGAGGCGGTCGCCTGGATCGCTCAGCGCAAGACGCTGATGGCGCTGCTCTTCGCCCAGCTGGCAACCCTTGCGTTTCTGCGCTCGCCGGCAGGAGCGAACAATGAGCACAACCAGCCGTGGCATCGCGACGGCTGGTACTGGCTCGCCGTGGTCGCATTCGCCTGCGCGATGCTCAGCAAGGTGTCGGCCGTCGTGTTCCCGGTATTGCTCGCGTGGGTGATGTGGTGGACGCGATCGCCGGCGCGGCCGCGGGTGGCGCCGTTCGCGCCATTGTTCGCCGTCGCCGTGGCGCTACTGGCCGTCAACGTCTGGTTCCGCGCTCACGACCCCAACATCCACGTCGCCATCGATCCCCTCGAGTCGGCCCTGCGCGCGCCCTATCTGCTCTGGTTCTATCTCGGCAAGGCCGTCCTGCCGATCGACCTGTACTTCATGTACGACATCGGGCGCGTCGATCCGGCGGACTGGCGGTGGTGGATTCCACTGCTCGCGGCGCTGGCGACCACCGCCGTCCTGCTGAGCTGGCGACACCGCCGCGGGGTATTGTTGTTCGCGTGGGGATACTACGTCCTCGCGATGCTCCCGGCACTGGGACTCACCGAGGTTCCCTTCGTCGAAGACCATTACCAGCACTTCGCCTTGATCGGCGTGACCTCGCTGTTCGCGGCGGCGTGGCAGTCGCAGCGCCATCGCGCGGCACCGATCTCGCGACGGGCGCTCGAGATCGCGGCGGTCGCGGTCGTGTGCGCATTGGCTGTCCTCTCATGGCGCCACGCCGCGACGTTCACCGACAACGTCGTCCTGATGCGCGCCGCCGTCGAGGCGGCTCCCACAGCCGTCAGCCACCGCAACCTCGGCTACGTCCTGATGCGCGCGGGCCGCCCGGCCGAGGCGTTGCCACACATGGAAGAGTCGCTGCGTCTCGATCCGCAAGCCGTCGACGGACACAAGAAGATCGCCATCGTCCTCGCGGAACTGGGTGACAAGACGCGCGCGATCCAACATTCGCAGGCGGCGTTGATGCTCTCGCCCGACGACCCGGAAACGCTCGACAACCTCGGATCCCTCCTGCGCGAGAGCGGTCGCGCCGCGGAGGCCGTGCCGCACTTCGAGCGCGCGCTGTCGATGCGTCCGGCGTCCGTGCGAACGCGTTGCAATCTCGGCAAGTCCATGTTGGAACTCGGCGAGGTGGAGAAGGCGATCGAGCAGTTCGAGCACGCACTGCGGATCGATCCGCGGTCGGCGGAAGCGGCTCGACTCCTCGCCGCCGCCAGGAACACTCCGCCCGCGCCGCCGGACTACTAAAAACATGAGTTCACCACAGAGGCACTGAGAACACGGAGAATAAGGGCTTTTGAAAAACTCCGGCCACGCGGGCGCGAATCCCATCCGCAGAGAGGGTCGATGTCGATGTTTCGATCGGCGTGATGGCGGTATCCTCTCTGTGGTCTCTGTGACTCTGTGGTGAGATTATTTTTCTTTTGACCATGACGCCAATCACCTTCTTCGAGCGCTGGGGCAACGCGTTCTGGGGCTTGCTCGGTTCCGAGTCGACCGCGTTCGCCTGGGTGTTGGGAGCGTTCGCCCTGTGCGCCATCGTCGAGTTCGTGTTTCCGGCCGAACCCGGCCAGCGCTGGGCCGGACGGGCGCGCAACCTCGTCTACATGGCGGTGTACGTGTGCTTCGGTCTCGGCGCCCTGTCGCTGTGGTACGCCGGCATCTCTTCGGATCCGACGCCGCGACACCACGCACAACTGGTCGAGAACCTCTACCTGCTGCCCGCGTATCTGTTCGCCGGGGACTTCGCCTACTACTGGTATCACCGCGCGCAGCACCGCTACCGCCCGTTGTGGGCCGTCCACGAGCTGCACCACGCGGACACCGAGCTGAACATCACCACCAGCTACCGCACCTTCTGGCTCGAAGCGCCGGTCCAATCAGTCGTCGTCGGCGGCCCGGTCGTGTGGGCATTCGGCATTCCCGGTGCGCACTTCGCCTTGTCGGCGACGATCCTCACGCGCTCGGTGTTGTTGCTCGCCCACTGCAACTTCCGCTGGTCGTTCGGCCGCCTGACGCCGCTGTTGTGCGGGCCACAGTGGCATCGCATCCACCACTCGCGCCTCGCCCAGCATCAGGACCGGAACTTCGCGCAAGTCTTCCCGATCATCGATTGGTTGTTCGGAACGTACTACGCGCCCGCCCGCGATGAGTATCCGCCGACCGGCACCGACGGCCTGCGCGCCGACGAGTCGATCTGGCGTGCACAACTCCGGCCCCTGGTCCTGTGGAAGGACCAGATCGCCGGAGTTTTCGGTCGCCGCGCGGTTCCATAGCGTCATGCCGGCGGAAGCCGGCATCCAGGCGGGGAGCCGGGTCTGGATGCCGGCTTTCGCCGGCATGACGAGCGTGCGCATTCTGCTGTTATTGGAGGCGCAGAGGCGCAGAGCCGCTGAGGGGGGCACCTGCGGTGCGGCAACCGCGACTCCGACCGGCTAGTGCCACGGCGGCACCCACTATCCGAGAACCCTCTATCGCTGCGCCTCCGCGCCTCCGCGCGAGACTTCGGCGGGCGGGCAATCTTCATGCGGTACGGCGATCCGGTAGAACGGAATGAGCTCCCGCTGCCCGCCGCTGTCCGGACCCGTCCACAGAAAGCGCGCGGTCAGACCCTCTGGAAGCGGCGCGAAGTCAGCGATCGCGTGGAACCGGTGGCGGCCGGGCGCGAGTTTGACCGGGCGCATGCGGCCGACGTGTCTGCCGTTGATCTCGATGCGGGGGTCGGCGCCGAAGAAATCCGATTCGAACAGATACGAGCCGCCTCGTTCGATCTCGATCTCAGCGTCGTAGCGCACGGCGAGGCGGCGGGGTGCGATGCCGCGGTAGAAGGTCGCGACCACTTCCGACGGCCACGTGCTGGAGCCTACCAACGGGTCGATCCGGCGCAGGCGCTCGAGCACCTTATTCGGTCCGGCGCCGCGAAACTCGTACTCGATCGCCACGCCGCGGCACCGCAGGTGGTCAAGCGCGGCGTCGAGAGCGTCCGGGCGTCCCGGCAGGCGGGCGAATGCCAGATCGCCGCCGAGGTTCGCGTCGTCCGCCACGAATTTCGTGCGCACCCCGGGCAGGATCGACTCGATGAACTTCTGCGTATCGCGCGTATCCGGGCCGGCAAACACCAACAGCAGCGTCGGCAAGCCCTCGCGCCAGCGGCGCAGCGCCGTCATGACGTCCCACTCGACCGCGCCGGGCATCGGCCGGCCGCGCAACCATGCGGCGTCGTTGGGTACGATCGCGTTGCTGCTCTTGTCGGCAACACCGACCACCTGCTCGCCGAGCAGCACGTTGTCGCCCAGCCAGTTGCTCAAGTAGGCGAGGTTGTTGCGAACAACCCGCCGCGCGCTCGGCGCGCTCCAGTACCGCGTGAGGAACGAAACGTTGTCGCGCACCGCGAACACCAGGCCTGCCGCGAGGACGAACACGGCGAGCGCGCGCCCGGCTCGACCCCACGCGCGACTCCACACGGTGACGATCCCAACGCCGGCGATGCCGACAAAGAAGTAGAGGTACGCGATGGTCACCGACAGCCGCAGCGGATTGAAGTCGGAGGTGACGACCATGGCGCCGGCGGCGGTGGCGAGGAACGCGGCGGCGAACAGCCCCAGTAGCGAAGCCGGAGCGGCGACGCAGCCGGCGAGGCCGACCAGCATCAACGTCGCGGAAACGGGGTCGACCAGCGGCCTGTGCGGGAGGTTGCGCGCGTATGACCCGTCGCCCTGGAAGAAGAGCAGCGCCGCCGTGTCGAGCGATCGCTCCGCGCGCAGCGCGAACACCTGCGCCCAGTCGTACGCGTCATTGTAATAGTGCGACTGCGCGCGGGCGCGGTTGAGTCCGTTGAAGTACTCGTCCCACACCCGCCCTTTGATACGGGCGCCGAAGAGCGGCGCGCTCATCACCGCGATCATCGCCAGCACCAGCGCCGGCCGGCCGAGGCGCAGGAGCCAACCCGAGGAGCGGTCGCGCAACGAGGCCGCGGCGCCTCCGACCAGGGCGAACGCGACGGCCGGGCGGTAGGCGATATACTCCCACAACAGATAGCCCGACAGCAGACCCATCGCGACGTACGCCGAAGGACGGCCGCGGCGCGCCGGTCCGACCAGCAACGCGAACAGCGCCGCGACCGTCAGCACATCGGGGTTGAAACCGATGCGCGCGACGACGGCGTCCCACGACGATACCACCATGAACACCGCGCCGATGAGCGGCGCGACGGCGCCCGCCGCGCCGCGCAGCCACAGAAAGACCGCGACCACCGTCAAGGCGCCCACCAGCGCGTAGCCGGTACGCATCGCGAGCAGGTGCGGGCCGCCGATGGCGATCGACAATGCCGAGATCCAGGTGTGACCGATGAACTCCCAACGGCGGCGATCCCCTTCCAGGTAGCGCGCGCCCCAGTTGCCGAACTGCAGATCCTCGATCTGGGTGATACCGGCCGGCCCGGGAAACTCCGCGATCGACCCGAGCCGCACGGCGGCCGCCGCCGCGAACAGCACCACGAGAGCCAGAGCAAGCCAACCGCGCCGCGCAATCGTCGTCTTCATCGGCCAGACGCCGGTTACGCGATCCAATCCGATGCCCAGGAGCACCGCGCCACCGAGCCAGCTGAGCCACGCGCGATCGAACTCCGCGTTCCAGTCGAGATAGAGTCGAACGCTCGCCCCGACGAACAGAACCACGCCCGCGACGGCAAGCGCGACGCCGATCGGCTGCCGCGCTCCGGCGGCCGCGCGCGGCGACGGAGCCGCCGGCGTCGTCGGCCGCGTCCCGGACTGCGCCAGCGCCGCGAACACGAAACAGGCCAGCAGCAGTCGCCACTGCTCGGTCGACGGGAACATCCCCTCGGGCGGCACACCAGCCAGAGCGGCGGCCGCCGCGCCGAGCGAGATCACCATGCAAACGGCGCGCAGATGGTCGGCCGCCGACCGTGCGTTACTCAATCGCATCCGAGGCCAGGTCCTGCAGCGATCGTGCGACGGCGATCACGGAGTGTCCCCGTTTGATTCGCATGCCATGCGACGGGCTCAGGGAATCCTTCTTCGTCACCCCGGCGAAAGCCGGGGTCCAGGCGGCGTGCCTCCGCCGCCCCAACTGGATCCCGGCTTTCGCAGGGATGACGAGCTTTTCGGCGTCGCGTTTCCCACCGGCTCGAATTGGTGGGCAAAGCCGGCTCAGAGCGAACGGTGCTGGATCGCGCGACCATGACTTCTATCTCTTCCGTTCAGGCGGAGGTTGTCGACGCCAACCGGCGATCACTGCGCGGCAGGCAGGTCGATCGCTCGCAACACGTGGTCGCCGCGCGCGGCGATCACCAGGCGGCCGCCGTGGAGCGCCATTCCGGACGGTCGATGCAACTGCGACCCCAGCGGCGAGAGCTCGGTCCCGTCGACGCGGAACCGGCGCACGTGGCGCGCATCCCAGTCGCCCACGTGGATCACGTCGTCCGCATCGATCGCCATGTAGAATTCCTTCAGATTCGGAGTCGCCCAGCCCGCGACATCGATCGCGCCCAGGCGTTCGCCCTCTGGAGAATAGATCTCGATGCGGTTCTCCTGCGAGTTGTTGACGTAGATCCGCCCCTGCGAGTCGACCACCAGGTCCACGATCTGCTTCAGAGTCGACGTCTCCGGTGGCGGGAACTTCGCCAACGGCTTCCCCGACGTGTCGTAGACCAGAATGTTGTCCGGACCGGAGTTGGCGATGTAAACCAAACCGTCGCGCACGGTGATGCCGCGCGGTTTGCCGAGGACCGGATCCGGCCCGATCTGGAACAAGTAGTTGCCGGTGAGGTCGAACACCTGCAGCCGCGTGTTCCAGGTGTCCATCACGTAGACGCGGTCGCCGTCGACCGCGAGATCGAGCGGCTCGCGGAACTCGCCCGGCTTGTCGCCGAGCACTCCCCACTCGCCGAGATAGGTGCCGTCCGCGGCGAACTTCTGCACCCGATGGTTGAGCCGCTCCGACACGTAGATGTTGCCGGCCGCGTCGATGCCGACGCCCATCGGCTCGTCAAATTGTCCGGGCCCCTGCCCTTTGCCGCCGTCAAATCCGTTCTCGGCTTCGACCGCGCTCGGCCCTGTACCGGCCGGCCCGGGCTGGATCGCCCACTCGATCCCTTCGTCGTGCCAACCAGGGCGGCCGCGCAGATCGCCGAGCGGCAGGCCCTCGAAGTTCTCGAACATGGTGGCTTCATCCCCCGGCTTCGGAGCGACCTGCCACCACGGCCTGTCGGCCGGCATCGCCGCCGGCGTTACCGCGAAGTCGTCGACGAAGACAGTCGGCGTATCACGGCGCTCGCCGCCAACCGTGACAGCGAAGCCCGCCAGCGCGCCCGGCACCGCGCTCCACTGGCCGAGTTCCACCCTCCGCCCGTCGATCATTGCCGCCGCGACGCCGCCGCGATCGACAACCAGGCCGAGATCGTACCACCGACCTGCTTCCACGCCTCCAGGAGGCACGAGAACCATGTGCGTCGGTCCGTCGATGACGATGCCGGCGTCCGACAGCGTGAAGACCGCTCCACCGCTCCCGGCGCCAGGGCACGCACCCAACAGCTCCAGGCCGCCGCCCGGCGCGGGCGACGAAACCATCGCGCGGAACCGCACGGACATTCCGGCACTCGTCGGCCGGGGGTCGAAGCAGCGCGCGCCCGAACCCGGCGACGACGCGCCCGGTGAAACTGCCAACACGCGCGACTGATTGCTCCACGTCGCAGTGTGGCCGGCGGCGCGCGGCTCGACGATGACGGCGCGCGCCACCTCCTTGCCGCCGAGATGCGCCGAGCGCACCGACTCCTCGCGCGTATCGGCAAAGAGCCTCTTCACCGCGTCGCGCGCCTGCGTTCCGGACGGACTCATGTCCGCGACGAGCACCAGGCCGCGCCGTCCGTAGCGGCTGATCCGGCCCTCGACCTCGGTGAAAGTTCGACCGATCGCGATATCCGGCTCGAGCGGGTTGCCGTGTGAATAGCCGAGGTACTGCAAGGTGTAGTGCGTCCACTGGTCGGACACCGCGTAGGCGCGGTAGTCCTCGCCGAAACGCCCGAGGAACTCGCCCACCGCGGTCGCCTCCGGCGAGAGACCGCGCAGGACGCGGCGATCCTCGCCGACGTAGCCGCGGTAAGTCGCCACCGTCGCCTGCGCGGTGCACGCGACCAGGATCGCGGCCATCGCCCAGCGAGCCGCGGCGCCGGAGAGCAGCGAGGCGACCAACCGCGCGCTCTCCGCGCAGCCGAGACCGACCGCGGCGTACACGAACGGCATGGCAGTCACACCGCGGTTGCCGTTCGGAAACGAGAGCAGGCCCGGAATCAGAGAAAGGAAGAACCCCAGGACGACGAACTGGCTACTGGCTCTGCCGATGCGCGCCAGCAGAACGGCGGCGCCGACGGCGAAGAACACCCCGGCGAGCGGCTCCAGCAACGGCTCGGTGAGGAAGAAGTCGTTGCCGTTGGCTCGGTAGTTGAACATCCCGAGCGCGTTGACGATGTTGCTCGCGAACGTGGCCTCGCGCGCACTCTGGTCCTGCAAGTGCGCCGCTCGGCCCTGGAACTGCACCCAGTTGTTCGCCGCGTACCACAACATCGGCCCGCCGACCACGACGAAGGCCACGGCCGCCGCGACGCCGCCCTTGAGAATCGAACGCCAGCGCTCGCGATGCAGCAGTAAGTACCAAAGGGCGAGAACGCCGACCATCAGCGGTACCACGCGCGCGGCGTTGTACGTGTAGATGGAGAGCGCCGTGAACGCGCCGCTGAGGACCCAGGTGAAGAGGCCGCCGCGGCGCAACGCGCGCCAGAGGAAGTAAAGCGCGAGCGCTTCGAAGGGCGGCACGGTGACACAGCGCCAGCCGACCCGGGTAAAGACCCAGTGCCATCCCGATGCGGCGAAGAACGCCAGCCCGGCGAGCCCGGCGGCGCGGCCGAGCAGCTCGCGAATCAAGACGTACGTGGGAACGAGAGCCGCGACCCCGGCGACGATCGCCGCCGACTCGATCGCCGCGACCGTGCCCCCGTACCATGTCTGCGCCGCCGCGACCATGTACATGAACAGCGTCTCGCGCCCCCATGCGGCAGACACGTAGGGCGTGTATTCGGCGCCCTGGCGAATGTGGTGGGCGTACATTCCGTTGAAGGCGGCGTCGTGGTTGAGGCCGTCGGGAACCTCGCCAAACCCAGTCACGCGCAACCAAACGCCGACACCGACCAGGCCGACGAAGGCCGCGGCTTCCCATACCGCCGGCGCGCCCTGCCAGCTCACCCGTGCCGCGGTCGAGCGTCCGGCGAGAACGATGGCCGCCGCGGCGGCGACAGCCCCCGCGACGAGCGTCCACACGGCCCGTTGGAAGTCGACGCCGCCGGCCAACCACGCCTGGCCGAACCAGACGGCGATCGTGCCGCCCGTCGCCATGACCACCGCGGCGATCCTGAGAACCCACGTCATTCCAACCGCACCCCGTATGTCGCCCGTGATAGCGAAACCTCGCGATCGGCGCGAGTCAGGCCAGCCGATTCGCGCCCGAAATCCCGGTGACCCGGAACCTCATCGATCGTCCGGGTCAGCGCGCCGGGCCGAGGACGAAGGCGGGGCGGGCCCAGTTTGCGTGATCGCAGTCGCGACCGTCACCCGCTTCGGTCGTGATCAGGGTGATGTGGCGCTGACCGACGACCGGTATCTCGACGGGGATGGGCGAGCTGTCGTAGTCGACGATCGGGCTGCGCCACAAGATCTCGTCGTCGGCGCCGCGCAGTTCGAACTCGACACTGGCTGTCTCACACGCGCGGATCTCGTCGGAGAGGCCGACGATCGCCTGGAAGCGGACTGCTTCCGGCGGCACGCGGAATCGAATTCGCGACCAGGCGTGCGTCCCGATCGCCTTGTCGTATCCCACGCCATCCATGACGACGCTGCCTCCCGCCCAGGTCGCGTTCATGCGCGGCTCGGCAAAGCCGAACTCGATCGCATCCGGCGCGCCGTCCGACAGATAGACAAACGGTCCCTCCGACAGATTCATGCGAACCGGCGTCGGCCGCGGCGTACCCACCGCCATCGGCGGTAGCTCGACGTCCGAGATCCCGGTCAGCTTCGCTCCGCCGTCGATCCGGAAATAGGGAAAGCCGACCGCGTCGCGCTCCACCACGCGCAGCCCCTGCGTCTGCAACCGTTGAGCGGTATCGCGAAAGAGCGTCCGCGGACCTAGTAGCAGAGTCCCGCGGCGCGCCAGGCGCGTCGCCTGCCTCACCGCCATTCCCATCGGACCGCCCTTGTCCTGGCGAAGGCCGTCGCTCAGCAGTTGGGGCAAGACGTTGCCCGCCGGTTCGCCGTGGCGCAGGCTCTTGTCCAACAAGCGGAGCGCGAGCCAGGAGAGCTCGCGGTGGTCGCGCGCGAACCACACGCTCGTGGATCCGCGAATCACATCGATCTCCTCGGCCAGAGCCTGCAGCGAAGGACTCAGATCCGAACTGCCGGCGCGATAGCGTATGAGGACGTCGGAGAAGACAGCGGCGGAGGCCAGCGCCACCGCGACGGCGAACACTACCGCGCCCGGAGTCCGCAATCGCCGCCCCAGTCGCCCCGCTTCCTCCGCGCCGAGGCCGACCCAAAGGGAGAACGGTATCAAGAGCAACGCGCCGCGGTGAGGGTCGACGCGATTGGTGAACAGCAACACCGCGCAATACCCGGCGGCGAACAGCAGCGGCGCCGCGTGCTTCCAAGATCGCCAGCCCGCCAGGCCACGGGCCATGCCGAGCAGCGCCAACACCGCGGCGGGCGCGAAGTACAACGGCATCGGCGGCGGGTCGTAGAGCACCACCGCGCCATTGGTTCGTGGATTCGGATTCGGCGAGATCAGCTTCCCCAACTCCGCGGACGTCTTGCTCAATACGATTCGAACCACCTCCATCTTCTGGTCAGTACTCAACGGCCCCTTTGCAAAGCCGTGCTCGATGCCGACCAGCGCCGGGATGGTGTCCGGATTGCGGAAGAAGCCGAGCACGTTCTCGCCGCGCCCGTGAAGAAAATAGTGCTGGCGACCGTTATGCGCCTCGAACGACCAGACGCCGCCCGCCGTCGCGGCGATCAACAGGGCGCCGGCCCAGTGCGACCATTTGGTTCGACGAAACTCGACCAACAGCACCAGCGGGATCAAACCCAGCAGGAAGAGCACCGCGAGGCGTCCCGGGGAGTACTGCAAGGTGGCTGCGAACAGCGCCGCCGCGCAAAGAACGGCGCGCAGAAACGTCAGGCGGCCGCGCTCGAGAAAGAACCACGTCGCGTGAAACGCCAGCAGGACCGCGAGCATCGTGCCGGCGATCGAGCTGCCATAGCGCCCATAGAAGAGCACCGCGGAATTGAGGCCGAAGAACGCCGTCGCCGCCACGGCCGTCGTGACACTGAACTGGCGGCGCGCGAACGAGTACAGCGTCGCCATCGAGAGCAGCGTCGCCAGCACGGACGCCAGCCGCAGCGTCGCCGGCGTCGCCGCGATCCAGTCGAACAGGAGGTACGTCGGCGGTCCGTAGAACAAGCTGGTGTGGCCGGCGCTGAGCACCCCGTCGTCCCACAGGAAACGCTCGCGCAGAAATCGCTCGAAACCCATGCCGTCGTTGAGCGCCGGCGCGAGACCGTGGTGCGCCACCGGGCTCTCCCATGCCAACAGGGTTCCGGCGTACCCATTCAGATCGTCGACCAGCAGAATCGCGCTCGCGGCAAAGACCAGCAGCAGGAACCAGCGCGCCGCTCGCCCGGCGCGCGGTGCCTCCGACACCGGCGTCGCCGGCTCCCACGGCGCGGCACTCGGCGGCCAGAACGGATCCTCGATACTCGGCGTGTAGGCCGTGCGCGGCGAGGAAGCCGGCCAGTCCGCCGCGCCGCCCGGCCCGGCCGCGACTGCGCTCTCGCCACCATCACCCACCCGCGCAAACTGGCGAAAGTGGAGCCACAGCGCCGCGACGATCACCACCACGAGCGCCGCGATCAACCCCCGGGACAGATCCGGCCACGAACGAACGGCCGCCGCGGCGAGCAGAAAATAGACCAGGCCGGGGAGGCAGCGCACCAACGCGCGCCGGTCGCGAAACAGCGCAATCAGCAGCGCGACGCCAACGGCCGCGACGATGACCACCACAGCGAGGTCGCTCGGCGAGATGAGCGAAGCCCAGGAATGAAATCTCTCCGCCGGAATCATTCGAATCTCACCAGAACGCCGCCACGAAACCACGTCTGGTAACACGATTCGAACACCACAGACAGGTTACCGCCGTCGCGCACGACTGACGACCCGCCTCCGGCACCGGTTGGATTCGGTCAGCGATTCAGTCGGCGATCGGCAACATCCGAATGCGTATTCGAGCGTATTCGAGCGTCCTCGAGCACCACCACCGCGCCAACAGCCAAGGAGCTGTCCAAACTCGGCAGGTTCGCCAGGATCAACCGAACCTGCATCTCAGGCCGCCGCTGGCTGGCTCGCCGCAACAGAACCACCGACGGCTTTCGATCCTGTCGCGCTGCGAGCAAGGTACCGAAGTCGGTGTCGGCTGACACAAGGATGCGGTCCTCCCGGGCAGCACGGTCAAACACATCCGCGTCCTCGGCAGCCGACATACCATAGCTCCTGACGTGCACGGCGTCGTGGCCGCCGAGCAGCAGCCCCTCCGCAACTTCTGGCGAAAGGGCGTTGTCAACCAGGAACTTCAAGCCGTCTTTACGAGCGGTAGCTCACGCTCGCGAACCGCCGCCGCAGCATAGCGCAGCGATTCACGAATATCCTCACGCTCCAAGTCCGGATAAGCGTTTAGTACTTCGTCCTCGTTCAATCCGTCGGCCACCATCGCGACGACCGTGGCGACGGGAATGCGCAGGTGTCGTATGCAGGGCAGACCATCCATCTGCTTCGCGTCGATCGTGATGCGCGGGAACGCCATTCGAGACCTCCTGCGGGGATTTTGAGCATACCCCGATCTCAGAAGCGAGGTGTTGTTGGAGTCACCGGCCCAGCGGAAGACGGAACAGGGCGCGTCCTGTTAGATTTGGCGACCGCGTGCCACGCGCAGCAGCCACAGCATCGAGAGACCCAGTCCGAGGATCAGCGACAGCCCCGCGCCCGACGTCGGGCTCGGGATGAGCGGAATCGGCGGCCTCGTCCTCGTTGCGCTGGGGGACGGCGTGACGGTCTGAGTCGCCGTCACGGTGGGGGTCTGCGTGGCCGTCGACGTCGGAGTAGCGGTGGCCGTCGAACTCGGGGTCTCCGTCTCCGTGGCGGTCGCGGTTGCCGAAGCGGTGGCACTCGAACTCGCGGTCGCCGTCTGACTCGGCGTATCGGTCGGCGTTGGTGACGCCGTCTCCGTGGCGCTCGATGTTGCGGTCGCCGTCGACGTGGCCGTGGGCGTGTTCGTCGCCGTGTTCGTGTCCGTCGGGGTCGCGGTCGGCGTGTCCGTCGGGGTCGCGGTCGGCGTGTCCGTCGGGGTCGCGGTCGGCGTGTCCGTCGGGGTCGCGGTCGGCGTGTCCGTCGGGGTCGCGGTCGGCGTGTCGGC